>OBAR01000133.1_pt1 | contig 103206 bp, 87 predicted proteins | sample 1517911 | NCBI WGS metagenome assembly OBAR01 (sample SAMN04571709, study PRJEB22368) | human gut metagenome | biome: human gut; material: stool | host: Homo sapiens | place: Luxembourg | collected 2012-10-26
CCCGACCTTTTGGTCCGTAGCCAAACGCTCTATCCAGCTGAGCTAAACGCACATACATGTGTTTCATCAACGTTTAATATCATACACCACCTGCAAAAGAATGTCAATACTAAAATTTAAAAATATTTAATGATGTGTTGATATTCGATGTACAGCAGGACATACTATAAGAAGAAAGAGAATAATATTGTTAGAGCATGTTTGAAAAATGAAGAGTGGTTTGCCGTTTGGCATGAAGCAGAGGAGGTATTTAAATGAAAGCATTTATGGATAAAGATTTTTTGTTGAATACAGATACAGCGAAGGAATTATATCACAATTATGCGGCACAGATGCCCGTATTGGATTATCACTGTCATATTGATCCTAAGGAGATTGCGGAGAATCGGAAATTTGAGAATATCACGCAGATATGGTTGGGGAAAGATCATTATAAATGGCGCCAGATGCGTTCTAATGGCGTGGAGGAATATTATATCACAGGTGAAGCGCCGGACAGGGAAAAGTTTCAGAAATGGGCCGAAACACTGGAGAAGGCGATTGGTAATCCACTATTTCACTGGAGTCATCTGGAATTACAGAGGTTTTTTGGTTATTACGGAGTGCTAAATGGTGAGACGGCAGAGGAGGTATGGAATCTGTGTAATGCCAAATTGCAGGAAGATTCCATGCGTGTGAAAAATCTGGTGAAACGGTCAAATGTTACATTGTTGTGCACGACGGATGATCCGGTTGATGATCTGAGATGGCATAAAGCGATCAAAGGGGATAAAAGCTTTGATGTACAGGTACTTCCGGCATGGAGACCAGATAAAGCCATGAATCTGGAAACAACGGACTATACGGATTATCTTGCAAAACTTGCAGAAGTGTCTGGGGTGGGGATCAGAACGTTTGCAGATCTGAAAAGAGCAATCACAAAAAGAATGGAATACTTTGATCGTATGGGATGTTTGGTATCCGATCATGGTCTGGATTATGTAATGTATGTACCTGCAGCAGAGGAAGAGATTGAAACAATCTTTGCAGAACGTCTTGCCGGAAAAGTCCCAGGGAAAGAGGCGGCTGCGAAGTTTAAGACAGCATTTATGTTATTTGCAGCGTCGGAATATAAGAAGAGAAATTGGGTGATGCAGCTGCATTACGGATGTAAGCGGGATAATAATAAATCCATGTATGATAAAATAGGACCAGACACCGGATATGACTGTATCAGTAATTTTACGCCGGGCGGACAGCTTGCTGATTTTCTGAATGCGGTCGATGCAGCAGAGCATTTGCCGAAGACAATCTTGTACAGCCTGAATCCGGGAGATGATGAACTCATTGGAACTATTCTCGGCTGCTTTCAGAATAGTGATGCGATTGGTAAAATGCAACAAGGCTCTGCATGGTGGTTCAATGATAATAAGACTGGTATGATGAAGCAGATGATTTCTTTGGCAAATCTGGGGCTTCTCGGAAACTTTATCGGTATGCTTACGGATTCCAGAAGCTTTCTTTCTTATTCGAGACATGAGTATTTCAGAAGAATTCTATGTGAGTTAATCGGCGGGTGGGTAGATCAAGGAGAATATCCGAAGGATATGGAGAATCTGAAGAGGATTGTGAAAGGGATTTCTTATAATAATGCAGTTCGCTATTTTGGGTTCAATCTGGAAATAAAATAGAACGGAAAATACGATTTGACTAAAAAATACAAAAAACGGGTTGACAAACAGTAGTGATTAAGGTAAAATAGTATTCGTTGTTAAGAAAGTTACAACAATATATGATATGTGCGTTTAGCTCAGCTGGATAGAGCGTTTGGCTACGGACCAAAAGGTCGGGAGTTCGAATCTTCTAACGCACGGTAAAACCTTACAAGGTGATTATCTTGTAAGGTTTTTATAATTACGATGAGAATGCACATATTTTTTGAAAAAGTAACAAAATTTTAAAGATTATAACAGAAAAATCTGTTATAATATTTAAAAATATCTTAGAGGACTCCTGGATGTTAAGGTATGGATCTGTAAGATGAGGGAAAAGGAGAATATCATGGGAAAAACACAAAAGAGACTGGCAGCTATTGTTTTGGCAGCAGTTATGACGCTGTCATTTGCAGCTTGCGGAAAAGAGTTTGATGCAAAAGGTTATGTACAGGCAGTTATGGATGCAAAATATCAGAGAAATTATGATGCATATGCAAAAGCGATAGGCGTGACTGTAGAGGAAGCGAAGGAGCAGATGGAAGGCGAATTCAATGAATCTCTTGAACAGGAGGTTCAGTCTTCCGGTATGGAAGCTACTGAGGAAGAAATTGCACAGTATCAGCAGTTAGAAGCTGATTTCCGCGCAAAGATCAAATACGAAGTGAAAGATGCGGTGAAGGATGCTGATGATAACTATACGGTAGATGTAGAAGTCACTCCGAACAACGCATATAGTCTGTTGCAAGATGGAATTGAAGCAAAATTGACAGAGGCAATGAATAATGGTGTTGATATGAACGGTTTTATGGGCGTATTTCTGGAATTTGAGAAGGAATGTATTAATAACTCGGAGGAATTGGACCCGATTACCGTTACCCTTCATGTAACGTATGAGGAGAAGGGAAATCAGAGAATTTATTCTATTTCTGATGATGAGATGATGGATCTGGATCAGAAGATTATGGGACAGTAATTTGGGAAAAGTAATAGATTGCGTTTTTTATGAAAAAATAAGTTTATAGAGGAAAAAGAGGCCTTATCTGTGGTATAATAGCGATAGTTGTTATATTCAGAATAAGGCTTTTTTTATACAGGGAGGGGCAGATGGCAGAAGAGTTAAGAATGTTAGAGGAACAAAGAATAGAACCGGAGTTCCTTGAAGCACTGACGCAATTCAGGAAAACCTATCCGGTGGAGGAGAAGGTTAAGAAAAGAGTGATCAGGCCGTCGATTCCATTCTATGGAAAAGAAGTGTTGGAGATGGCGATAGCAGCGCTTCTTAAGGGAGAGAATCTGCTGCTTTGCGGGGCAAAGGCCACGGGAAAGAATATACTGGCCGAGAATCTGGCATGGTTGTTTGGACGGCCTTCTTACAATATTTCCTTCCATGTTAATACAGGAAGTGCAGAGTTGATTGGTACGGATACATTCCGGGACAATGAAGTGAAACTGCGGAAGGGAAGTATCTATCGCTGTGCCCAGTATGGCGGTTTCGGAATTTTAGATGAAATCAACATGGCGAAAAATGATGCAGTATCGGTACTTCACGCCACTCTGGATTATCGTCGGAGTATCGATGTTCCCGGGTATGACAAGATTGATCTGCATCCTGCTGCACGGTTTATCGGAACTATGAATTATGGATACGCAGGAACCAAAGAGTTGAATGAAGCGTTGGTTTCACGGTTTCTTGTAATTGACATGCCGCCGCAGACGGAGGAGACATTGGAATTTATATTCGGACGTATGTTTCCGGGGATGAAAGGGCGGGCAAAAACACAGTGGATCGGATTGTTTCTGGATCTTCAATTAAAGGCCGAACATGGTGAGATTTCCACAAAGGCGCTGGATTTGCGCGGAATGACCGGAGCAATCGGAACAATCCGGCAGGGTCTGAAGCCGGCACTGGCTGCCTGTATGGGAATTACGAACAAATGTTTTGATGTTTTTGAAAAGGAGATCGTTCAGGATGTTGTGATGACCCGGATACCGGAGTCGTGGACAGCATCAGATGTATTCTGAGGGAAGGTTATGGAAGAGTATCGTTTGGAGGTGGAAAACAGAATCCGGAATCTGGTTTGGACTGTCAGCGGAGATTATACGATGGAAGTCAGACCGGATGTGGAAGGATTTCAAAGAGCCAGGAATACAGCAATCTATGACTGCATCAAGCAGGGGGCATTTGCAAAATATCTGGATCGGGAACAGTTATCTTTGTATCTGGTGAAGAAAATGTTCCTGCAGGCACAGGAAGCCCCGCTTCTGGTGATTTCTTCGCTGTGTATAGAAGAAGCAGTAAGAGGACGGTTGATGGCGGAACGGGAAGGAATTGCTGAAATTCGAAGGAAGGCATGTGAAGAGATCCTGAATCAGGACTTTGGAATATTGACATCGTCAAAGTTGGGAATGTTTAAGGCTGCATACTTAAGGGAGAGTCTGGAGGGAGAGATTACTGTTACCAGGCAAAATCGTAAGTGTCTGGAACTTCTTTATTCTCTTCGGGATACAGAAGATACGGGAGAAGTGATCAAAGTGGCAGACCGACTCTATAACCAGTTGGTGGAGCCGGATTTTGAAAAGAAAAAAGGAAGTCTGGAAAAGGTTCTCTCCATTACGCTTCAGGAACTTGCAGAATACTCCTGGAAGGATTTTCTGAGTGAGGAGATGTATGAAGATAATCTGGAGGTATACCTGGAACGGATCAGTGAAAATATGACAACGCTGGATATTCGGGAAGATAACGGAGAGCAGAAGGAATCAGAGGAGGAGAAAGAAGAGAAAAAAAAGGTTTTGGTGGTGGATGAGGCGGCACTTGAGAAGATGAATCTCTATGTGCAGTTAAATTATGGAAAGACATATCTGACACCTCAGGAAGAAAGGTCCATCAATTATCAGGTGTGCAGGGGGCTTCATGAAGGGTGTAGTCTGTATTTTACGGAAGGAATTCTGAAAGATCCGGTGAAGAAGAATTACCAGTATGAGTATGCCAGAAAATTAAGGGACAAGAATCGGATGGAGTATTATGATAATCATCGGCTTGTCAAACAGAATATCCGAATCCTTACAGATATGTTGCACAGGGCTTTTGTATTGAGAGACCAGCGGGATACGGTACGTTCCGAATATGGTATGATTGATGCCGGACAGATCTGGAAAGTCGGACGAAGCCGGGACAATCGACTTTTTCGGCGGGAAATCCGGCAGGATTCTATGGAGTTCGCAGTGGATATTCTGATGGATGCCAGCGGTTCCCAGAGGAAAAGACAAGGAAAAGTAGCAATCCAGGCATTTACCATCAGCGAGGCTTTGAGTAATCTTGGGATTCCTCACCGGGTGATGAGTTTCTGCACATTCTGGGATTATACGATTCTGCACAGATTCCGGGATTATGAGGATAACAGAAAAGAGAATGGACATATCTTTGATTATATGACTTCTGCAAATAACAGAGATGGACTGGCAATCAAGGCAGTAGGCGGACAGCTTATCATGCGGGAAGAAGAACATAAGGTACTGATTGTATTAAGTGATGGAAAACCCTATGATGTAGTTGTGAATCGTCCCGGAAGCCGGAATCCTGAACCTTACCGGGGAGCATATGCAGTAGCAGATACAGCCTTTGAGGTGCGTAGGCTGAGACAACAGCAGGTCGCTGTACTGGGTGTGTTCGTGGGAGAAGAGCAGGAACTTCCGGCAGAGCACAAAATCTTTGGAAAAGATTTTGCATACATCCGTGATATCACAGGATTTGCACATACGGTGGGAAGATATCTGGTCAGGCAGATTGAAGAAGAGTAGGCGATTGCGAAACTCTCTGAGAGTCGGTTTAGAATTCGTTCTCACTCCGACATTCGGAGAAGGTTACAATCGCCGGGTACAGATTTGGTTAAAGCTGTGGGGAAATTCCTTTGGCATCGTTAACAGGGATAGAGAAAACGGAGGCATGTTCACCGGTTTTCTGAAGAACAACACTACAGATTGCTTTCATGATAGGAAGCTTTTCACTGGCAGGAGCCAATATCAAAACAATCTCTTTTTCCTGCGGCATTGTCAGTCGGAAAACTTTTCTGATTTCGTCAGAATAGGCACTTCTGGCTTTAACGATTGTTCCTCCTGTGCAGCCGGCAGATTTTGCGGCATCCATTACCAGATCAGACTTCCCATTGTTGATAATCGTTACAATCAATTCATAATAAGATGTTTCCTGTCCGGATTGATTTGACATTGTTGAATCCTCCTTTTTGGGTTCTTGTTTCGGAAGGTTTTGCGTGATGCGGCCGGAAGCTGCTTTGCTGATTCCGGAGAGCGGTATGGTAAATGCAATACCATGACCGGGACGGCAGAACTGAATTAGGTGGTTCAGCCGTGCCAGAATACCGGAAGTGTCCGAAGCAAAGGCCATACTGATTAGAATATCTTTATTTGGTTCATCCAGACCCAGATAGTCCATCATCTTGGAACTGGCAGTTCCGTGACCTGGTATCATCAGCATAACGGGAATCTGTTCTTTCTGGAAAAATTGAGAGACTTTGTTTCCTTTTCCACGATCTACAATAATAATGATCCAATGAATCATTGCATCTGAATTCATATTGATTCCTCCTGTTTCTTTCCACGGGCGGGTAAGAGTTCTATGATTTCATCCTCATCAATCACAAATTCTTTGTCCGATACGGTATGTCTGGTTTTCCATTGATAAAGCAGACCAATGAGCTGGATAATGATCAGAGGTGTCATGGCAACCATGGCCACAATTCCAAAGGCGTCCGTTAGAAGATTTCCACCTACAACTTCACAGGCACCCATCGCAAGCGGCAGAAGAAAAGTAGCGGTCATGGGACCGGAAGCAACCCCTCCGGAGTCAAAGGCAATGGAGGTGAAGATGGACGGAACCACAAAGGAAAGGCCAAGCGCAATCACATATCCCGGAAGCAGAAAAGCAAGCAGCGGGATGCCGTACAGCACACGCAGGATGGAAAGTCCGAGAGAAAGCGCCATACCGATGGAGAGACCGCGCATCATCGTCTGTTCGGAGATTGCTCCTCCAGTGATATCTTCTACCTGCTTATTCAATACCCGTACCGCAGGTTCGGCTTTGACGATAAAGTAACCGATTACCATAGCAATAGGAATCATAACCCAGCGATAGGGCAGGGATGCAAGTTCTTTTCCAAGATAATTGCCGGCGGGCATAAAGCCCACATTGACGCCGGTCAAAAAAAGAGTGAGTCCGATATAAGAGTAGACAAGGCCAACCAGAATCTTGATTACTTTTCGTCTGCTCATCTTCAGAAGAAAGATTTGAAAAATCAGGAAAAAAAGCAGAATCGGAAAGAGCGCGGTAAACACTTCTTTTGCGTATTCGGGAAGGTGATGACCGAATATTGCTGACAATTCCTTCGTATCTCCGATGGAGGGGATCGTAAATGGCGTGTAGTTTCCGGAGGAGGAATGATAAAGAAGTCCTAAAATCATGACAGATAATACCGGCCCCACAGAACAAAGAGCGATCAAGCCAAAACTGTTAGAATCATTGTCCTCTCCCTGTCCGATGGAAGAAAGTCCAACACCCAGCGCCATGATAAAAGGGACGGTAATCGGTCCGGTGGTGACACCGCCGGAGTCAAATGCAACAGCCAGGAATTTTTTCGGAACAAAACAGGACAGGAGAAACAAGGTACCATAGCAGATCAGCAAGAGATTCTTCAGACTCCATCCGAGCAGACTCCTCAAAAAAGCAATAACAAGGAAGAAACCCACTCCTACCGCAACCGAGAGAATCAATGTCAGGTCTGGAACCGCCGGTGTCTGTCCGGCCAGTACCTGAAGATCCGGTTCCGCAATTGTAATGATTGTACCAATTAGAAAACAGATAAAAATAATGACTGTAAGAGATTTGGATTGTGTCAGGCGGGCGCCTGCCTTTTCTCCGATCGGCATCATAGCCATATCGACACCGAGAGTAAAAAAGCCCATTCCGATAATCAGCAGTGCGGCACCAACCAGAAAAAGCATCAGGGGTGCAAGGGGCATAGGGGTAATTGTTGCGCAGAGCAGAATTACAATACAGGTGATCGGAAGGACTGCTGATAAAGATTCTGTGATTTTTTCTTTGAGTTTTTGATTCAAACAATGCCCTCCTTAAAATATATGCAATCAAAAAAGAGTGTCCCGCGCATCTTTGCGATCGGGAAACGCTCTTGTTTCGATTGCATGTGAGGAAAAATACAGATGTTTTTCCAAAATTGACAGTTGACAATTCCGAAGCGTATCTGAAAATTACTTCTTGGCAGGAATGAATTTTCAAACACGCTATAGAGGTTTTACATATGTTCTTTCGCGTGTTTCTTCAGGGCTTCAAAGCTTTCCGCACTGATAACATGTTCGATGCGGCACGCATCTTCAGCAGCAACTTTTGGATCAACACCGAGACGTGACAAAATGTCAGAAATCAGTGTATGGCGTTCGTATATTTTTGCAGCAATTGCAAGTCCGGATGGGGTAAGCTTGATATGTCCGTCTTCGTTTACCGTGATATATTGATCTTCACGAAGATGTTTCATGGCAACACTTACACTTGGTTTTGAGAAGCCCAGTTCAGTTGCGATATCTATGGAACGGACAAATGGCTGCCGCTCATTTAAAATCAAGATAGTTTCCAGATAGTTTTCAGCAGACTCTTGTATTTTCAAAATGTTTCTCCTTCCTGAACCATAAGAACATGGTGGATTTTACTATGAAAGTTCCGGACAGCGGCCATGAGGAGCGCATGCTTGCATGCAGCGAGTCATGGACATTGGACGGACAAGCCGGTATGAGTAAGCAGGGCGACAGCCCGGATTACGAATACCGGCGGCGATTGCGGGAGCACAAAGTGCGGAGCAACCGACTTTCATGTTAGATGATAATCAAACTACAGTTGGATATAGTGTATCATAAACTCCTTTTTCAAGCAAGAGCCATGGTTAAAACATTCATTAATTCGCAGGAAAAAAGTGGGAATTAAAGCCGGATTTCGACAAAAATCCACATTTCAAATTGTATCACTCTATAAAACATGCTACAATATTCAAAGGATAAATTACTGAGTGGATGAAGGGGGACATAAAGATGGACAGAAGAAGGAAAAGAGCGGCGGCAAAAGCCAGAAGAAAGCGAATTGTGCGCAGAAATATTTTTTTGTTGTGCAGTGGGATCGTTGTGTGCCTTGCGGGACTTTGTTTTTTACCTGGATATCTGCAAAAGGACAGGGAGCCAGATGCAGAGCAGACCATTGCACAGAAAAACGTTTCTGGGAATGGAAATCAAAGTTCCTCGTCCGGAGAAAGTCTGATTGCAGAAGAGGTGATCAGCACAAGCGGAAATGATGCAGCCGGCGGCACAGAAGAAGACAGTCCGGTAACTTTAACGATCAGCGCAGCAGGTGACTGTACGCTTGGCACAGATGTGAATTTTGATGAATCCACCAGCTTTGTTGCAAAATACAATGAGGTCGGAGATCCCGGTTACTTTCTGGCAAATGTACGCGACATTTTTTCTTCCGATGATCTCACAATTGCGAATCTGGAAGGAACTTTAACGACAGGAGGGGAGCGGGCAGATAAGACCTTTGCATTTCGGGGAGACCCTTCGTATACGCAGATTCTGACCAGCGGTTCTGTAGAGGCAGTAAATCTTGCCAATAATCACAGCAAGGATTATGGGCTCCAGAGTTATCAGGACACAATTGCAAATGTGGAAGCAGCAGGGATTGTCAGTTTTGGCTATGAAAGAACGGCACTCATGGAGATCAAAGGGATCAAAGTTGGTCTGGTGGGAACGTATGAGCTGGCAGAGGGAATTGGCTGCAGGGAGGGAATGATTGACAGTATCAATTCCCTGAAAGCACAGGGAGCCCAGTTGATTATTGCAAGTTTCCACTGGGGTACGGAAAAAGAGTATTATCCGGATGAGGTACAGAAGGAGCTGGCACATGGGGCAATTGATGCAGGCGCTCATCTGGTTCTGGGACATCATCCCCATGTCTTGCAGGGGATTGAAAAGTATCATGGAAGATATATCTGTTATAGTCTGGGAAATTTCTGCTTTGGTGGAAACAAGAATCCGTCGGATAAGGATACGATGATTTTCCGTCAGACATTTACAATTCGTGGAAATGAAGTAGCTCAGGATGATGTGGTTGAAAAGATACCGTGCAGTCTCTCTTCCAGTTCTTCCCACAATAATTACCAGCCGACACCGGCAGAGGGCAGTGAAAAAGAAAGAATTCAGCAGAAAATTGAGGGACTGGCGATTTCCTGACAGAAAGGAATTATATGGAAACAGTGGGGATTATTTATGGCGTGCTTATCAATCTGGCAGCATTTGCTGTTTATGGCCTGGATAAGTGGAAGGCGAAGCGACATGCCTATCGAATATCGGAGAATATGCTGATTGGGCTTGCGGTCATCGGTGGAAGTGCAGGAGCATGGTTCGGGATGCAGATATTCCGGCACAAGACAAAACACCGGAAGTTTACAGTGGGAATCCCTCTGATTCTACTATTGCAGATTTTATTAGTAACATTCCGTATTCGTTCTTTTTCGTAGAAAGATACTTTGCAAAATGACGTGTTTTCTGCATTTTACAGATAGTGATGATACCAGGGTCAAAAGGTTATGCGTTTCATGCTTGCATGAAAAAGCATGACTTTGGGACCCGTAAAACATGAGAAAGTAGCCCGAACAGGGCGGATTTCGAATGTTTTTCGGATTGCGGGAGCATGAAATGCGGAGCAATCCGTGTATCATAGGGGTCAAAATACCTTTTGACCCCAACATCATAGTGATTAAAAAATAAGAAAAAATACTGGAAATTTCTGCTCGCTCCTGTATAATCTATGTTAAAGTATGTTTGAAGCTGGAAAGGGAGGGCGGGGTATGGAAGTATGGGATTTGTATGATGAGGACAGAGAACCACTTGGGATCACCCATGAACGGGGTATTCCCATGAAGGAGGGAACCTATCATGTAGTTGTTGATATCTGGACAGTGACACCGGAAGGGAAGATTTTACTGACGCAGAGGCATCCTGAAAAAAAATTCGGATTAAAATGGGAATGTACAGGCGGATCGGTTCTGGCAGGTGAGAGCAGTGTAGAAGGTATACTGCGGGAATTGAAAGAGGAGGTTGGAATCTGCGCAAAGCCGGAGGAGCTTACACTTTTGGATACTGTTCGTTTGGAGGAACGTTTTGTGGACACTTATATCAGCAAAAGGCCTGTGGACCTTATGAAACTCAAGCTGCAGGATACGGAGGTTGTGGATGCAAGGCTGGTGGACTTTGAGGAATTATGCCGGGAGTGGGAAGCGGGAAATGTGATGCCCAGGCGTTTTGCGAGATATAAAGATAAGTTAAGGGGATATTTAGAATGAAAACAGCATTGACAATTGCAGGCAGCGATTCCAGCGGAGGTGCAGGAATTCAGGCAGATCTGAAAACGATGATGGCCCATCGGGTATACGGAATGAGTGCAATTACAGCATTGACCGCACAGAATACTCTGGGAGTGGCGGGAATTATGGAGGTGACACCAGAGTTTCTTGCACAGCAGCTGGATTGCATCTTCACGGATATTTATCCGGATGCGGTAAAAATCGGGATGGTGTCATCCGCAGGATTGATTCAGACCATTGCAGAAAAACTGGGGAAGTACGAGGCAAAAAACATTGTGGTCGATCCGGTTATGGTAGCAACCAGCGGTTCCAGGCTGATTCGTGAGGATGCTGTTTCGGCTTTGCAGGAACAGCTCTTTTCGTTAGCTTCTTTGATTACGCCCAATATTCCGGAAGCAGAAATTCTGGCAGGGATGAAGATTACCGATGAGCAGGAAATGGTGCAGGCTGCTGAGAAAATCGGAATAAAATACGGATGTGCAGTACTGTGCAAGGGCGGTCATCAGTTAAATGATGCCAACGATCTGCTGTACAGGAATGGTGAAGCAATCTGGTTTCGGGGAAAACGAATTGACAATACAAATACCCACGGGACCGGATGTACCTTGTCCAGTGCAATTGCATCGAATCTTGCCATAGGCTGTACAATGGAGGAAGCAGTGAAGCGTGCAAAAGAATATCTGTCCGGGGCACTGGAGGACATGCTGGATCTGGGAAAAGGAAGCGGCCCCATGAATCATGCATACATATTGAATTGACAAAGATACGATGCAGAGAGGAAACAAACAATAATTGCCGATTCACAAGAGGCGGAATTGAGGGGGAGCGCCCTGGATTCCGGTGAGGAGGATTTATATAGCGAGGGAATCCGTGTTTCGGAGTGAGAGGAAGTAAGGGAACTTCGACCGCCAATAATACAATATGAGAAAGGAAAGGTATGATGGAGAAAGAAAGAGTTCATATTTTTCGTATGGTAATGCTGGCGATGATGGTGGCGATCGGAGTTGTTATTTCACCGATTCTTCGGATTGAGGGTATGTGTCCTACGGCGCATCTGATCAATATCGTATGTTCCGTGTTGATGGGACCCTGGTATTCTCTTTTATGTGCAACTTTGATCGGTATCATCCGGATGATGTTTATGGGGATTCCGCCCCTTGCATTGACGGGGGCTGTGTTTGGTGCCTTTTTATCCGGTGTTTTTTATCGGTTATCGGGCGGCAGGATTATCTGTGCTGTTCTGGGAGAGATTTTCGGAACCGGTATCATTGGTTCGATGGTCTCTTATCCGGTGATGGCATTTTTGATGGGCAGGGACGGATTGAATGCGTTTTTCTATACGCCAATGTTTATCGGGGCAACAGTCATGGGCGGAACGGCGGCCTATATTTTCCTGAAAGCATTGAGTAAATCTGGTCTTTTGGCAAAATTTCAGTTGAGTCTTGGAGCAAAAGTATATGATAAAGGATATGTTAAGACTGCGCAGGCAGATGAAACAGGAAGAACCACTGATACATTGTATCACGAATCCGATTTCCATTCATGATTGTGCGAACGTAATATTAGCGGCAGGGGGAAGACCGATTATGGCGGAGCATCCCCGGGAGGCGGCGCAGATCACGGAGAGAGCCAAAGCTTTGATGCTGAATCTGGGGAATATTACCGATGTGCGTATGGAGTCGATGGAGCTCTCTCTGAAGGCAGCAAAGGAAAAGGAAATCCCTGTATTGTTGGATTTGGTAGGGACGGCCTGCAGCAACCTGCGTTTAAATTATGCAAGACATTTGTTGGAGATCGGCGGGATTTCCATCTTAAAAGGAAATATGTCAGAACTTCTTGCGGTTACAGGGAAACCTTCTCACAGCATTGGCATTGATGCAGGTTGGGAGGATGCTTTGAACGAGCAGAATCTGCCGGAGATATTGGAGGATTTCCGGAAACTGTCCCGGAAAACAGGGACTGTTATTCTGGCAAGCGGAAGAGAAGATTTGATTCTAGATGAAAAAGAAGCATATCTGGTATCCAATGGTGTCAGAATGCTGTCGCAGATAACGGGAACCGGATGCATGCTGGGAGCGATCTGTACTGCTTATCTGGCAGGAAAGGAGCCTGTGGCAGCAGCGTTGCTCGGTGTGACGATGATGGGAATTGCGGGTGAGTTTGCGGCTTTTGAATGCCGGGGACCGGGAAGTTTTCAAAGGGAATTGCTGGATTGGCTGTATACGATGGAAGATCGTACGCTGGAGAAACAAAGCCGAATTCAGAGGATTTTTGGTACGAAAGGAGCAGAACAGTGCGTGATAAGAAATTAGATATGACTTTGTATCTGGTGACAGACAGCAGCTATCATACGGAGGAGACATTTCTTTCTGCCGTGGAGGAGGCGTGCAAAGGCGGAATTACCCTGCTGCAGCTGCGGGAAAAAAATATCGGCGGAAGGGAATATCTGGATAAGGCAAGAAAGGTAAAAGCAATTACAGATCAATATCAGGTGCCTTTGATTATTGATGACAGGGTCGATGTAGCTCTTGCCTGCGATGCGGCGGGTGTTCATGTGGGAAGCAGTGATCTTCCGGTGGCGGAAGCGCGAAAATTGATGGGACCGAAAAAAATCGTAGGAGCAACGGCAAAGACTGTGGAGACGGCAAAGAAAGCGTATGAAGACGGAGCCGATTATCTGGGAGTCGGTGCAATCTACCCGACAACCACAAAGGTTGTGACAGTTTTGACGGAGGTTTCCACATTGGAGGCCATCTGCCATGCGGTTCCGATTCCGGTTGTTGCAATCGGTGGGCTGAATAGTACCAATCTAAGCGTGCTGGAGGGAACCTCCATCGATGGGATTGCGGTGGTTTCTGCCATTATGAAAGCAGAGAATCCAAGGAAAGCATCCGAGAAATTGCGAGAAGATGTATTGAGAATTACGAGACAATGAAAAAGTCCTGTTCGGGAAGGGAATATAGAAGTGTGTATTCCTTTTCTGAACAGGATTTTTTGTAAACGGACATGGCGGCTGTCCGGGACTTTCATAGTAAGAGAAGTGTTGCTTGCAGAAGAATTCTTCTTATGGTAAGGTTATATAGGAGGATGAGGTGAAAGGAGAAGCGGCAGTCAGGGCTTGTGATCTCATAAGGAATAACAGGAAAGCTGAACTGCTGCGGATAGAAAAAAGTGAAGAAAAGAATAACTGGATTTGCAGTGGGTATCCTGCTGATTGGGCTTGTTCTGACGGTGGAGGCTGGGACCAGTCAAGTGGATACTTCAAGGAAAGTTTATGATTATGCCGGACTTCTGTCGGAAGATCAGGCAGAATCCCTGGAAGCTTATGCGGAGGATTTGTCTGAGTCATATGAGGCGGATTTTGTGGTAGTTACAATCATGGAGAACCCCAGAATATCTGCTCAGGATTATGCGGACCGTTTTTTCGATGATAATTATTTCGGTTTCGGACGGAAAGAGGAGGAATACGGGAAAGGTGATGGAATGCTTTTCCTGATTGATATGGAGAACCGGGAATATGTGTTGTCTACCTCAGGGGTATTTTATAAGGCGATGAATGACTCTGATGTGGAAGAATTTCTGGATTATGTGGAAGGGGATATGCGTGCCGGTGATTATTATGAAGCATGTCGAAAAGCCCTGGAAAAAGGTTCCAGAGAGCTGGAGTCCAGACACGCATTGGAAATCTGGTTTCCCATTCTGGGAGGCGTATTGTCAGCAGCGTTGGTTACAGGAATCACACTTGCCATATTGATTCGTAACAGTAGGAAATCGAGACTGGCTACAGAGGCAGGAAGATATATGGTGTCGGATTCCTTACATATCACACGCTGTCATGAAGTGATGACGGGAAGCCATACCACGGTGTCGCCGCTGCCGAAAGATTCGGACCATGGAAACAGCGGGGGCGGCGGAAGTCATAGATCCAGCGGCGGAGCAACTCATGGCGGCGGAAGCCGGGGATTCTAAGCGGGGCAGGAGGAGAAAGAAATGGCAAAAAATATGAATTACCGATGTCTGCACTGCGGCGCTGATCTGGCGTGGAATCCGGATGCACAGACATGGAAGTGTGAATATTGTGACAGTGAATTTTCTCTTGAGGAGCTGAAAGCAGCCGGAAAGGGGGAGATTCAGGAAGAGAGCATTTTGCAGGGGCAGGTGACCGAAGAAGAAACCACAACGGATGGAACAACTGCAGCAAATGGTTCCCATCTGGTGGAATACACCTGTGATTACTGCGGAGCAAAGGTCATTACAGATGAGACAACGGCGGCTACGTTTTGTGCATATTGTCAGAGTCCGATTGTTGTTTCGTCCCAGTTGGTTGGGAACTTTAAGCCTGAGAAAGTGATACCCTTTACCAAAACGAAAGAAGCGGTGATGATGGAGTATCGTTCTTTTGTTAAAAAACCACTAACACCGAAACTCTTTTATGAAAAGAATCATATTGAGAAACTGACAGGGGTCTATATTCCATTCTTCCTGTATGATACCACAGGGAGCGGGGAACTTGAGGTTCACGGAACCAGGGTGAAGGTCTGGCAGGACAGGAAGAACCGATACACGAAGACGGATACGTATCGTTGTGAACTGGAAGGTTCTGTGGATTTTAAAGATGTTCCGGTGGATGCATCCTCGAAAACCGATGATGCGGCTATGGACTCCATCGAACCCTTTGATTTTACGAAGCTGGCAGACTTTTCTCCTGCATATCTGGCAGGATTTATGGCGGAGCGATATGATGTGGGAGAGTCAGAGACGAAAGACAGGATGGAGCGCAGGGTAACACATTCGCTGAAAGAGAAGCTGCTTTCAAAAGCTCCGGTTTATGACAGCAGGAGTATTATCCGTGAGAACCTTCACCTGAACACGAAGGAGCGCAGATATGTACTTCTTCCTGTCTGGATTTTGAATACCCGTTATCATGGCGAAGATTATCTGTTTGCAATGAATGGGCAGACCGGAAAATTTGTGGGAAATCTGCCAATTGATAAGAAAAAACTATTGTTGTATGGACTGGGAACTTTTGCAGGAAGTTTTGCATTGGTTTGGGGAATCATCAGTCTGATTGTAAGAGGATTATAGGAGGAATGTAAAAATGGGATTATTTAAAATGGCAGCAGGAGCAGTTTCGAGCACATTGAGGGACCAGACGCTGGAGGTCTTTGAGTGCGGACAGATGGATCCCGGAGTTTTGATGCAGCCTGCCGCATTGGTGATGCGCGGCGGTAAAAATAAAGGTACGGCAAATGTGATTTCCAACGGTTCTGTGTTCCATGTGGCAAGGAATCAATGTGCGATTCTTGTGGAAAATGGACGGGTTCATGATCTTGTGATCGGAGATGAGAATACGGAGGGTCAGTATCGTTACGACAGTGATACCGAGCCTTCTCTTCTGGTGGGCGGTTTTCTGGATCTGAAGCCTGTAATGCATCAGGTGTGGGAGCGCTTTACAGTCGGCGGTCAGGCCAAGAATGTGATGCGTCTTTGTTATATCAATATGCAGGAAATTCTGGATAACAAAATCGGAATCGGTAATATCCCATTTCGTGACAGTGAATTCCAGATTACAGTGAAGGTTCAGGGATTTGGCAGATATTCTTTCCGTATCGAGAATCCGGTAGCATTTTTTGAAAATGTGTGTAATGATCCTGCCAGAGTCGTCCGGAAAGAAGAAGTGGTCAGTCAGATGAAGAGTGAATTGATTGCGTCTATGCAGCCGGCTCTTGGCCGGATTGCGGCGCAGGGGGTCTCTTATGATATGCTGATTAACTATCCGAAACAGATTGCGGAGGAACTGAATAAAGAATTAAATGCTGACTGGGTGGAACTGCGTGGTATTGCGATGGTGAAGTTAGCCCTGGAGAGCGTAACCGTAGATGAAGCAAGTGCGGAAAAGATTTCCAGACTTCAGGAAGCAAGGGCAGTCGGCGGAAATGCTGCCATTGCAGGCGGAAGACTGGTGAGCGCACAGGCAAATGCGATGGAGGCGGCAGCTTCCAACTCTGCCGGGGCTATGGCAGGATTTATGGGATTTCAGATGGCGGGAGGCAACAGTGCCGCAGCCAATGCCATGGATTTGATGCGGCAGGCACAGATGCAGCAGCCCCAGTATCAGCAGCCACAAGCCGGCGCTTCTGCGGCACGGACAGCCGGTGGTCCGGCCGGACAGGGGGGCTGGGACTGTTCCTGCGGTAAAACCGGAAACAGTGGAAAATTCTGTCCGGAGTGCGGTGCTGCAAGACCCGAGAGTAAGGACTGGTTCTGCCCGGAGTGCGGAGTAAAAAACAGCGGTAAGTTCTGCTCCGAGTGCGGTACAAAACGTCCGTAACAGGCAAATCGAATAAATGTTATTTTTAAGAAAGGAAAAGCGTGTTCCAGGGCAGTAGATACAGGCTGCATGGAACATGCTTTGTGATTTTATGTATAAGATTATGTTGGTGGAAGATGACCTGACCATTACGGAGGTGCTAAAGCGGCAGCTTGGAAAGTGGGGGTATCTGGTAAGTATAACAGAAGACTTTCACGGGGTTTTGGAACAGTTTGAAAGGGAAAAACCGGATCTGGTGCTGATGGATATTGCCCTGCCCTGTTTCAACGGATATTACTGGTGTCAGGAAATCCGGAAAATCAGTAAGATACCGATTATCTTCATCTCATCTGCCAGCGATGAGATGAATCTGGTCATGGCAATTCAGCTGGGAGCGGATGACTTTATCGCAAAACCATTTAAGCTCGAGGTCGTGACGGCGAAGATTCAGGCATTGCTCAGGCGTGCTTATGCATTTTCCACGGATACAGAGGTACTGAAAGTACGCGGTGTCACGCTGTCTGTGGCTGACAGTACGATTACGCATGGGCAGCAGATGCTGGAACTGACAAAGAATGAATTCAAGATCCTGAAATTGTTGATGGGAAGAGCGGGACAGATTGTATCCCGGGATGAAATTATGAATGGATTGTGGGAAACAGAAAATTATATTGACGATAATACACTCACAGTCAATATGACGAGGCTGCGGAAACATCTGGAGGAAATCGGCGTCACCGGATTTATTGAGACAAAAAAGGGAATGGGGTACCGGGTTGCAGTAGAAGAGGAAAAAAGAGGATGATGAAGTTTTTAAGACAGGAGCGTACCTGTTGGATTGTGAATTTGATCGGTAACGTTTTATTTTTTCTGGTTTCCGCTGCTTATCAGATTTCTGTTGAAATTCCGGTTTATACCTGTGTCCTGATGCAGGCGTGCATGCTGATCCTGGAACTATTCAGATACCGGAGGTACCGTGAGCGGAAAGAATTGCTGGAGGCTGCCTGCAAGAATGCTGCCGTATGTATGAGTGAACTTCCAAAGCCGGAAGGGTATCTGGAAGAACTTTACAGAACACTTGCAGAAATCCTGAATAAACATTGTGTTGATCTGATACAGGAAAACAGGGAATGTATCGAAAGGTCGGATAAATATTATACACAGTGGTCGCATCAGATTAAAACGCCGATTGCCGGTATGAAGCTTTTGCTGGAAGAAGAGGAGATCGATCGGGCAGCACTGCGGCGTGAATTACTCCGAACGGAGCAATATGTGGAAACAGCCCTGCAATATCAGCGTCTTCATGGGGTTACCAATGATCTGCTGATAAAAAGTTATCCGGTGGAGGAGATGGTACGTCAGGCGTTAAAACGGACTTCAACGCTGTTTCTGCATAAGAAAGTATCCGTCAATCTTTGGAATCTGGCAGGAACGGTTATTACGGACGAAAAATGGTTCGTATTCGTACTGGAACAATTAATCAGCAATGCCGCCAAATATACCCGGAATGGACAGATCTCCGTCTATATGCCGGAGGGAATACGAAAACTTCTTATTATCGAGGATACTGGTATCGGAATCCGCAGAGAAGATCTTCCCCGCATTTTTGAGTGGGGCTATACCGGAGAAAATGGACGTATCGATAAAAAAGCTACCGGAATCGGACTGGCATTGTGTAAAGAAACCCTGAAGATGCTTGGGCATGGAATCTCTGTGGAATCCGAGCCGGGAAAAGGAACAAAAATTACGCTGGATCTGACGCAGTAACCTTACAATCATGTAACATTTGGCGTTGAATTTGTAAGTTGAATCCATGGCACGAAAACTCTGAATTTGTCATAATAAAGTTCAGGTAATCGCAAATCTCTAAACGGATTCCAAAGAGATTTGCAATCGCCTGAAACGTAAGAAATACATGTAACAATCAGGACATGATAAAAGAGGAGAATAATTATGGCATTATTACAAGTAAAACATGTAAGAAAAACCTATACTACCAGGTTTGGCGGCAACCAGGTTCATGCACTCTATGATGTTGATTTTTCTGTAGAAACAGGGGAATATGTAGCTGTCATGGGGGAGAGCGGGTCAGGTAAGACGACACTGCTCAATATTCTGGCGACTTTGGATAAACCTACTTCCGGAGAAGTGTGGCTGGATGGTAAGAATATGACAGCCGTACCGGACAGGCAGCTGGCGGCTTTCCGAAGAGAAAACCTGGGGTTTGTCTTTCAGGATTTCAATTTGCTGGACAATTTTTCAATCCGGGATAACATCTTTCTTCCGTTGGTTCTGGCGGGAAAGAAATATCAGGAGATGGAAGAGAAGCTTGTTCCTCTTGCATCGTCTCTTGGCATTACCAGCCTGTTGGAGAAGTTTCCTTATGAGGTATCCGGGGGGCAGAAGCAGCGTACGGCTGTGGCAAGGGCATTGATTACAGAACCGCAGATGATTTTTGCGGATGAGCCTACGGGCGCACTGGATTCCAGGGCAACGGACCAGCTTCTGGAGATTTTTCAGAAGATTAACCGTCAGGGACAGACGATTCTGATGGTGACCCACAGCACCCGTGCAGCAAGTCATGCAAGCCGTGTCCTGTTTATCAAAGATGGAATTGTGTATCACCAGATTTACCGGGGAAATATGAATAACGAAGAGATGTATGAAAGCATCTCCCATACCCTGACGATGCTGACAACAGGAGGGCATAAGCATGAGTAGAGGATTTTACGTAAAGCTGGCACTCCAGAATATCAGGAAAAATGAAAGAATTTATCTGCCCTATTTTCTGATGTGTACCTTCATTACGGCGATGTACTACATCATCTATAGTCTGAGCATCGACAAAGGTATGGAACAGATGTACGGGGGAAGGTCGATGGGGCAGATGTTGGGTGTGGGATGCGGAATCGTGGGATTTTTTGCATTGGTGTTCTTGTTCTATATCAACAGTTTTCTGATGAAGCGCAGGAAGAAAGAATTTGGTCTGTACAGTATTCTGGGGCTGGAAAAACGTCACATGGGAAGGGTCGTTTTCTGGGAGAATATATTGATTGCCGTATTCAGTATTGGAATTGGGATTTTGACAGGAATTCTCCTGAATAAGCTGGTATATCTGGGGGTGGTTCAACTGTTTCAGGCAGATGTTCCGCTGGGGTTTGAAATCAGCGTTCCCGCAATCTATGCTGCAGTGAAGTGGCTGGGGGTTATACAACTTCTGATTTTTCTGAATGGTCTGCGCCAGATCTGGTTTTCTAATCCCATTGAACTGCTGCATGGGGAACATGTGGGAGAGCGTGAACCGAAGACGAAGGTTGTTATGGCAATTTTGGGTTTCCTGAGTCTGGGTATCGGTTATTATCTGGCGGTGACTACGACAAATCCGGTGGCTGCTTTGCTTGTGCTGATGGCAGCAATCATACTGGTTATGATTGGAACTTATCTGACATTTACTGCGGGAAGTATAGCGGTTTTAAAGCTGTTGAGAAAGAAGAAGAGTTATTATTATCAGACCAGGCATTTTGTGGCAGTGTCAGGGATGATTTACCGGATGAAGCAGAATGCGGTTGGGCTGGCTAATATCGCTATTCTTTCTACCGGTGTTCTTTTGATGATTTCCACAACACTGTCGCTGTATATGGACTTAAATAACATCGTAAACAACAGATATCCCAGAGATATCACGATATCCGGCTACTATGTGAACGAGGAGACTTCCGAACAGGTATTGCGGGAGTTGAAAGATACGGCAGAAGAATTGCAGTTGGAGACGGACAATCTCTATTACTATTCGTATATTTCCTTTGCGGCAATGATGGAAGAGGATGTTATGGTTACGGAAGACAGCGATATTTACGGAATTTCTGCTTCCAATGTATGCAGCGTATATATCCTGAACCTTGAAGAGTATAACCGAATTGCTGAGGAAAAGAAGGAACTGGCAGATGGAGAAATTCTTCTTTACTGTAACAGAGACCATTATGAGTATCCCGAAATTAAGCTTCTGGGGAAAACGTACACCATCAAGGAAACGCTGAAAGATCTTGTGCAGGACAGTAATATGTCTTCCGATGTAGTACAAAGTATGGCATTGGTAGTGAAAGATCAAAAAAGCCAGGAGGAAATCGGGCAATTGCAGCAGAAACTGACAGGGGATGGTGCCAGCGCTGTTTATCACAACAGTTTTTTTGGAATTGATATAAAGGGAACCAGTGAGCAAAAGGCAGAGTTTAAGGATCGGATGGCGGAAAAATTAGAGGCGCTGCCGGAAAGTTTCCGTCTGGAGGAGCGGGAAAGCGGCAGGGCGGGTTTTCTTGGCACTTATGGCGGAATGTTCTTTATCGGTATTTTCTTAAGTCTGATTTTTGTGGTAGCCACAGTATTGATTATTTATTATAAGCAGATTTCAGAAGGCTATGATGACAAAGACAGATTTCAGATTATGCAGAAAGTAGGTATGGATCGGCGGGAAATACGAAAGGCCATCAATTCTCAGGTGCTGATCGTATTCTTTCTTCCTCTTGTGACCGCAGGAATCCATGTGGCATTTGCCTTTCCGATTATGGAGCGATTGATGCTGATGCTGGGTTTGAATAACAGGAGTCTTTACCTGATACTGACGGGAGCCTGTTTCCTGATGTTTGCTGTATTTTATGGAGTCATCTATAAACTGACTGCACGTGTATACTATAAAATTGTAAGTTGAAATTCAATGATGTTGGGGTCAAAAGGTATTTTGACCCCTATGATACACGGATTGTTCCGCATTTCATGCTCCCGCAATCCTGAAAACATTCGAAATCCGCCCTGTTCGGGCTGCTTTCTCATGTTTTACGGGTCCCAAAGTCATGCTTTTTCATGCAAGCATGAAACGCATAACCTTTTGCCCCTGGTATCATTCAATATTTTTACTTCAATGATAATTGATATAAAAGAAAAGTAGGTGTATAATCAAGGAGCAATCAATCACAAATGAAAAATCAGTGAGGGGGATTTGTATGGAATTTGATGTGATGAATATTATCTTTGATTGTGCCATGATCTTGTTTTTTACGAAGCTATTTGGAATGCTGACGCGTAAGCTTGGTCTGCCGCAGGTGGTAGGAATGATTCTGGCAGGGCTTCTGATCGGACCGGCATTATTTAGCCGCATGGGGATCGGTTTTTTGGGACTGATCAATCCTACAGAAGCGGAAATGCATGTACTGGAGAGCTTTTCACAGATCGGTGTAATTTTTATCCTTTTTTCCAGCGGTTTAGAGACGGATTTCCGGGAATTGAAGCGGATCGGAGCGGCGGCAACGATGATTGCGGCAGCAGGCGTGCTTGTTCCGATTGCTTTTGGAACAGCGGGAGCACTGCTCTTTATGGGTGGATTTTCGGAGGCAGCCAACACAGGAAAATTGATGAATGCAATGTTTATCGGCGTGATTCTGGCTGCCACCAGTGTGGGAATCACTGTGGAAACCCTAAGAGAACTTGGAAAGCTGAATACCCGGGTGGGAACCACGATCCTCGGAGCAGCGATTATCGATGACGTTCTCGGAATTATCGTCTTGAGTATCATCACCAGTATCAACGGCGGGGGAAGTATCGGAGTCACACTGTTGAAGGCAGTTGGATTTTTTGTATGTTCCATTATCCTTGGTCTGCTTCTTCGTTATACGTTCCGGTGGCTGATTCAAAAGTATCCCCATAAGCGCAGAACCAGTATTTTTGCTCTGGCGGCCTGTCTTCTGTGGGCATACTGTGCGGAGGCGTATTTTGATATTGCAGCCATCACAGGCGCCTATATGGCAGGTTTGATGCTCAGCGGGTTGGACGATACATCCTTTGTGGACCGTAAAGTTATTGTCAGCGGCTACATGATATTTACACCGATGTTTTTTGCCCATATTGGAATCAGTGCGGATTTCAGTCATTTCAATGCCTCGGGTCTTATCTTTGCACTTGTATTCGTGGCGCTTGGAATTCTCGGGAAAATTGTGGGCTGCGGCGGTATTGCAAAGATTTTCAAGTATAATGGAAGGGATGCGTTAACGATTGGCTGCGGTATGATTGCCCGGGGTGAGGTGGCATTGGCAGTTTATGCCACCGGACAGAGTCTGATTTACTATCAGGACGGAAAACTACTGGGGATTGATCCGCTGGTAGCTACGATTTTCTTGATTGTGATCACATCGATTCTGTGTCCGGTATTCCTGAAGCTGATGTTTAAAGAGCAGGAACATCCTCATGTGGCTGGAGCGGCATATAAGACTTCTATCTCATCAGAAGCAATTGAGAATGTAGTGCCAGATCACAAGACGACAAAAAAGAGGAAGTAGCATGGAGAACAGGAGACAGGTGCTTTTTGTTTCATGGATAATTGGGAGGAATTTATTGTATGAAATATCGGAAATTTGGAACGATGGGAATTGAGGTATCAGCACTTGGTTTTGGGTGTATGCGTTTTCCCACAATCAGACGGGACGGAAAAGAAGTGATTGATGAGGAGCGTGCCATCGCCATGGTGCGAAAAGCGATTGACAGCGGTGTGAATTATGTGGATACTGCATATCCATACCATGACGGCGAGAGTGAAATTCTTTTGGGCAAGGCCTTAAAGGAAGGGTATCGGGAGAAGGTTTACATAGCAGATAAATGTCCGGTCTGGCTGATTGAGAAAGAAGAGGATTTTGAACGATATCTGGATGAACAGTTGAAGAAGCTGGATGTGGAGTCCATTGACTTTTATCTGCTCCATGCACTTGACGGAGAACGGCTGGAACATGTAGTGAAAAAGTTTCATCTGACCGACCATCTGGAACAGGCAAAGGCGGCAGGTAAGATTAAGCATATCGGTTTCTCTTTCCATGATGATCTGGAATCATTTAAAGCAATCATTGATTTTTATGACGGTTGGGAATTCTGCCAGATTCAATATAACTATGTGGATATACAGCACCAGGCAGGAAGGGAAGGTCTGCGCTATGCTGCAGACAAGGGGCTTGGTGTAGTAATCATGGAGCCGCTCCGCGGAGGGAAGCTGGCAGACGTGGCACCTCATCTGGCGGATGTATTTCCAAAGGAAAAGACTCCTGTGGAATGGGCACTGGATTTTCTGTGGGATCAGCCGGAAGTCAGTCTGCTGTTAAGCGGTATGAGTTCAGAAAGGCAGGTGGAAGAGAATCTTGCCTATGCAGACCGTTCTCAGCCGGGGATGCTGAAGGGAGAAGAAAAGGCAATTTATCCAAAGGCAAAAGAAATTTTTGATACCATGGCACTTGTAAAATGTACGAAATGCAGTTATTGTATGCCCTGTCCCGCAGGAATTGATATTCCAGGAATCTTTGCCGTCTATAACAGTACGGTGACTCTTGGGAAGGAAAAGGCAAAGGCATCTTATGAGGCTCTGGAGACGAAAGCGAATGCCTGTGTGAAATGTCTGCGTTGTGAGCAGGTCTGTCCGCAGCATATCGGTATCAGCGGGGTTATGATGGAAATTGATGAAACATTTGAGTAAAAAGAAATTGGTTTCTGCAGGCACAGTAGGAGAATGTGATGGCAAACCCATCACGGTGTCTGCGGGAACCTTTTTTTATAAAAATTAGTAGTTCCTATTGACAAAGAAAGTTGTCACTGGTATGATAAGGATGACAAAGAAAGTTGTCAAAATGACAAAAAATCATGTCATAGGAGGGATGGAATGCCGCTATACAATCATGTAAAAGAGCATCGCGCCCGCATCGGTGTAAATCAGTCAGAGTTAGGAAAAATGGCTGGAGTATCCAGACAGACCATAAGTCTGATTGAACGGGGAGATTATTCCCCATCCGTTTCGCTGGCTTTAAAGCTGGCAAAGATTTTCGGATGTCAGGTTGAAGATATCTTTGATTATGTGGAGGAGGAAGAATAAGGTCTATGAGAGAGAAAAAGAGAACTCATAAAGCGAAGCGGGAGAATGCTTTTCTGGCTATGGGGATGAAGATGCTGCTCGGTGCAGTATTTGGAGTTTTCACGGCAATTCTTTTCGGCGGCGAAGGGACGAGAGTGTATGTGTTGAATCTGGCAGGAAAAACAGAAGGATTTCTGGTGCAGCAGTTTGTATGGACGATCGGAATTCTTGGAAGTTTCATGTTGTTGTTCAATGTGATTTGTTACGGAAAGCTGAAGCATATGATTTATCGTGCGGGAATCTTAGAGGATGATGAACTATTGGATGCGCTGGATAACAGAATCGACTTGATGTCTAACATATTCATGAGTGTCAACGGCATATTCTTTGTTTTGGTATTTATGAATTATATGATCAAGTATCTGTGCGATGAGAATGCGGGGATCGGCGGTATCGGGTTGTTTCTGGGAATTGCGTTGATCTATGTGGTGTTCTATATTCTCATGATTGAATTGCTCAAGAAATACGATCCCTCAAAGCAGGGGAATCCGGGAAGTATGAAATTTCGGAAGGACTGGGTGTCCAGTTGTGATGAAGCAGAAAAGATGCGGGTTTACCGGGTTGGATACCAGAGTAATGTGGGTGCCGGATGTATTTTATCCATAGGATTTGCAGCAGTTTCTATCATTGCCATGCTTTTAGAACTGGATACCTATGCCGTATATGTCACAGGAATCATGTGGATTATTTATCTGGTGGTAAATGGATATTATACGATAAAGAGTCAGAAAGAAAAGGTCAGATAGATGACCATAATCAGAATCATGAGTTATATAGGCGATTGCGAAACTCTCCGGGAGTCGGTTTAGAATTCGTTCTCACTCCGACATCCGTACAAACTATAGAAAAATGTTCGCCTTCATCGTACATTTTTCTATAGTTTGTTCGTCTGTAGTCGCAATCACGAATCTCTAAACCGACTCCCGGAGAGTTTCGCAATCGCTTAATAAGTTGTAAGGTAAAAGGAGAGAAAATGAGATTAGAGGTAAGAAATTTACGTAAGAGTTTTGGGGAGACAGAGGTTCTCCATGGGGTATCTTTTTCCGTGGAAAGCGGCAGTGCACTGGGTCTTTTGGGAAGAAACGGTGCAGGAAAGACAACGACGATACGTATCCTGATGGATGTGTTCAAGGCTGATGAAGGAGAAGTTTGGCTGGATGGCAGCCGTCTCAATCCCAGAAAGGCAGGCATCGGATATCTGCCTGAAGAACGGGGACTCTATCCGAAGAAAAAAGTGGGAGAGCAGATTGTTTATCTGGCACAGCTTCGTGGGATGGGATCGAAAGAGGCAAAAGAGAGCATGAAGCATTGGCTGGAGCGATTGGGAGTAGGTGAGTATGAGAATCGAAAGTTGGAGACACTGTCCAAGGGAAATCAGCAGAAGGTGCAGTTAGCCCAGACTCTGGTATGTGATCCGCAGATTATCATTCTGGATGAGCCGTTCTCTGGCCTGGATCCGGTAAATTCCCAAATTTTGAAGGATGTTATCAATGAGGAGATTCAGAAAGGAAAACTGGTGATTTTCTCCAGCCATCAGATGAGTTATGTGGAAGAGTTCTGCCAGAATATCGTAATTATTAACCGGGGAAACATCGTCTTATCCGGGGATTTGCGTGAGATCAAAAGGGAATTCGGTAAGAATCGTCTGGTGCTCTCGGTCAATGATATGGGACATGAGGAATTGGAGACAGTGGTCAGAGAACAGTTCTCCGATATGGCAGAGATCTATGGTAATCGGAAAGAACAGCTGATACTGGAATTGAAGGAAGGGGTCACGAAACAGTCCATGATGCGTATGCTTTCGGAAACCCAATTGGATGTAGAATGTTTCGGCAACTACGAACCTTCTTTAAATGATATTTTTGTGGAAAGAGCAGGAGATGAATTATGAAACAATTTCTGAATGTACTGAAGTTTGAACTTGGTAATTATTTTAAGAATAAAAGCTTTGTAACTACAACCATTGTGCTGGCACTTCTTCTGGCAGGCGCAGTTATCATTCCCAGCTTCTTTATGGGAGGAGATCAGAAAGCGGATGAAGAAGAGGATACGAAGCAGGTACTTGCTCTGTTGGATGAGCAGGGAATTCTGGGGGAAGCAGAAGCTTTTGAGGCGCTTCTTCCGCAGTATGACTGGGTAAATTGTGAGGATGAGAAGTCCTTGAAGATGGCAGTTGAAAACCAGAAAGCGGAAGCCGGGTTTATCATCACAGGAGAGACGCAATATACGTATGTGGTGGAGAATCGCTCTATGATGGACTCTATTCAGGAAGAGTTCGAAGCAGGTATGGCTGTGCATTACCGGATGGAAGTGCTGGAAGCATCGGGAATTGATGCCGGGGAGATGGAACGGTTATATGCGACTCCCATGCAGTCTGAGACCATGATTTTGGGAAAAGACAGTGCAAAAAATTATATGTACACCTACGTTTTGGTATTTGTGATGTACATCCTGATTATTTTCTACGGACAGATGATCGCAGTTTCTGTTACCACAGAGAAAAGCAATCGTGCAATTGAAATTCTGGTAACCAGCGTAGACAGTAACAGCCTGATTTTCGGAAAGGTACTGGCAGGCGCCATCAGCGGTCTGGTGCAGGGCGGCGTGATTCTTGGAGCTGGTGTAACAGCTTACCGATTCTGCAGAAATGCCTGGGAGCGGAAACTGGATTTTCTGTTTGATATTCCGGGAAATGTATGGGTGACTTTTATTTTCTTCGGTATCTTCGGCTATTTACTGTATGCTTTTATCTTCGGAATGCTGGGGGCATTGGTATCCAAGACGGAAGATATCAGTAAAAGTTCCACGCCGGTTACGATGATTTATATTGCAGCATTCCTGATTGCAATGTTCGGAATGTCTTCGCCGGATAGTGTGCTGATGAAAGTGGCATCCTTTATACCGTTTACCTCCTGCAACAGTATGTTTATCCGTGTAGCCATGGGTACGGTATCTGCTGCGGAGATTGCGATATCGGCGTTGATTCTGGTTCTTTCCTGCGGTGCAGCGGGATTTCTGGCAGCTAAGATTTTCCGCTTTGGTACTTTGAGGTATGGAAATCCGATTAAGTTTACGAATGCTTTGAAAAAGATTCGGGAAGAATAAAAATGAGCGGTGCGTATGCACCGCTTATTTTTGAATATTTTTATAGAATGATGTTGGGGTCAAAAGGTATTTTGCCCCCTATGATACACGGATTGCTCCGCATTTCATGCTCACGCAATCCTAAAAACATTCGAAATCCCTCCCTATTCGGGCTACTTTCTCATGTTTTGCGGGTCCCAAAGTCACGCTTTTTCATGCAAGCATGAAACGCATAACCTTTTGACCCTGGTATCATAGAATTAATTTGGGCTTATAAGATTTGAATCCGGGCAATTAATTCCTGTATATGCGCCAAGGGTTCTTCCAATTCATCTGCAATCTGTTCAGCTGTTTTGTTTTTTTGCAGTTTTTTTTGTATCTGTTCAGTGAGTTTTTTGTTTTCACCTTGAGGGATTCCTTCCTGAAATCCTTTCTGGATTCCTTTCAGAAGTCCTTTTTGAATTCCTGCAGACTCGCCGTCTTCATAGAACTCCCGGCTTAAATCAGCCAGAACACGTTCTTCATCGTATTCGGTTAGTAATGAATTTACCACTTCGCTCCTCCTTTTCATAAGGAAATCCCGCAGCACTCCTTCCGCAATACATTCTTCGATTGCCTGTCCAATTGCTTGGGTTAATTCCATGACTTTACCATAAGACTTAATCTTATTTACAAGAATGGAATAGTCGCGGAGTGTCCTGCATTGTTCCATCAGTTCTTTGTTATGTCCGTAATTAATATTAATCATATGTGCTTCCAGTTCCATCTTTGACTGTTCATTGCCATGTTGGAAGGCATCGGAAAGTCTTAAGACTTTTTCCTCTCCAATGTCCTGATTTCCATTGTAGAAAACAAAATATACGGGTGTAGGCAATGGAATCAGTCTTGTGCTGTACAGATGTTTGCTTCCCGCAATCTGCCGATACAGTTCAGCGAAATAAAGCAGTCCCCGCAGCGGCATGTTGGGATTAAACGTGCTCTGATGTTCATAGAGACACAAGTGACTGCTGATCAGCATGGAGACATCATTTTTCATCTTCATATACAGCACATCATCCAGCGTAGTAAGTTCCAGATCTTCCGGGTCTGTGTAATGGGTTTGGTTCAGGGCATTATAAAGTTCCAGAAGTGTCTGCTTATCAGAAAACAGAAGCCGGAAGAGACGGTCTTTGTACGTTCTGTTTCCAGACGGTTGCATGTTGGTATACATGGTAATTCCTCCTTATGTGTGTACTTATATCACAAGGAGCAACCACTTCTAAAATTCTTTATAATACCGTTATCATGGGGAAGTTCTATAAGAACATTATAGAAGATATGTAGTGATATGGCAATAGATTTTCAGAAAAATGAATTGTGAAGAAGCAGGTCGCTTCCTCGGAATATAGTACTTTATTATGACTGAAATCAGATAGAAAATCAACAGAAAAAACGAACTTCGGATGTGGCTTAAAGCTTTGGGTGATATATTCTCCAACGGTTAAATAGTTAAATAAGGCTGGCTCTTTACATCGTTTCATAGTACAATAAAAGAAACTTTTGATATTTGAAGTGGTCTGGAGAAAGGAAGGTGGCTTACATGGAGCATCTGCGCTGTGTGGTAGAGCGAATTACATATCAGAACGCAGAGAATGGATATACTGTTTTGAAATGTGCTGTGAAAAACTACAGTGATCTGGTCACGGTAGTTGGCACGATGCCGGATACTCATGTGGGTTCTGTCCTGTCATTGGATGGTATGTGGAAGATGGATGCCAAATATGGAAGGCAGTTTTTTGTAGAACGTTTTGAAGAGACGCTTCCGGCTACCGTTTACGGGATTGAAAAATATCTCGGTTCCGGACTGGTCAAGGGCGTTGGTCCAAAGTTTGCCAGACGGATTGTAGAGAAATTCGGCAAGGATACGCTGGATGTCATTGAAGAGATGCCGGATGAACTGTTAAAAGTACCCGGTATCGGGAAAGTCCGGGTAGACAGGATCAAGACCAGCTGGCAGGAGCAGAAAGAAATTAAGAATATTATGCTGTTCCTCCAGAGTCATGAAGTCAGCACTTCGCATGCGACAAAGATTTTCAAGACATATGGAAGTGAGAGTATTGCAATCGTGAAAGAAAATCCATACCGCCTGGCAGATGATATCTGGGGGATTGGATTTAAGACAGCAGATTCCATTGCACAGAAAATGGGTATTGAGAAAGGAAAATTTGTCCGTCTGCGCAGTGGGATTTTTTATACATTGAACAAGCTGGCAGAGGACGGACATTGTTATGCAACGCGGGGACAGTTGATAGAAAAGGCAAAAGAACTTCTGGAAGTAGAAGAACCGGAGCTTGAAATCACTCTGGATGAAATGCTCCGCACCAATGACGTGATCCGGGATTTGTGTCCTGTACAGTCGGAATCAACGATCGGGACTGATACAGAGGCTATCTATCTGCCACCTTATTATTTTTCGGAAAGCGGATGTGCAAAGAGGCTGATTCGTCTGATGTCTTGTGGACGGGATTTGAAAGTTAACCCGAAGGTCATATTGCAGAAAGTGGTCACACAATCAGAGATTACGTATGATGACATTCAGTTGGAAGCGGTAAAAACAGCAATCTCTTCCAAAGTTATGGTTTTGACCGGAGGTCCCGGAACCGGTAAGACAACGACCACTCTTGGAATTATCTCTGCATACAGGCAGGCCGGATGTCAGATCATTCTGGCAGCACCGACAGGAAGAGCAGCAAAAAGGATGTCAGAAGCAACCGGCATGGAGGCCAAAACGATTCATCGGTTGCTGGAATATAAGCCGCCGGAAGGCTATCAGAAGAATGAAGAGAAACCGCTTGAAGGAGATGTGCTGATCCTGGATGAATGCTCCATGATCGATGTAATGCTGATGTACAATCTTCTCAAAGCAATTCCTGAGCAGATGTCACTGATTCTGGTGGGCGATATCGATCAGCTCCCAAGTGTAGGAGCGGGAAATGTACTCCGTGATATTATTGATTCCAGGCGTGTTCCGGTGGTACGTCTTACCAGAATTTTCAGGCAGGCACAGGGCAGCCGGATCATCATGAATGCGCACCGGATCAATAAAGGCGAAGGCATTGATATGAGGGGCGGCAGGGACTCGGATTTCTTCTTTGCCACAAAGCAGAGTAATCAGGAAGTGGTAGATACGGTGGTCCGGTATTGCAAAACCAATCTTCCCAGATATTACCACGCGGACCCTCTGCAGGATATTCAGGTCCTGACACCTATGCAGAGAGGGGAATGTGGTGCAGTCAGTTTGAATCAGGTGCTGCAGGAAGCCATGAATCCGTCAAAGATATTTCTGAGGAGAGGGGGAACCCAGTACCGGCTGCACGATAAAGTCATGCAGATCCGCAATGATTATGACAAGGAAGTATTCAACGGAGATATTGGAACCATCATCAGGGTCGATATGGAAGAACGTGAGCTGACGGTCAGGTTTGATGAACGTGAGGTGGTTTATGATGTTACAGAGTTGGATGAGTTGTCACTTGCTTATGCAGTGACGATCCACAAAGCACAGGGGAGCGAATATCCAATCGTAGTCATGCCGTTTACTATGAGTCATTTTGTGATGCTCCAGCGTAATCTTCTCTATACCGGTGTAACCAGAGCCAAAAAGATATTGGTACTGGTGGGAGAGAAGAAAGCTGTTTATTATGCAATTAAAAATGAAACAACCACCGGAAGAAACACCTGTCTGGCACAGCGGTTAAGACAGGACAGTCGGGAATCCAGAGAAGTGGAAGCACAGTTACGGCAGGAAACAGCGCAGAAAAATGCAGCAGGAGATCACAAAGCAAGGATTACATCTGCTGCATCTGACAAGACTCAAAAAGAGAGAATGATCGTGTACAAAGGCAGTATCCAGCCTTCCATGGTATGCGAGACTCCGGCAGTTTATGAGGGAAATCTGTGGAAACGTCTTTCACAGTCAAAATTCCGAAGCAGTTTTTCACTGAAAGCAAATGACAGGTATTATGTGTCTGAAAAGGGAATGGATACGGTGCGCAGTCACGCACAGGATTTCGTAAAGAAGAGACTTGCACCGGCGGAACCGCCAAATGATGGAAAACAGACCCCTATGCGGGGACACCCTGTCTTTGCAGCGCAGCACGCAACGGCCGTCTGCTGCAGGGGATGTCTGGAAAAATGGCATCATATTCCAAGAGGACGTGAATTGACAGAAACGGAGCAGGAATATGTTGTGAATGTGATCATGGAATGGATCAGACGACAACTGGAAAAATAGAGGAAGCAGGATTATTATGAGTGAATATATTACCACATACACAGGAAAACATTTTAAACCAATGCAGCCGGATCCGGACTTGATCCGGATTGCGGATATTGCCCATGCACTTTCGTTGATTTGCAGGGGAAATGGCCATGTACATACTTTCTGGTCAGTAGGGCAGCATTGCATTTGTTGTGCAAAGGAAGCGGCAGCAAGAGGATTACCGGATCGTATGGTACTGGCCTGTCTGCTTCATGATGCCAGTGAGTGTTACATGTCAGATGTACCGACGCCTTTCAAAAAGGAGTTGCCGGATTATCAAGAGCAGGAGGAACATCTGCTTTCCGTAATCTATGAGAAGTTTCTTGGCTCTGATCTGACGGCAGAGGAACAGGCGCAGTTAAAGAGAATTGATCGTGCGATGCTTTGGTATGATCTTGAAAATTTGCTGGGAGAAGTACAGTATGGAGAAGTTCCGGATCTACATATTGACCTGGATTATGCGGTTCGGCCTTTTGCAGAGGTAGAAGACGAATATCTGGAACTTTTTGCAAAATATTCCGGAACAGAAACTTTTAAACACGCTCTGGAATTCTGAAACTGCAATCCGGGCAATCAATTCCTGGATATGTTCTAAAGATTCCTCTAACTCATCAGCAATCTGTTCAGCCGTTTTGTTTTTTTTGCAGTTTCTTTTGTATCTGTTCGGTGAGTTTTTTGTTTTCGCCTGCCGCCTTGCCGTATTCATAGAACTTCCGGCTTAAATCAGCCAAGACACGTTCTTCATCTATTCAGTCAGTAATGAATTTACCACTTAAAAGGAAGAGATTCCTTTGGGAAATGCGTTGCGTCGAAAAAAAAATGGGCGCTATAATGAAAATAGAAGGAGGTACAGCTTATGGAAGCAGAGGTATTACAGGAATTAGTAGATGGCATTCTTGCTATTTTTGATACCCAGGTTATCCGGATTGTATTATATGGTTCTTATGCAAGAGGAACTAACACTTCTGAATCAGATGTAGATGTGGCTTTGTTGTTAAATGGGAACCTGAATGAAAAAACAGAAGATAAGCTGTCTGATCTGGTTGTAGATTTAAACCTGAAATATGATAAGGTATTTTCAGTCATAGATATTGATTATGCGGTTTTCAAGAAATGGGAAAAGGTCACTCCATTTTATAAGAACGTGAATAAGGAGGGAATCGTTTTATGGAAGGCAGCATGATTGATTTATCAAAATATCGTTTCCGGTCGGCAAAAGAGGATTTGGAAACTGCACAGCTGCTTATGAAGGAAGGCCGGTTCAAGGGCTTCTGTTAATTGCTCCTATTATGCAATTTTCCATGGACTTCGTTCTGTTACAGCACTGGCAGAATTTGATTCCAGTAAACATTCTATCATTATATCAAAGGATCAGGCTATAGAACAGATTGAAAAGGCAGAAAGAGTGCTTGGAATGATAGAACCTTATTTGGAAGAACATTGGAGTAAATAAGGATAATAAGAAAGCATTATCGCAAAAGCGGTAGTGCTTTTTCAGTATAAGGATAGCCTTCCATCCGGCTGGAAAGCCCACTTTTCCTGAATATGTTTAAAAGATTCCTCTAAGTCATCGGCAATACATTCTTTATAGAAGATATGTGTTGATATGGCAATGGAATTTATCTGCAACTTACAAATCAAAAAGTGCATCCTGAAGTCAGAACTATTGCACAGAAATAGAAATATGTTATCATGGAGATATCTTGCAGAAAGTAATTGTGAAAATATTCTGATGGAAGGAGTAGCAGCAGCCGGGATGGAATTAATATTGGAGCAAATATCGGAAGGTGACGAAGCAGTCATTGTCCGGTATCATCATATGACAGAACAGATCGAGGTCATTAAAGAAATTGTGGAGGGAACAGAACCGAAAATCCATGCTTCCTGGGAAGGACAGATAATGCTGCTTCGCCCGGAGCATATCTATTATCTGGAAACTGTGGATGGAGTAACCTACGCGTATCTGGAGGATAAGGTGGCAAGGGTTTCGGAAAGCCTGAGAGCATTGTCCGTGTGTTTTGGAAAGAGGGGGTTTTTCCGGTGCTCAAAATCAATGATCTTAAATATCTGCAAAATCAGGTATCTGAAAAGTGAGCCGTGTAACCGGATTCGTGCAACGATGGAAAACGGAGAACAGGTTATGATTTCCAGAAAGTATGCCAAAGAGTTAAGGCAGATTCTGAAAGGAGGAGCATCGGATGTGGAATAGATTACGAAAATATTTAAGTAACGAGATTGTTATCGAGTATAAGGCATGTCTCTATTTTTTCTGTCTGCTGGTGTTTTATTGTGTGTATCTCTTATGGCGGAATGTTTATTCGGCAAGTATTCTCTATATGGTTGAAATGGTATTGACCAGCTATATCATGGGGTATCTGCAGAACTATGTCTTTCATAATTTTGATGAGGCAGAGCGGCTTGGAAAAAAGGAAGTTTTTGGAATCCTTTGCTGTACTTGTATCTATACGGCAGTATCTTTCGGATTTCGCTGGTTTGAGCGGAATCTGCGGGTCACAGCCATGTTCTTTGTATTTGTTTTTTTCAGTTACGTATGTATTTATTTGAACAATAAAATAAAACGAATGATTGACACAGAAAGACTCAACGGTATGTTGACAGAGTATAAGAGGAGAGAACAAGATGAATGAATGCAGACAGGCAATCGAAATCAAGGGGTTAACAAAGACATATGGTAAAAACCGCGGAGTCAGTCAAATTTCGCTGTCTGTTCCCGAAGGGGACATCTTTGGGTTCCTGGGACCAAACGGGGCAGGAAAATCTACGACCATACGATGCATGTTGGGGATGCTTCATTTTCAGAACGGAGAGATCAAGCTGCTTTCTATGAATGTTGAGAAGCAGTCGCGGGAGATTCTCCAAAAGGTGGGCTATATGCCTTCGGAAGCCATGTTTTATCCATCCATGAAAGTAAAGGATGTCATCCGGTTTGCAGCTCAGGCGAGAAATAGGAATTGTGAGAGAGAGGCAGCGAGAATATGTGAGCGGTTGGAGGTGGATCGGGAGAAAAGAATTTCAGAGCTTTCTTTGGGAAATCGAAAAAAAGTCAGTATCGTATGCGCGATGCAGCATAAACCAAAGCTGCTGATTCTGGACGAACCTACTTCCGGTTTAGATCCGCTGATGCAGGAAGCATTTTTTCAACTGATTCTGGAATCTCATGCGGAAGGAACGACTGTTTTTTTATCCTCACATGTACTATCTGAGGTAAAGCGGTATTGCCAAAATGCTGCAATTATTAGAGAAGGAAAACTGATCAAAGTGGACTCGGTGGAGAATCTGCTGAAATCCGGTGTCCGCCGTGTTAAGGTGTGGAAGGATGGAAGAGAAGAAGTATTTTCTTATTCCGGTGAAATACGGAATTTAATAAAACAATTGGATCAGCAGCAGGTGGATGATGTATTGATTGAAGAACTTTCTATGGAGGAACTTTTTCTGCATTATTACGAAACGGAGGGACAGAGATGACATTACTGAAGCACGAAATGAAGATGAATCTCAAGGCACTGCTTATCTGGTCTTGCTGTATCGGGTTTAGTTGTTTTGGATGTCTTTTGCTGTTTGGCAGTCTGAAGGATACAATGGATCAAATGGCGGATGTATATGCACAGATGGGAAGTTTTTCCGCAGCTCTGGGACTTGACCGCTTAAGTATCAGCACGATGGAAGGCTTCTATGCAACGGAAATTGCTCTGATCTTTGCAATCGGGGGAGCGATGTTTGCGGCAATGACGGGAGCAGTGATGCTGTCTAAAGAAGAAGAGGGACATACTTCGGAGTTTCTGTATACCTTGCCTTGGAGAAGAACACAGATTGTCTGGTGGAAATATGCTTCCATGGCGGCATTAATCGTGCTGTTTCAGATCATCTGTATTTTGTGGGAATTACCAGGTTTTGCAATTGCCGGAGAGGTACCGCCAACAGAGGAATATCTTTTGTATCATGGTGCACAATTACTGATGCAGATAGAGGTGGGAAGTATCTGTTTTCTTATTTCCTCCGTCTGTAAAAAGAAGCAGATCGGTGCGGGATTGGGTTTGGCAGTATTATTCTATCTTATGGACATGATGTGCCGGATTGTACCGGATATTGAAAAATTGAAATATGTTACGCCTTATTATTATTCTAATGCAGCAGATATTTTTACAACCGGAACAGTAAGTAAGCGTATGGTCGGAATCGGTATCCTAGTGACGGTTGTGACGGCCGTATCAGCGGCTGAAATTTATAAGAGACGGGATCTGGCAGCGTAGATTGGTATGTCCGGAAACTGAAACATAACCAATCGTTAAGTTTTGTGAAGGAAAGATGAAAATCGTTCAGTTGTGCTTTTGAAGGGTCTTTGCTATGATAAAAACAGCAAGGGCCTTTGCAGTACAAGAATGGAGATGAGAATATGAGGATTGGAGAAATAATCAGAAGGTATCGGAAAGAACAGAATTTAACTCAGGAGGAAGTTGCTAATTTTCTCGGAGTTACTGCTCCGGCAGTGAACAAATGGGAGAATGGTGTTTCTACTCCGGATATTACATTGCTCGCTCCTTTGGCAAGAATTCTGAAGACGGATGTAGATACATTAGTGTCCTTCCGCGAGGAGATCACGGATGAAGAAATCAATCGCATTGTGGAATCCATTACCGCAGAAGTTACAGAGAAAGGGTATGTACATGCATTTGAAACCTCAAAGGCCATGGTGAAAGAATATCCCAATTGTAATAAGCTGATGTTTTCCTTGGCACAAATCATGAATTTTTATCTGCCCATTCAGGAGTTGGAAGAGAGCGAAAAATATGAAAAACAGATCAATTCCTGGTTTGAGGCGGTGGCGCTTTGCAGTGAGCAGGATGCGGCAAATCCAGCGCTTATTATGCTATGTCAGAAAGCGATCACGGATGGTACTTATGAGGAGGCACAAAATCTGTTGGACAAAGTGCCGCCGCTTGGCATTGATAAACGGTTACCGCAGGCGAATCTTTACCTTGCGCAGGGAGAACTGAAAAAAGCGTATGAGATCTGTGAATCTATGGTCTATCAAAATGCAAACCATCTGGTCATGAATCTTACGCAGCTTAGTCAGATGAAATGCGGGGAGAGACAGTTCGAAGATGCAATGTATTTTGCAGAACTGTCAAAAATGACAGCGAAGCAGTTTCATCTGGGAAAATATATAGAAAGCAATGCGGAATTTGCTGTTGCAGTGGAGATGAAAGATAAGAAGAAAACAGTGCAGCTTCTGACTCAGATGCTTTCTGGAATGCAGGAAGACAGGACAGAAACATTCCGGTTATATGCGCATATGAAGTTTCAGACGGAGAATCCTGTGGAAAGGGTAAAGCCTATGTTGAAAGCAGCCTTTGAAAGAGATGAGTCACTTGATTTTATCCGGAAGGAGCCGGAATTTATAAAACTTATGGAAAGATTGTAAATGTATTCGGGATTTTGAAGATGAGAACTGTGGAGTGCCGACAGAGAACCGGTCACTCGTCCCATCCATCTGTGAATCGGATATTCACAGCGATATTCCTTACAATATCCCCTTCCTGGAGCGGCATGTCGCTCTCATCGGAAATGGAAGGAAGAAGCCCATCTTCCTCGGAAAGTTCTAAAGAGAGCCAGTCGTAGGCGGCTGCGTTGGCGTTGTCAATGGCTTCATCGAGGGTGTCGCCCTCTGCATAGCAGCATTCCAGATCCGGGAAAAAAGCTTTGAAGGTTCCGGATTCTGTTTTTCGAAAGATTGCCGGATATATAAATTTCATAGGGTAATTCCTTTCTTTTTTCAGTAGTCTTATTTAGTATATACAGTTTTGTGGGAAAATACAATAGAGTAGATAAAAATAAAGTCTCCGGAGAATTTTTCCGGAGGCTCTATTTTGCTTATAAAATATGTTTATGGGGGGATGGGGGATTGAATGGAAACGGAAAAGGCAGTATTGCAGATGAAAACAGAACTTTAAAAAAGCTGAAAACATAACCCCCCAGGCGGCTTGTGCAGTTGTATAAGATTCGATATAGTGAGGGAAAGAAGTGAAGGAAAAAAATACAGGTGAAAAAGAAGTTTGTGAGCGTCTTATGTGTGGAAGCTTTGCTTGTAAGTATGTTTGCAGGATGCGGGAATTCGGACATGGAAAATCCAAAGATGAAGAAAGTAACGGTTTTGTTCATGGAAGAAGATGCAGCACTGGCGGCTGCTGTTGCTGGTGACAGTGTGAACAGTAACATCCCCCTGGGGGGCTTGCGGCACTTTTGGGATTTTGATAAAGTAAAATCGTATATTTATCATTTGGAATGATGGTAAAGGAGTGTCAGTGATATGAGCGAATTATTACAGGAGATCGAGTCTTACTGGAGTACACGGACAGAAGGTTATTCTGAAGTGAACCAGAAGGAATTACAGGGCATACAAAAGAAAGTGTGGCTGCAGGTGCTGAAAGAACAATTTCCGGATAAACCGAAGGAGCAGTTGAAAATTCTGGATATCGGTACAGGTCCGGGATTCTTTCCGATGATTCTGGCAGGAGATGGTTACCGTGTGGATGCAGTGGATTATACGCAGGAAATGTTGGAAAAAGCAATGAAAAATACTGCAAAACTCTGTGAAAGCATTCAATTTCAAAAGATGGATGCGCAGCATCTGACGTTTGGGGACGGAGTCTTTGACGTTGTGATTTCCAGAAATCTCACATGGAATCTGGAAGAACCGGAAAAGGCGTATGGTGAATGGTACCGGGTATTAAAACCGGGAGGAACGTTGTTGAATTTTGACGCCAACTGGTATGGATATTTGTACGATGAGGGAAAGCGGGAAGCCTATGAAAATGATCGTAAGAACGTAGAAAGCAAAAATCTGGATGACCATTATCTATGTACAGATATTGAACGGATGGAACAGATTGCCTTGCAGGTTCCCCTTTCTGCGATTCAAAGACCGGAATGGGACGAGAAAATATTGAAAAAGATCGGTTTCGCCAATATCACAACGGATCGGGATATCTGGAAAAAAGTCTGGAGCACGGAAGAGAAGTTGAATTATCAGTCCACGCCAATGTTTATGGTGGCAGCGAGGAAAGCCTGTCAATAGCGGGTGCGGGAGCATTACGCATATGAGAAAATATGGGAGTCAGGAGAAAGAAATGTCAGGAGCAGATCTGAAGTTTTGTGAAGAGGGCAGAGAATCGCCGTTTATTTTGGGAAATCTGAAAGTAAATCATGGAGAGCGGATCCATGGTACTTTAAGCCTGGGGGAGGAGGAATTTCTTCTTCCGGTGACGGTGATCTGCGGGGTGAAACCTGGAAAAACTGTGCTGATTACAGCGGGAATACATGCAGGAGAGTATGTGGGAATCCAATCTGCGGTTGAACTTGCGGAGGAATTGAGACCTGAGAAGACAGAAGGTACGGTCATATTGGTAAAAGTAATCTGCCGTGAGGAGTTTGAACAGCGGGCAGGAAGTATCTGCCCGGAGGACGGGAAAAATCTGAACCGTGAATTTCCCGGCAGAAAAGAAGGTACAAAGATGGAGCGTCTGGCAGACGCCGTGACAAGGGAACTGCATTCCAAAGCAGATTATTATATAGATCTTCACAGCGGGGATGATTATGAGCAATTGACTCCTTACGTTTATTATGCGGGAAAAGCAGCGCCTGAAGTGGCTGCCATGTCCAGAAAGATGGCGGAGCAGGTGGATGTTCCCTATATGGTGAAGTCGGAAGTGGCATCGGGCGGTTCTTATAATTATGCAGCATCCTGCGGGATTCCAAGTATCTTGATTGAGCGCGGCGGTATGGGAAGCCGGACGATGGAAGAGGTAGAGTCTACGAAGCGGGATATCCGCAATGTATTAAGTTTTCTTGGCATTTACAGACAGAAACAGGATCATCACAAATATTATCCGTTAGATGTCCGGGAAGTCCGGTATCAGGCTGCCAGCGTTTCGGGGCTTTGGTATCCGCAGAAAAAAGTTGGGGATCTGATTGCTGCCGGGGAAGTTCTTGGATGTGTGAAAGATTACGAGGGAAAGGTGCGGGAAGTCTGCCGCTGTGAGTGTAACGGAGTTATCTTGTATCAGACCGGGAGTCTTCAGGTGCTCAAAGACGGGCCGATCATTGCTTATGGTCAGATCTGTTACGAACAAGACGATCGAAAAGAACGTATCACATCTTACTGGACGAAGCGGAGTGCGGGTTTTCTGGAGCAACGCAGGGCGGAGCTTCACAGCAGGCTGACAAAGAGATGGCTGACGGAGATAACGGCATATCTGCCGAAGCAGAAAAGGTTGAAAGTTTTGGACGTAGGGTGTGGGACAGGATTTTTCAGTATTCTTCTTGCCAGAGAAGGCCATCAGGTAACCGGAATTGATTTGACACCGGATATGATCGGATATGCAAAAGTATTGGCGGCAGAGGAAAGAGCAGATTGTAAGTTTCAGGTAATGGATGCGGAGCATCTGGACTATGCAGATGAAGAATTTGATCTTGTCATTTCCCGAAACCTTACCTGGACGCTGCCGGAGGCAGACAAGGCATATGCAGAATGGGTAAGAGTTTTGAAGGAGGGCGGAATACTGCTGAATCTGGATGCAAATTACGGAGGCAGTGATTTTGCAGATACCACAGAACTTCCGGACAATCATGCACATCATCAGATTGGTGATGAGATGATGCAGGAATGTGAAGAAATCAAGAGACAGCTTCCCATCAGTTCATATGTCCGTCCGGCGTGGGATCTGGAGATTCTGGGAAAAATCGGTATTACCTCATTTACCATTGATCTTGGAATCAGCGGCAGAATTTATCAGGAGAAGGATGAATTTTATAATCCTACACCGATGTTTCTGATCTGCGGAAAGAAGAGGCAGGATAAAAAAGAGAGATGAAGAAATACATTGTGAGAAGGTTTCTTCAGCTGATACCGATTCTGATAGGAATCACACTGCTTTCCTTTCTATTGATGCATACTGCAGCCGCAGACGCGATTGATGTGATGGAAGCAAATACAGGAGGAGTATTGTCTGAGGAAGCAAAGGAACAGGCACGGCGGGAACTTGGGCTGGACCGGCCTTTGCTGGTACAGTATGCGGTTTGGCTGCAGAACGTATTAAGCGGTGATATGGGAAAATCCTATGTATCCGGAGAGCCGGTATATTCTGCCTTTGTCTCAAAGCTGCCGGCCACGATTTATCTGACCCTTACATCAATTTTTGTAACGGTATTGATTTCCGTTCCATTGGGAATTCTGGCTGCCGTCAGGCAGAATCGTTTTGTGGATTATCTGATTCGTTTTTTTAGTTTCATCGGAAATTCACTTCCTAATTTTTTTGTATCCTTGCTGCTGATCTATTTTTTTGCTTTGAAACTGGGGTGGTTTCCGGTTATGGGAAATTCACAGGGGTGGAAAAGTGTGATTTTACCAACGCTTACCCTTGTGCTTTCCATGGCATCCAAATATACCAGACAGGTCAGGGCTGCGGTTCTGGAGGAGATGGATAAAGATTATGTACTTGGGGCAAGGGCACGGGGAATCCGGGAAAAGAGAATTCTATATTTCAGCGTACTGAAAGCATCCATGCTGACCATCGTAACCTTGCTGACACTGTCCGTCGGTTCTCTGCTTGGAGGAACGGCAATCGTCGAGTCCATTTTTATGTGGGATGGTGTAGGGAAGATGGCAGTGGATGCCATCACCATGCGTGACTATCCGGTCATTCAGGCGTACGTAATCTGGATGGCGGTTATTTATGTGCTGATCAATCTGGTTACGGATGTGATCTATCATTATCTGGATCCGAGAATCCGTTTGGGGCAGGAGGACGCATGATGACAGAGAAGAAAGCTACGGCACGGAAACAAAAGATTGTAAAAGACGGTACAAAGTTTAAATTTATCATTTTATCCACATTGGTGCTGTTGTTATTAGTGGGTGCAGCATGCGCACCATTTCTGGTTCCCTTTGACCCTTATGTTCAGGATCTGAACCATGCACTGCAGCCGCCGGACAGTGTCCATCTTCTGGGAACAGATCGATTTGGCAGAGATCTGTTGTCCAGGGTTATTATGGGTTCCCGGACAACGATCTATTCTTCCCTGTTGCTTGTTATTATCATAACCGTTGTGGGAACGGCAGTCGGGGTTTTCTGTGGATATCACGGCGGAACGACAGATTCAGTGATTATGCGTATCTCAGATATTTTTCTGGCATTTCCGGGGATGGTATTTGCAATCGCAGTTGCTGGGGTTTTGGGAGGTGGTGTTATGAATGCAGTAGTAGCACTGGCGTGTATTTCATGGCCCAAATTTGCAAGAATCGCCAGAAGTCAGGTTATGACGATGAAAGATATGCCTTATATAGCGGCGGCGAAGCTTTCCGGTTCCGGTACAGGCAAAATAATGATTAAGCACATCCTGCCGAATATAGCAGGACCAGTTATTGTTACGGCAGTTCTGGATATCGGAACTATGATGATGGAGATTGCCGGACTTTCTTTCCTGGGGCTTGGCGCAATGCCGCCCATTGCAGAATGGGGTTCCATGATGAGCAGCGGCAGAAGTATGCTGCAGACATCTCCCTGGGTAATTCTGGCACCGGGATTTGCAATCTTTATGACGGTTATGTTATTTAATCTGTTGGGGGATACGGTACGTGATATATTGGATCCGAGACAGAAAAGAGCAGATAGAAGAAGGAGATTCTAATGAAAAGAAAATCAGCAGTAATTTTGTTGACAGCAGCAATGTTTGCCCAAGTTTTGGCAGGCTGCAAAGACTCATCCAATGCAGCGGGTACAAAATCAACCACAGAGAACAAAGCTTCAGATGGTGAGAAGGTATTTCGTTACGGTACTACTGCTTATGGAGTGGAGATGGGAAATACAGGTCTGAATCCCCACGAGGATTATTCCGGATGGTCCGCGGTCCGCTATGGGGTGGGTGAGACACTTTTTAAACTTAATGAGCACATGGAGTTGGAGCCATGGCTGGCGGACAGCTATGAACAGATGGATGAGTATACGGTAAAAATCACATTGAAAGAAAATATTACATTTTCCAGCGGTCGTGTCCTTGACGGACAGGCAGTAAAGGAATGTCTGGAAGATTTGGTTGCAGTCCATGACCGCGCACCGGGAGATTTGAAAATAAAAGAAATCACTGCGGAAGGTCAGGATGTGACCATTATTTCGGAAGAAAAAGTACCGGCATTATTGAATTACCTCAGCGATCCTTACGGAGCAATCATTGATATGGAATACGGTGTGCAGGAAGATAAAAATGTTGCCGGAACCGGTCCTTTTGTGGCTGTTAAAGTCACCGACACAGAGATTGATCTGGAAAAGAATCCAAATTACTGGGGCGGGGAAGTGAAGATGGATAAAGTCCAGATAAAAGAAATCGTTGACGGAGATACGTTGACCATGGCGATGCAGTCCGGTGAACTTGATGCGGTTCAGGGACTTCCCTATGCCAGTCTTACGCTCTTCCAGGATAACAGCGATTACAAGGTAAGCTCTGCCGATACGTCCAGGGTCTTTTTTGCACAGTTGAATTATGAGACTTTGGCGCTTCAGGAGGACAATGTCAGAAAAGCAATTGCCATGGGCATTGACAAGGAAGGCTTTACAAAAAATCTTTTGAGTGGAAACGGAACTCCGGCAGTTGGTGCTTTTCCGGATAATTTCACATTCGGAAACGCTTCCGTGACTGCTTTCGGGTATGATCCGGAGGAGGCAAAGGAACTGCTGAAGGAAGCTGGCTGGGAAGATACCGATGGAGACGGCTATGTGGATAAAGATGGACAGAATCTGATGATTCGCTGGCTGACTTATCCGGGACGGCAGGAACTTCCCCTTTTGGCTGAAGCCGCACAGGCTGCATTGAAAGAAATCGGTATCGAGGTAAAGGTAAACAATACGGAAAATACCAAGGATTTTCTGGAAAAAGGTGACTGGGATATCTACGCCAGTGCCTTTGTTACGGCGCCGACCGGAGATCCGGAGTATTTCTTTACGACACATTGTCTGAAGGATTCAGCGAAGAACAGAGGAAAGTATTATAACGAAGAACTGGAAGAACTGGAAACCAGGCTTCATGCAGAATTTGATCCGGAAAAGCGTGGAGAGCTGGCGGTGCAGATGCAGCAGTTGATTCTGGATGACTGCGGATTTATCTTTGCTTCGCATCTGAAGATGTCCTTTGTTATGAAAAGCAATGTGGCAGGATTTGAATCACATCCGTCAGATTATTATGAGCTTACGGCAGATCTGGATTACGAATAAGAGGAAGAAAAGATATGGGACAGCCATTGCTTGACATACAGCATGTGGAAATCAGTTACGCCGGAACACCAGTGGTTCATGACGTGACATTGCAGATGCAGCCGGGAGAGATATTGGGAATCGTAGGAGAATCCGGAAGCGGGAAAAGTACAGTGATTAAGGCGGCCATGGGGCTGTTGGGAAAAAACGGTGCTGTCACCCGCGGAGACATTTATTACAGAGGTAAAAATGTCCTTGAGGCAAAGGGGGAAGAGTTACGAAAGATGCGGGGGCCAGGTATGGGAATGATTTTCCAGAATACCGGTGCATCGCTCTGTCCGATCCGGAGGATTGAAGAGCAGTTGTATGAAAGTGTTCTCCAACATGAGAAAATCAGCCGCTTCGAAGTCCGCAGGCGTGCTCTGGAACTCTTTGAAAAGATGAAGCTAAGGGATGGAGAGCGGATTTTGAAAAGCTACCCTTTCGAACTGTCGGGGGGAATGAATCAACGTGTGGGGATTATGATGGCTATGATTATGAACCCGGATCTTCTTTTTGCAGATGAACCAACCAGTGCTCTGGATGTTACCGTCCAGGCGCAGGTAGTGCGCGAAATGGTGAAGCTGCGGGAACTGTTTGGAACCGGTATCGCCATTGTAACCCATAATATCGGAGTTGTGGAATACATGGCGGATCAGATAGCTGTCCTGTATCAGGGAAAACTGGTGGAATACGGAACGAAAGAAGAGGTATTATATCATCCCCAGGAACCGTATACCAGGCAATTAATCGGCGCAGTACTGCGGATGGACAGGGGATAAGAACATGCAGACGATTTTGGAAGTGAAAGACCTGAAAAAAGTATTTTATAAGAATAAAGTGGCTTTTGCGGCGGTAAACAGGATCAGTTTTAAAGTGGAGAAGGGAGAGTGCCTGGGACTTGTGGGAGAGAGCGGCTGCGGAAAAAGTACCGCGGCAAAGCTTATTACCTGTCTGATGAAACCGGATTCGGGGAGCATTCTTTTGAACGGTGAGGAGATCTTAACTGCAAAAAGAAAACAATTAAAGGAGATTCATGGACGGATTCAGATGGTATTTCAGACCCCTCAGGACTCTTTTGATCCCCGCTGTACGCTGGGAGACGGAATCATGGAAGGTATGAGAAACCTGGGAATGAAAAGAGGAGAAGCAATAAAGAAAATGTTGGAACTTTTGAAGATGGTAGAACTGAATCCGGAGCTTGCAAACCGTTATCCCCATCAGGTGAGCGGAGGAGAGTGTCAGAGAGCGGCAATTGCCAGAGCGCTGGCTGTAAATCCGCAGTTGATTATTTGTGATGAGGCTACCAGTGCATTGGATGTTACCGTTCAGGCGCAGATTGTGGAGCTGCTTAGAAAATTACAGAAGGAGATGGGAGTATCACTTTTGCTGATCTGCCATGACCTTGCATTGGTACAGAAGCTTTGTGACAGAGTTTTGGTGATGTATCAGGGAAGTATCGTTGAAGAAGGGATACCAGATCATATAATCAGGAATCCCCGGCAGGAATATACAAAGGTATTGATTGATTCTGCGTTTTAAAACAATTCTTTTATTCGGTTTCCACACGATACTGCCGGAAAATTCCTTTTACTGTTTCATACAGATGAGGTTTTAATTCATCCAATGGAACCGGCTGCCGGTATAGAATTGCATTATAACTGGTTCCGCTCACAACTTCCAGAATGGTATACATCATAAGCTCCGGTGAGCGGTAAGTGCATCCTGATTTTGAGAGAAGGGAATCATAGATGGTATAGATTGCAGGCGTGTCCTTTCCGGGAGTGAAGAACAGGGAGTTCTTAAAAAAACCCCAGCTCAGATGCTTGGATAAGAGCATGACCAGACTGAGATTTGAAGCAAGCTGGTTCAGGATATGGTCGATGATAAAAAGTACCTGTTCCTCAAAATCAGTCAGCTCAGGATGGGACTGCAGTTCCGTATAGGCTGCCTGAAAGACCTGACTGGCCTTATGGGCAATCAGATGATTTCGGATATCATATTTATCTTTAAAATACAGGTAGAAGGTTCCTTTTGCCACACCGGCATGACTGACGATGTCAGAGATAGAGGTTTTGCTGAACCCATTATCAATAAAGAGAGAAAAAGCGGATTCCAACAGGGAATCCCTTTTTTGTTGTTTGTTATGATCTATTTTTCCCATGAGAGCCGGTCTCCTTTCGCAATCGCTTATTACCTGTCGTTTATAACGTCTATTATAGAAAGAAATTTCCATAAAAGTCAAATGGAAATAGCGGCAGTTCTAAAAATTTAACAAAATGCATAAAAATAAAAATGACTATCAGTCAAAAATTTGCATATAAGATATTGACTAATGGTCAATTTTGATGTATAACATTAAATGACCAATGGTCATAAATGAATTGAAATGGAAAAGGGAGGAAGCAACATGATAAAACTGGGAAGGAAGATTGTAAAATTACGGATTCCGATTTTTATTATCAGTCTTGTGCTGTTGATTCCGGCAACAATCGGTTACATCAATACCAGGGTGAATTATGATATCCTGTATTATCTGCCGGATGATATTGAGACGATGAAGGGGCAGGATATCCTGGTGGAGGAATTCGGAACCGGGGCCTATTCGATGTTTCTCTGTGAAGGGATGGAGAACAAAGATGTGGCATCATTAAAAACACGGATAGAAGCAGTGGATCATGTATCCAAGGTGGTCTGGTATGATAGTTTTGCTGATTTGAGTATTCCGATGGAGATGCTTCCGGAAAAGATCCGGTCGGCATTTAACTCGGATCATTCCACCATGATGTTTATTATTTTTGAAACCACGACCTCGGCAGATGAGACGATGGCTGCCATTGAGGATATACGGGATCTGGCAGGAAAACAGTGCTTCTTAAGCGGGATGTCAGCAATCGTGACGGACACCAAAAATCTGGCGGAATCGGAAGTTGTAATCTATGTAGTGATTGCGGTAATTCTTTCTTCCATTGTTTTGGCGCTGACCATGGAATCTTATTTGATTCCGCTTTTATTCCTGCTCAGTATCGGTGTTGCGATTCTCTATAATATGGGAACTAATTTCCTGACCGGAGAGATCTCTTATATTACGAAAGCCTTAAGTGCGGTACTGCAGCTTGGCGTTACTATGGATTATTCGATCTTCCTGTGGCACAGTTATCAGGAGCAACTGGAAGTACAGAAAGAAGATCATCAGGAGGCAATGGCGCAGGCGATTGCAGCTACGATCAAATCAGTGGTGGGGAGTTCCATCACCACAATTGCCGGATTTATCGCTCTGTGCTTTATGAGTTTTACGCTGGGCATGGATTTGGGCATTGTCATGACGAAAGGCGTTGTTTTCGGTGTTATCTGCTGTGTAACCGTACTTCCTTCCATGATCATGATTTTCGATAAAGCGTTGGAAAAGACGAAGCATCGTCAGTTGATTCCGGATTTTCCCAAGGTTTCTGATTTCGTGGTAAAGCATCACGTGTTTTTTGCAGTTTTATTCTTGGTGTTGTTTGTTCCGTTTGCATATTTTCAGGCAAACACTGAGGTGTATTATAATCTGGATACTACCTTGCCGGAAGATCTGGAAAGTATCATGGCAAATACAAAGCTTCAGGAAGAATACGAGATGGGAGCCGCCCATATGATCCTGTTGGATCAGGAGATTTCCGAAAAAGAAAAATATGCCATGATCGATGAGATGGAGCAGGTAGATGGTATCAAGCAGGTGCTTGGTCTGGAAAGTATCATAGGGCCGTCTTTTCCCCAGAGTATGATACCGGAAGACATCAAGGAGGTTCTGGAGAGTGAAAATTATGAATTGATGTTGATTATGAACGAATATCTGGTAGCTTCCGATGAGGTGAATGAACAGCTGGACGAATTAAACGGAATCTTGAAGAAGTATGATCCAAGCGGAATGCTGGTAGGAGAAGCTCCGTGTACAAAGGATTTGATTGAGATTACGAACCATGATTTCAATGTAGTAAGTTCCGTGTCTATATTGGCTGTATTCGTTATTATCCTGTTCGTATTCAAATCCATCTCGCTTCCGGTGATTTTGGTGTTGGTAATTGAGGGGGCAATTTTTATCAACATGGGTATTCCCTATCTGACGGGAACTGAACTTCCGTTTATCGCATCCATTGTAATCGGAACCATTCAGTTAGGAGCAACGGTAGATTATGCGATCTTGATGACCAGCAGATATGAAAAAGAACGCGGGGAAGGAAAGAGCAAGAGAGAATCCATTCAAATTGCACACCAAAGCAGTATGCGTCCTGTTATGGTATCTGCATTCAGTTTCTTTGCGGCTACGTTTGGCGTGGGGATCTATTCCAAGATTGATATGATCAGTTCCCTTTGTCTGCTGATGGCAAGAGGCGCGTTGATCAGTATGTGTGCCGTGCTTTTGTTCCTGCCGGCGATGTATTGGTTGTTTGATGGTATGATTTGTAAAACCAGTAAAGACTTTCATATATAAAAACAGGAGGATTGATTTGCGATGAAGAAAAAACATGTTCAGGCGATGATGGCAGGTATGGCAGCGATGCTGTCAATTAGTTTACCGGTAACCAGCGTATACGGCGCTGTGCCGGAAAAAGAGCAGACCGTCTATGTAACGGCCGATGAAAGTGGTAAGACACAGAAGGTAATTGTCAGCAACTGGCTGAAAAACACAGAGAAAGAATCTTCTCTGACGGATAAAAGCGACCTGGAGAACATACAGAACGTAAAAGGAGAGGAAACATTTAAAAAGAACAGTGACGGAACCCTTATCTGGGATGCAGATGGGAAAGATATCTATTATCAGGGAGAGACCCAGGAGGAACTGCCGGTATCTGTAAAAATGACGTACTATCTGGACGGCAAAAAGATTGAACCGTCCAAACTGGCAGGAAAGAGCGGAAAAGTGAAGATTCGTATTGATTACGAAAATCATGCAGATCAGACCGTGGAGATTGACGGAAAAAAGGAAAAAATCTATACCCCGTTTCTGATGGTGACCGGTATGATTCTTCCGGCAGAGAAATTTACGAATGTAGAAGTAAAGAATGGTAAGGTGATCTCAGACGGAAAGAATGAGATCGTGATGGGAATCGGATTTCCGGGACTGGGAGAAAGTCTGCAGCTTTCTGATATTGAAGAACTGAAAGAAAAAGAAGTTCCGGATTATGTGGAGATTACAGCCGATGTTGAGGATTTTTCCCTGTCGCTTACCGCTACAGTAGCAACAACCGGCACCCTTGAGGAGCTAGGGCTTGGAGAGATTGACAGTCTGGATGATTTGAAGGAAAGCATGGATAAATTGGCAGATTCTTCTGAAGCACTGGTCAATGGAAGCAAGGAACTTCAGGACGGAATTGAAAAGTTGGATACTTCTGCCGTTACATTTGCGGATGGTTTAAAAAGTGCGGATCAGGGAGCCGGACAATTAAAAGCCGGGATTGATACCATGAACAACAAAAAAGGGGAATTGCTTAACGGAATTAACCAGTTGGTAAATGGTATGAATACTCTTGGGGGCGGAGCAGGTGAGCTACGGTCCGGGGTGAAGTCCTATACGGATGGAGCTTCCACACTTGCCGGCGGAATTTTGCAGGCAGATCAGGGAGCCGGAAGTTTGAAATCCGGAATTGATACTTTGAACAGTAAAAAAGCAGCATTGACAGATGGAATTGCAGCTCTGGTACAGGGTGGGCAGCAGCTTCAGGCGGGTGCAGGTACTTTGCAAAGCAGCGTCAAGATGTATACAGACGGGGCAGCAGATCTGAAAGACGGCATCACAGCACTGGATCGTGAGCTGCAGCAGAAATTGGGGCAGGCAGAGCAGCTTCCTGCCGCAATGGATGCTTTGATAACAGGCGCTGATCAGATGATCCGCGGCGCTGATGATCTGAAGGCAGGAGCGAATCAGGCGAAAAATGCAGCTGCAGGTTTACAGAACCGTGTGGCAGAATTTAGCGGAGCAGTAGGAACTGCACAAGGTCTGGTAGGGAATGCTGCCGCTGCGTTAAGTGGATATACGGTGGATACAGGTGCAGTCAATCAGTCAGCTTCTTCACAGGCGCAGCAGGCGGTGGAAGCAGAAAATGCGGCTGTGAATGGAGCGGCTACGGCACAGCAGACAGAAAATGTAAGGGCAGCACTGGAAGCTGCAGGTGTTTCACCGGAAGAGCAGGCAGTTGTATTGGCAAATCTGCAGGGGATTTCTGTTCCGGTACAGACTTCTGTTTCCGTAGACGTATCCGGCAATATTCCGGATAATTCTGCGGTTGTCGATACCTTGAATCAGGTTCAGTCCGGATTGGTGCAGGTAAAGGCCGGTGTGGATCAGATGGATATGAATGCAGTGCAGGCTCAGATCGGTCAATTGGTGGACGGAGCACAGAGTGCAGCCGATGGGGCGGCAGATTTATCCTCAGGTTTAACGACGCTCAAAGCTTCTGCTGCACCATTAAAAGGCTTCTCTGCAATGGCAGGAGAATTGCAGGGGGCAGTCGGTCAATTGAAAGCCGGCAGCGAGAAACTTTGCAGCAGCAATGCCAAATTGAATGGTGGTGCACAGGTATTAACCGATGGGGTGAAGAATCTGAATACCGGAATCGGATCTCTGGAGGATGGTGCTGCAGCACTGGGAGACGGGGTTGCCAGGCTTGCGGCAGGAGCAGCTGCTTTGAAGGACGGTACCAGTCAGTTGAAAGCAGGAGCAGGTCAATTGACTGCCAATAATTCTAAGTTAAATGCGGGCACAACACAGTTAGTTTCCGGTGCCAATGCTCTGATTTTTGGAGGACGTTCCCTGCAGTCGGGAGCCGGAACATTAAGCAGCGGCATCCAGCAGCTTTCCAGTGGAGCCGCTTCATTGAAAGAGGGAACCGGGAAACTTGCAGCCGGCAGTACGGAATTGAAGGACGGTACGAAGAAACTTCTGGATGGTTCCAAAGAACTTGCGGAGGGGATGAAAAAATTTGATGAAGAAGGTATTCAGAAATTAACAGATCTTATGGAAAAAGATATGCAGAAGGTATTGGACCGTCTGAGGGCAGTCGCCGATGCAGATAAAGCATATACTGCATTTGACGGGTTAGATGAAGATATGGATGGCAGTGTGAAATTTATCATAGAAACTGCCGGGATTGAGGCAAAATAGTTAAAATTTGGAGAAGTAAAATGTGTTATTGCAAAACAGCCTGGAGGTATTCCAGGCTGTTTTGCATGTTCTGATGGTTTCGCTTAGACAATTCTGTGGGGAAGATGTTTTAAAAAGTGACAAATCTCTCACCTGAAAGTCACGGAAATGTAAGGATAACGTTCTATTATGAGAGAAGATATTATTTGAAAACTAAGAAATTGAGAAATCAGGCAGCACCAAATCATGTGAGGAGGATCGTTATGGTAAATATGGGGGATGTACCGGGACTTGCAGCGGAGTTGCAAATGGTAGATGCGCATATGAAACATTTATGTCAGTCAAAGAGTGAGTCTATGCAGAAAATGTTGGATTGGGTTCTGGAAGCAAAGGGAAAGCAGATTCGGCCTGTTTTAACACTTTTATGTGCAAGGCTGAAAGGCAAAAATGTCGATGCCACAGAGATTGCTGCAGTAATCGAAATCTGCCATACGGCTTCATTGATTCACGATGATATCATAGATGAGGCCGATATCCGCAGAGGTCAATTATCTGTACAGAAAAAGTTTGGAAAGGAGATGGCGGTTTATGCAGGAGACTTTATGATTTTTTCTACGATCAGGCGGACAGGTTTAAAGAATAAGCCATGGTATGGTTTCTTGTTTGATAAACTGGAAACGATGTGTGATGGAGAGGTCAGCCAATTTGATAACCGTTATAATACAGAAATTACGGAGGAAAAATATATTGAGAATATTATTGGAAAAACCTCAGCGATGTTTGGTATAGCATGTGGAGCAGGGGCTTATGAAGGAAAATGCGATGAGCGTGAGGTTTTGGCGATAGAACAGTTTGCTGAGAAATTTGGATTATTGTTTCAACTGAGAGATGATCTGCTGGATTTTGCTGTCACAAATGATTTATCAGGGAAAACGATTCATAATGATTTTTGGTCCGGATATTATACGCTTCCGGTTATTTACTCATTTTCGCATGTCAGGAATGGTTCTAAATTGAAGCAAATAGCAAGGAATATAAAAGAGGGTCTGTATCATGAATTGGCGGACAAAAGAATAACGGAATTGATTCGTGATTCTGATGGATTCCGGTATACATTAATGAAGATTGATCAATATGCCGGGGAAGCGAGGAAGAATCTGGATGTATTCCCAAATTCTGTCCCGAAGCAGAAACTGTTGGAATTCGTCGATGATATTCAGTTGAGCGCTCATAAGATGACAGCAGATCCTTGCTATCTGGGAACTATTTCGGAGGAGGATTATGACAAAAAGAGAAAGATGGAAATCAGCTGTACAAAAAGTTGGAGATGATTGTGAAAAAAACAGTGAGTCCCTTTGCTCTATGGTCATGATATTTTTTTCTATGAGTCTCGCAGGATGGCTGTGGGAAGTAGGTCTTCATTTGATCACAGACGGGAGTTTCGTAAACCGTGGATTTCTTCATGGTCCCTGGCTGCCGATCTATGGTTCCGGGAGTGTCCTGATTTTGGTATTCCTGAATAAACTGCGGAAAAGACCATTATTAGAATTTTTGTCAATCATCCTTCTGTGTGGGTGCATTGAATATTACATATCATGGTTTTTGGAACAGATTTATGACGGAAAAAAATGGTGGGATTATAGTGACTATTTTCTGAATCTTAATGGAAGAATTTGTGCAGAAGGGCTGCTGGCTTTTGGGTTCGGCGGTATGCTGTTCGTTTATCTTCTGGCGCCGTTTCTTGATCATGTGTTCAGACGTATACCGAAAAAAGTGCTTGTATCAGTATGTCTGATACTAATACTGCTTTTCTGTGCAGATCTGATCTGTTCAAGTCAAAATCCGAACAGTGGCAATGGGATTACCAGATAGAGGGATTGAGCGATCTAAAAAGTAAGGAGAGGAATGATTATGTTACGTAAATGGATTCTTGCAGTGGTTTTTACATTGATATTGATGACAAGCGTTACAGGATGTGGGATAGAGTTGGACCAGTATATCACAAAGGAATTTGAAGACGGTATAGACAGTATCAAACGTGGGGTTAACAAACTGAAAGACGGTATTGAAGATGTATTAAACAATTGGCTGGAAGCTTTCAGCAAACACGATCTTACCGAAGACAAAGCCCTGAAAGGAGAACGAAAATTCCGTATGGATGATTATGTTGGAAGCTATAGAGCCGAGTACAGTCGGTTTAGCGGAGAGAACTTCATCGTTCTTGAAGGGGATGATTTTACCGGAAAGCTATCACTTAAAATTGAAAGATGAAAAACCAGAGTGTGGCCATAGAATCGAAAAAACAATAGCTTGCAGATGAATAAAAGGAGGGCCGGCAACTTGTTGTTATTATTGATATTATTTTTGGTATTGATATGTATATTCGTATTTGTAATTGGTTTTCTGTTAACCCGAAAGATAATGCTTTGGCTGTTAGTCGCTATTCTGATCGTTCTTTGCTTGAAAAGAGAGTTAAAAAAGCATTGAAAAATGATTGCTATAGCAGTCGTGAAGTGTGTTATAATACAATGGAAGATAATTATACGAAAAAAGAAACAAAGCAATAGATGATGTCATGGGTAAGATATTTTCTTTTTATCGGTTGTTATAGGGTTCTGATATTAAGCGCATACTAAGTGAAGCAGCGAAAAATACAATACTTATAGGGTGAGAAGTGGAGTTGTTTTTCGTTGGAAACAGGAGGGAAAACGTATGGCAGAGTCAGAATTTGTATATCATTATTGCACAGTGGAAACGATGAAAGATATCTTTGAACAGGGAACCCTTCGCCTTTCTGATATTGAGAAATCCAATGATTATGCGGAACGAAAGTGGATTCAGAATATGATTGATGAGGAGTTTTTTGCAAAGCTTCCTCATAACCATGTATTGTTTGGAACCTATCAAAAGTGCAAAAAAGAATTTATTGAGAGCAGAAATCTGTATGCTGCCTGTTTTTCCGAGAATCCGGATCTTTTGAGCCAATGGCGTGCTTATGCGATGGATGGAAGAGGTGTTGCCATTGGATTTTATAAAAGCTATCTGAAGCAATTGGATGAACAAAATCTGAATCTTCATTATCTGAAAATCTGTTATGATTTAAAACGCCATAACCGATATGCCTGTGAGAAGGCAGAGAAGATGCGATACCTATGGGATAGGGGAGAAACATTGGAAGACATAGTAAATATGATTTTCAGTGAGTCGGAAATTGACCTGGGTGAAATGAAAAATCCCGCTTTTTCAGAAGAACAGGAGTGGAGAATCTGTATGACAGCCGTACCGGCAGTAGAGCAAGACCTGAGATGTGATGGAGCCGTAAAATCATCTGCCGGAGTTTATTACAAGAATCATCGTCTGATCTCTTATTATGATTTGAAGTTTTCTGAAGAAGATACAAAGCCCATAGGAGAGATTGTGCTTGGACCAAAATGCCGTATGGAAATCCGGGATGTGAAGACCTGTTTCAATATCTGGGGCTATGACACTTCTTCTATAGAAATCAGGCAGTCCTGCGCAACATATTGTTGAGTCCAGTATGTTCAGATGGGAGAAAAGGGCAGGGGAGTCTGCAGCGAAAGAACTGACTGAACCTGTAAATGATCGGGATGAAGATAGAGTTGATGGAAAGGTTATGGTGAAAAATGCCTGAACGGGAAGTATCAAATTATGAAAAGTTATGTGAATTTTGGCGGGAAAGGTTTTTGCAGATGAATCTGCAGGAGTTGAAGGAGAAGATACCGGGACTTAGGGAGGATGAAGAGAGCCTTCGGATTACATATTTTGGTGAGGAATACTGCATCGGCAAAAAGGATGGTTCTATCAAAAGACTTACCGGAACAGAGGAAATACCAAGAGAGAGAAGGATGAATATCTATAATCTGTTCTGGTATTCCAAAAGAGAAGCAGGTTTTCAGGATCGTTGGGTTCCTTTTCGGAATGTTAAGAATGCCAGCCCCTTTGCTCCCGCCTTTGAAGCGCATGTGTTGAAGCCGTTTGCCATGACTTTCAGCGGACACCTGGAACTGCTTCATCAGGCGGCGCAGAGATTAGGCGGGAAACCGCTTCCACAGGGGGATGCCGGGTATCAGGTGGATTCCTTTGCATGTATTCCCATGCGGTTTCTCTTCTGGGATGCCGATGATGAATTCCCTGCACAGGGAAATATTTTGTTTGACTACAGTGTGACAGATTATATTCATGTGGAGTCTACCGTATCTTTGGCGGTGGATGGACTTTGGCGGTTGGCCAGGGAGGCTGGACTGACCGTAAAAGGAGATACCTATGGTATGTAGGTATCTCCTTTTTAATAGGCTAATTACTTTTTATATCTCTTATGATTTTGAAAATTTGAATGATAACTGTTGGGATGAAAGCCAGCAGGCAGATCATAGCGATCTGCTGTCTGGTCAAAGCGGTAACGGAAAACAGTCTTTGCAGGAAAGGTACGAATAAAACCAGACCCAGCAGCAGAACGCCTGCGGCAAATGCAGCAATGCTGTACCAGTTTGAGGAAAATCTTGTCTTAAAGATGTTATGTCTGCTGCGGCAGTTGAAGCCGTGGAATAACCGTGCCAGTGTAAGGGTGGAAAATGCCATCGTGCTTGCCAGAGCTTCGGTTTGGGTGCGCAGTCCAAGGTGGAAAGCAATCATGGTACAGACGGCAATCAGCCCGCCCTGAAGCAGAATGGAAAGCATAAAGCTGCGGGTCAGAATTCCGATTCTGGGATCTCTTGGAGGTTCCGATAATACATCGTTTTCTGCAGGTTCCATGCCGATGGCAATCGCCGGCAGGGAGTCCGTCAGCAGGTTAATGAACAGCAGATGAACCGGTGCAAATGGAACAGGAAGCGCCGCAAGTGAAGTATATAGAACGGACAGGATACCTGCCATATTACCGGAAAGAAGAAACTTTATGGCATTTTTTATATTGCGGTATACATTGCGGCCATTTGCTACAGCCTTGACAATTGTCGCAAAGTTATCATCGGTCAGAATCATGGAGGCGGCATCTTTGGAAACCTCTGTCCCGGTGATGCCCATGGCAACACCGATATCTGCCTTTTTCAGTGCGGGTGCATCGTTGATACCATCACCGGTCATAGCGGTAATAGCCCCTCGTTGCTGCCAGGCATCTACGATACGAATTTTATTTTCTGGTGAAACTCTTGCATACACGGAAATATCGGTGAGTTTTTCATCAAGCTCCTGCCTGGACATAGCATCCAGTTCCTGTCCTGTGACAGCCAGATCACCCTCTGAGAAAATTCCGATCTGTCGGGCAATTGCAGCAGCGGTAATTTTATGATCGCCGGTAATCATAATCGGTTTGATCCCTGCATGTCTGGCATCGGCCACTGCCTGTATGGATTCTTCACGGGGCGGATCCACCATGGAGATCAATCCAAGGAAGGTAAATCCGGTTTCATTGTCCAGTGATAAACGATAGTCATTGGTGACCTCTTTGTACCCGAAAGAAAGAACGCGCAGTCCCTGTTCTGAAAATTCCAGATTTTTCTGAAGGATCGTTGCTCTGTCATTTTCTGTAAGGGGACGTATGCCTTCGTTGGTTCTGATCTGTGTGGTACGGTCAAGCATGACATCCAAGGCTCCTTTGGTCAATACGGTAGGAATCCCGTGGAGCTGGTATTTCGTGCTCATAAGTTTCCGGTCGGAATCAAAAGGAATCTCTTCCAGACGCGGCATTAGTTCCCGGAGCAGTTCGTCACTGACTTTGATTTTACGTCCCATTTCTACTAAGGCAAATTCTGTGGGATCACCGATTCCTTTTCCGTCAACGATGGTAGAATCATTGGTCAGAATAGCATCATACAGCAGGTAACGGTGAAGCTGGTGGTGCAGATCCAGTTCATCGATCGTCAGGGTTTCGTTGTTGATGTAGATGTTTTGAACGGTCATTTTATTCTGAGTCAGCGTCCCTGTTTTATCAGAGCAGATAACAGATACACATCCCAGACTTTCCACAGCCTTTAAATCTTTGATAATGGCATGTTCTTTCGCCATTTTCTGTGTTCCCATTGCCTGAACGATGGTTACGATGGAACTCAGAGCCTCCGGAATGGCGGCTACTGCAAGTGCCACGGCGAACATCAGGGAATCCAGTACCGGCATTTTACGGTATAAACTTAGCAGAAATACGAGAATACAGATTCCCAGAATGAGGATGGCAAGCTTCCGGCTGAATTGGTCCAGGCTGACCTGAAGAGGGGTCTTTTTTTCTTTGGTTGCGTTCATCATAGCCGCAATCTTACCAATCTCCGTAGCCATACCAGTTTCCGTAACTACAACGACGGCACGTCCGTAGGTAACCAGACTGCCGGAATAAACCATATTCGTCCGATCAGCCAAAGCGAAATCTTCATGAAGGATACCGTCCGCCTTATCCACGTTCGTGGATTCGCCGGTCAGTGAACTTTCATTGACCTGAAGGGAATAGTTTTCCAGAAGTCGTCCGTCTGCTACAATCAGGTCTCCGGCTTCCAGAATCAGAATATCACCGGGAACAATCTGGATGGAAGGAAGTTCAATTTTCTGGCCATCGCGCAGGACTTTTGCACTTGGCGCGGAAAGGGACTTTAAGCTTTCCAGAGATTTTTCCGCTTTCTTATGCTGAACGGTTCCAAGAATTGCGTTTAATACAATGACCGTCAGGATGACAATTGTACTCTCTGCATTCTTTGAGATCAGGGAAATAACAGCGGCAATGATAAGGATGATTACCAGAAGATCCAAAAACTGCTCGGCAAATACGCGAAGCGTACTTTTTGGCCGGGCTTCTTTTAATGCATTCTCACCTTTTTCCTGCAGAAGTTGTGCTGCTTTTTCAGAAGACAAACCGTTTTCCTGCGTGTGCAGAGTTTTCAGCACTTCTTCCTTTGTCTGTTGATACCATGCTTTCATGTTGTTCCTCCTTAAGAGTATGGGTATAAAAAACACAGCCGGATGTTTTTTTTGAGGAAGAGAAATTTTTTATAAAGCAAAAAAGACTTTTAATGTATGATTTGCAGAAATAGAAAAATCATTCTGTAAATCACACATTAAAAGTCTTGTACCCATAAAAATACGGTATATATTACCAGATACCTATTCGCGGAATCGGATTTGTTGATAATATACGAAAACTACTCCCTTTTAATGACAGGTCATCTTGCGGAATCCATCAAAGCATTTTTTGTCAGGATTCTGCTTACTGTCGTCCGACTATGAAATTTTATTAAAGTGTACCCCATTTTCCGATATCTGTCAATTCTTTTTTGGAACAAATTACCGGAATAACAAAGTGGAAATTGGTTTGCTATTATAAAGAATTTAGAGTATAATTGAGAAAACAGTGTTGATTAGTCGAAAAATTCAGAATTAAGAAACAGGTAGACAAAAGATGAAAATTATGATATCACCGGCGAAAAAAATGAATGTGGATACGGACAGCATGCCAATAGTGAAATTACCGATTTACCTGGAAGAAACCCAGATATTGATGGCGTATCTTCAGGGACTGACCTTCAGGGAGGCAAAACAACTCTGGGGATGCAATGATAAAATTGCGGAATTGAATTACCAGCGATTCCGACAGATGGATCTGAAAAATGGACTGACTCCGGCGGTCTTATCTTATGAAGGTTTGCAGTATCAATCGATGGCTCCAAAGGTATTTGAAGAGAAACATTGGTCTTACATAAATCAAAATCTGAGAATCTTGTCTGGATTTTACGGCATTTTGGGTCCAAGTGACGGTGTAGTTCCCTATCGTCTGGAGATGCAGGCGAAAGTCCGCCTGGAGGGGAAGGTGACATGCAGCAATTTGTATGAGTTCTGGGGAGAGCGTCTGTACCGGGAACTTGTAAAAGAGGATGACGTGATTTTGAATCTGTCTATTATAAAAGAAATTTAGAAGGAGGAAAATAAGAAAAAGCAATGCATAAGAAGAAATGGCTGAAACGGATTATAATCATAGGATTGCTTTTGCTCATCAGTTTGTATTTTGTGATTTGTAATATTCTGGTGGATGTGGCACTCGTTCCGGAGAAGATGGAACAGACGGAGGCATTTGGAGAACTTACCGAACAGAGTGTGGAAGCATTGGTACATACAGATGATATTCAGCAGAATCATGGAAAGGCGTTAGAAGAAACAAATGCCTGGCTGGAACAGGCAGATACAGAAAAACTTTCGGTAACTACAGAAGATGGTTACCAGTTGATTGGAAGGGTTTTCTTTCAGAAGAGGGAAAGTCATAAGTGGGTTCTTCTGCTTCATGGATATACCGGATGGAAAGAAGAATTATATCCGATTGGCTGTCAGTATGCGAAGCAGGGATATCAGGTGCTGTCCCCGGACCTGCGCTGCAGCGGAGAAAGTGAAGGGGATTTTATCGGTATGGGATGGACAGACCGTCAGGATAATCTTCTCTGGCTGGATTATATCCTGGGACGCGATCCGGATGCAAAAATCGTGATTCATGGACAATCCATGGGCGGGGCATGTGCCTTGATGATGACAGGAGAAGCGTTACCGGAACAGGTAAGGGCGGTGGTTTCTGATTGTGCCTATACGGATGTTTACAGTATTTTCCAAAAACAACTGAAGGAATGGTTTCATCTGCCGGGTTTTCCAATCATTGACGGAGCGAATCTGGTGCTGCGGCTGCGGGGCGGCTACAATATACGGGAGGCTTCAGTACTTGAAGCAGTGAAAAAAAGTGAACTTCCGATTCTTTTTATTCATGGCGATCAGGATGCATTTGTTCCATTAGAAATGGCGGAGGAGTTGTATAAAGCTGCAGACTGTGAGAAAGAATTGTTGGTTGTCGAGGGAGCAGGACACGCCCAATCTCAGGATAAAGATCCTGAGAATTACTATGGGACAGTTTTCTCATTTCTGAATACATATGTCGAATGATGTTGGGGTCAAAAGGTATTTTGACCCCTATAATACACGGATTGCTCCGCATTTCATGCTCCCACAATCCTAAAAACATTCGAATATTAGGAAGGGGCTTGAAAAAGCGGAAGATTTGGTGGATAAAAAGTAAAGCAGGCAAAGCAAAAGATGAGCAGAAGGATGCCCAAGAGCGATAATCGGACAGCCATTTTCGATGACAAATATCTGGTGGGCAGCAGTTTCAAACTGAACCAGAGAGAAGCGAGGATACCCAGCAGAAAAGTGCCGATGTCGGCCCAAAGGCAGTGGGTTCCAAGGATGCCTGTGTAAGTATAGAAGGTTATAACAATCACAGACATACCGATCAGGATGGAAAGAAAGCGAACCGGAAGATAATTTGAATAGTTTTTACCATACAGCAGATATTCCGGAAAAAGAAACAGCAGCATGGGAATGGCGAGTAGTTTCAGGTGCTCCCAGGTGCTTTCGCTGACAGCGCTGAAGATACCGATTACAGGGTTTCTGCCGGACCACTGATAGGTAAAATGCAGAAGCGTTCCGAGAATTACGGTTGCCAGGGCGGACAGATACAGGTAAGCTTTTGATTTCATAGCAGGCGCCTCCAGGGAATGATAGAATAGATATAGTATATGTAAAATTTATAATAGATATTCGGATTTCGTCCATTAAAACAGCGTTGCTTAAAGGAAAACAATTGATGAAAATTTTTATTTTGTCTGCAGCAAAATCAGGCTGCGCTGACACTATTAAAATGAGAGTGAAGCATTCATAAAGTCAGAACAGGAAAAGGAGGGAAACTCATGAAAAAAAGAATGACAGCGTTACTGATGGCAATGATGTTGGCGTTATTGGCAGCCTGCGGAAATTCCGATAAGGGTATGGCACAGTCCAATGCCGGAGCGGAGGAGAAAAGTGAAGTGTTTATGGATACCTTGGACAGCGAAAGTGCAGAGGCAGCGACAGAGGCAGAGCAAGGTACAGGGGACAGTGGAGGTGCAGCCGTTCAGGTTACAGCTTCTGACCGGAAACTGATCAAACAGCAGGAATATTCGGTAGAGACGAAAGCGTTTACGGAGTTTGTGGATGCATTAGAAGGAGTGGTAGCAGATTCCGGCGGTTATGTGGAGTATTCGGATATCTCGGGGGAAGAAAGTGAATATGGAGACTATCGGTATGCCAGATATACCCTTAGAATCCCTGCGGATCGACTGGATAATTTTAAAGGCAAGATGAAAGAGATGGCAAATGTTACCCATATTTCCGAACAGGTGGAAGATGTTACCCTGGATTATGTGGACACGGAAAGTCATATTTCTGCATTGAAAACGGAACAGGAAAGTCTGATGGCGATGTTGGAAAAAGCAGAGACGCTGGAAGATATTATGCTGATACAGCATGAGCTGACAGAAGTTCGTTATCAGTTGGAGAGTTACGAATCCCGAAAACGCACCTACGATAGCAGGATACAGTACAGTTCCATAGAAATGACTGTAAGAGAGGTGGAACGGGAAACCAAAGTTTCGGATTCTTTTGGGGCGCAATTAAAAGAAAGACTGATTGGAAACCTGTATGATGTGAAAGAAGGTTTTCGGTCACTGGCATTGTGGCTGATCGGTGGGCTGCCGTACTGGATTTTGTTGGCAATCATGGCGGCAGTCGTTGTCTTTATTGTCAAAAAAATTAAGAAAACAGAACGAAAAAAAGCGATGAACCGGCAGCGGTTCATGCAGCAGAATATTCAGCCGGAACAAGTGCAAAGTCAGGTCTCCCAGAATTCGGAAACAGCGGAAGCAGGCAAGCAAGAAAATCAGAAATGATAAGAACTATCGTGCGTCAGAATAAAAATATGAAAATTACACAGGATAAAATGGTCGGAAAATGTTTATTTTGCAAAGAGGGAAAAGAATATGATAAATAACGAGGAACTGCCCATCGGCTTCACTATGGAACTTGCGCAGCATTCTGATATACTCAATCAGTTTTCAAAGTTAGATGAGGCGCAGAAACAAACACTGATTGAGGGAGCAAGAAATGTCAAATCCCGGGAAGAAATGCGTGCATATGTGGAGCAGATGAATATGCAGTGATTTGCTTACAAAGTATGCGTATGTGAAAAGAATCTGTCAGAATTAAAGTCTGGGCAGGTTCTTTTTTCTGTGATAAAATGAAAAAAATGTGTGGTTTTTGGGAGAAACATGGAGAGGATGGAGAACGAAGATGAATGGAAGGAGATACATAAGGAACTTGCTGAGTGTGTTTCTAAGTGTGGGAGTGTTTTGGAATATGGTATCCTGCGGTTTTCCGGGCGGGGAGAATCAGAAGCAAAATGAGACGCGTACGACATTGGAAGTTTGGGCATGGGACAATAATTTCAATGTGAAAGCTGTAATGCTGGCGGCAGAAATTTATGAAGAGGCGCATTCGGATGTGGAGATCCGGGTTATTTCTAAGGAAAAAAACGAGATTATACAAAAGCTATCCAATGATCTTTCAGCAGAGGTATATGAGGAATTGCCGGATATTGTGCTGATTGAGGATTATGAGATCCAGAATCTGTTGGCGGCTTATGAAAAGGAGTTCCGGGGGCTGGATGATACAATCGATTACAGGAAGTTTCAGGACTATAAGACAAAGCTTGTGGCAAAGGATGGGATTCATTATGGAGTCCCCTTTGACAGCGGAGTGGCAGTGATGTTTTACCGTTTGGATTATCTGGAACAGGCTGGTTATACGGAGGCAGATATGCAGGATATCACATGGAGCCGTTATCTTGAAATCGGCCGTCAGGTGAAAGAAAAAGTCGGGGTCAATATGTTGACTGTTCAGCCGGACGATGTGGGAATTATTCGGATTATGATGCAGAGTGCAGGCAGTTGGTATGTGAAGGAGGATGGAACCACGGCGGATATTGCCGAAAATGTTCCTTTGCAGGAGGCACTTGAAATTTACCGGAGTCTGATCGAGTGCAATCTGGTTTGTACGGTCAATGGATGGGAAGGATTTGTGCAGGCCTTTCAGAGCGGAAAAGTGGCAACGGTGGTCTCGGGATGTTGGATTGCTCCTACCATTCGGGCAAATCAGGAGCAGAGCGGCTTGTGGAGAGTTGCTCTGATCCCCAGGATGGAAAATATACCTGATGCTGTCAATGTATCCAATATCGGGGGCAGCAGCTGGTATGTGCTTAAAAATAAGGAACACGGGGATGAGGCTGCCGCTTTCTTAAAAGAAACGTTTGGAGAAGATCGTGGATTTATCGATCAACTTGTGAAGGAGATTGATTTGGTAAGCAGCAGAAAAGATGCCGGGGAGCTGCCGGCATATGAAAAGGAAGATGAATATTTTGGGGATTCCAGTATCCTAAAGGTATTTGCCAATGCTGCGGAAGAAATTCCTGTTGTGAATTATGGCAGTGAAACATATGAAATTGAGACGATTTTGTGCAGAGAGATTCAGTTAATATTAAAAGGTGAGGAGATAGAGGAGGGATTGGAAAAAGTACAATTGAAGGCCCAGGCAACGATTCAATAGAAAAGCACCTTAAAAAAGTGAAAATTTCCAAAAAATGTCCAAAAAACAATCAAATACCCGGAAAAAGTGAAAATTTTGATAAACATATTCCTAAAGAATCCGCGGGGTCACATGCTACAATATGTTCAGAAAGCAAGAGAAAACCCTAAGGAGGATAAAAGCATGAAAGTGAAAAAAGTATTTGCATTATTACTTGCAGCAACGATGGTATTAGGCATGACAGCCTGCGGAGATTCTGATAAGGAAAGCAGTTCTAAGAGCGGTGCAGACAGTTCCGCTGTATCGGAAAGCGAAGGAAGCCAGGGTGAAGCCGAAGATACATTGACCATCTGGGCGTGGGATGAGGCATTCAACATCAAGGCAGCACAGGTTGCCAAAGAGATGTACAGTGAGGTGAATCCGGATGTGGATATCAACATTGTAACTATGGCTCAGGATGATATTGTTACAAAGCTGAACACAAGCCTTTCCTCAGGCTCCTATGAAGGTCTGCCGGATATTGTTCTGATCGAAGATTACAAGGCACAAGGATATTTGACATCTTATGAGAACGAATTTGCGGATTTGTCCGATTTTGTGAAAGTGGAAGATTTCGCCGGATACAAAACGGCTGTCAATCAGATCGGTGGTAAAGTATATGGCGTTCCTTTTGACAGTGGTGTTGCAGCTACGTTCTACCGTACCGATTATATTGAGGAAGCAGGATATTCACAGGAAGATATGCAGGATCTGACTTGGGAAAAGTATATTGAGATCGGTCAGGCGGTGAAAGAAAAATGCGGAGTTGATATGTGTACCCTTGATCCAAGCGATATCGGACAGATCCGTATGATGATGCAGAGCGCAGGCGCATGGTACAGCGGCGAAAATGGTGAAGTGACGATTGCCGACAATCAGGCGCTGAAAGATGCCATTGATGTTTACAAGAAATTAGTGGAATCCGGGTGCGTGAAGCAGATTTCCGGTTGGGATCCATTTGTCGGGGCATTTAATAATGGCGAGGTTGCTTCGGTAGTAACCGGATGTTGGATTGCTCCTTCTATTCAGAAAGCAGAAGATCAGAGCGGTAAATGGGCAGTTGCACCATTCCCGAAAATGGAAGCAAATTCAGATTCTGTAAATGCGTCCTCCATCGGAGGTGCCGGATGGTATGTACTGAAAAATGTGGGACATGAAGAGGCAGCCAAAGACTTCCTGAAGAATACATTTGCAAGCAATGTGGATTTGATGAATCAGCTGGCTGTGGATATTACCCTTGTAAGTACAATGAATGCGGCAGCCGACGCGGAAAATTATAAGAAGGGAAATGACTTTTTCGGCGGTCAGGAGATTTTTGCAGATTTTGCAGAGTGGACAAAGGATGTGCCGTCTGTAAACTACGGAATGAATACATATGCTTTGGAAGATTTAATGACAGAAGCTGTCCAGGCAATTGTGGGCGGAGCCGATGTAGACAGTACATTGAAGGATTATCAGACACAGGCTGAGGCGGCTATCGCACAGTAAAATCAGACAGGAGCTGCTGCAGGAAACTGCAGCAGCCCTTTTAGAAGGAGACGAAGACTATGAAAAAACACAGCGTTCACAATAAACTGGACCGAAAAGCATGGTTGTTCATCATTCCAAGTCTGGTTTTAATTGTCTGTTTTGTATTTTATCCGATGATTCAGGCATTCTTTACATCCTTTCAGTCAGGTATGGCAAATAACCTGGAATTTGGAGGCGTAGTAAATTATAAGCGAATGTTGACGGATTCCACCTTTAAGAAAGCATTGTTCAATACCATGCTGTTTCTGATCGTGCAGGTGCCGGTGATGATACTGCTGGCATTAATTATTTCATCGATTTTGAATAATAAACGGCTGAAATTCAGGGGATTTTTCCGAACAGCAATTTTCCTTCCGTGCGTAACATCTCTGGTTGCTTATTCCATTATTTTTAAGAGTCTTTTTGCGAATGATGGATTTATTAACGGAATGCTGATGAATCTGCATGTGATTTCAGAACCCATTAACTGGCTGACCAACGCAACTTTTGCAAGAATTCTGATTATTTTGGCAATTACCTGGAGATGGACCGGTTACAATATGGTCTTTTATCTGTCCGGACTTCAAAGTATTGATGACTCAATTTATGAAGCGGCATCCATTGACGGTGCGAATGGTTTCCAGAAATTTTTCCATATGACGCTGCCGTTGCTGAAACCGATCATTTTATTTACTACGATCAATTCGACGATCGGTACGCTGCAGCTATTTGACGAACCAATGAATATTACCCAGGGCGGTCCGGCGAATGCAACAATTACCATATCACAGTATATTTACAATCTGCTGTTCAAATATCAGCCGAATTTTGGATATGCGGCTGCGGTATCTTATGTAATTGTAGTATTAATTGTGGTACTGTCCTTTATTCAGATGAAAGTAGGTGATAAGGATGAGTAAGAAATCAAAGATGATGAATGGGGTGCAATATATCATATTGTCGGTCCTAGCAATTGTATCCATATTTCCATTCTTCTGGATGGTAGTAGCGTCAACGAACAAGTCCGTAGATGTTACGAAAGGAACCTTGGTTCCGGGTACTTATTTATTGGAAAACCTGAGACATTTGCTGGAATCGGATCTGCAGTATCTGAGTGCATTTAAGAATTCTATTGTGATAGCAGTTGTGACGACAGCGTTAGCGATGATTGTTTCGTCAGCGGCAGGATATGCCTTTGAGGTTTTTAAGTCTAAGGGGAGAGATCGTGTTTTCAGCATTGTGCTGCTTTCCATGATGGTGCCCTTTGCGGCGTTGATGGTACCCTTGTTCCGCTTATTCAGTAAATTTAACAAAATTCCGGTTCTGAAGTGGATTGGACTGAATACTACCGGATCCGTGGTAATCATTGCAATTGCAACGGCATTCCTGATTTTCTTTTTCCGGCAGAATACAAAGACCTTTCCGAAGGAGCTGATTGAAGCAGCAAGAATAGACGGAGTGGGAGAATTCGGAATTTTTACAAAAATTTATATGCCGACGATGAAGTCCACTTATGCGGCAGCGGTGGTTGTAACTTTTATGACCAGTTGGAATAATTACCTTTGGCCTTTGATTGCATTGCAGTCGGAAGACAAAAGAACATTGCCGCTGGTTATTTCTGCACTGGGCTCGTCCTATACACCGGACTATGGAATGATGATGACTGCTGTGGTTATCGCAACCTTGCCGACTGCATTGATTTTCTTTCTGATGCAGAAGCAGTTTGTAGCAGGTATGACAGGTTCCGTCAAAGGCTGACGACAGATGAAGGGACAGGAAAGAGGACGTGAAGAATCCGGAACCGTCCTCTTTTTCTGATAAGAAAATAAAGGCGGCGAAGAGAGGAGAAAGAAAAGGAATGAAAGCGAAATTGGAGTGGCTTACTGATCCGGAAGTGTTCCAGGTGAATCGGTGCGAAGCTCATTCAGATCACAAATTTTATCTGAACCGGGAAGAGCTGAAGAAAGGGAAAAGCCGGCTGGTGCAATCGCTGAACGGCACCTGGAAGTTTCGGTATGCCGTAAACCCTTCCGGGCGGGCAGCAGATTTCTATGAAGAACAAGTGTCTGCAGAAACATTTGGAGAGATTCAGGTTCCCGGTCACATACAGCTTCAGGGCTATGACCAGTGTCAGTATATCAATACGATGTACCCCTGGGATGGAAAAGAGTTTCTGCGTCCGCCGTATGTATCAGAGGAATATAATCCGGTGGGAAGCTATGTGACTTATTTTGTACCGGAGCAGGAGCTTCTGGGAAGGCAGGTATACCTTAGTTTCCAGGGAGTGGAGACGGCATTTTATGTGTGGCTGAATGGTGTTTTTATCGGCTATTCGGAGGATAGCTTTACACCGGCAGAATTTCTGATCACAGAAGCGCTGAAGCCAGGCAGAAACAAGCTGGCAGTGGAAGTCTATAAGAGAAGTTCAGCAAGCTGGCTGGAGGATCAGGATTTCTGGCGCTTCTCGGGAATTTTTCGGGATGTGTACCTCTATGGGATACCAGAGACACATATCCGGGATTTGTTTGTAAATGCTTCCTTAAGAGAAGAATACACGACGGGTGCTCTGAAAATCAGTATGAAGGCGACTGGAGAGATGAGTGGGACAGTCAACCTGTTCCTGAAAGATGGGGAAGGTAAGGTCATTGCACAAAAGGAGCAGCTACCTTTGGAAGAGGAGACGGTCATTGCACTGGATGCAGGTGTGGTTCAGCCCTGGTCAGCAGAGATTCCCTATCTGTACCGGATCGAGTTGGAAGTCCGGAACAGTGATGACACACTTTTGGAAGTCATCGATCAGCCGGTGGGATTCCGCAATTTTGAGATGATTGATGGGATCATGTGCCTGAATGGAAAAAGAATTCTCTTCCGGGGCGTCAACCGGCATGAATTTAATCCGGAGCGGGGCAGAGCGGTCACGGAAGAGGATATGCTTACCGATATCCGAATTCTGAAACAAAATAATATCAATGCAGTGAGAACTTCCCATTATCCGAATCAGAGCCGCTGGTATGAATTGTGTGATGAATATGGAATCTATCTGATTGATGAGACGAATCTGGAGAGTCATGGCTCCTGGCAGAAGCTGGGTGCATGTGAACCTTCCTGGAATGTACCGGGATCTCTGCCGGAATGGAAGGAGGCGGTTGTGGACCGGGCACGTTCCATGCTGGAGCGGGATAAAAACCATCCCTCTGTTCTGATTTGGTCCTGCGGTAATGAATCCTATGCAGGGGAGGATATTCTGGCAATGAGTGAGTTCTTCCGCCAGAGAGATCCTTCCAGACTGGTTCATTACGAAGGGGTATTCTGGAACCGGGAATTTGACCGGATCAGTGATATGGAGAGCAGAATGTATGCGAAACCTGCCGAAATTGTGGAATATCTGGAAAAACCGACGGGAAAACCATACATCAGCTGCGAGTATATGCATGCAATGGGGAATTCCTGCGGAGGAATGGAGTTATACACAAGACTTGAGGATCAGTATATCAGATATCAGGGCGGTTTTATCTGGGATTATATTGACCAGGCTGTGTGGCAGAGAGATGCACAGGGGAATCAACGGCTGGCCTATGGCGGAGACTTTGACGACCGTGCTACCGATTATTGTTTTTGTACCGACGGTATTGTCTATGCGGACAGAACACTGTCGCCGAAGATACAGGAAGTGAAGCAGTTGTACAGCAATGTGCGGATTCAGGTAAGGGAGAAGTGCATTATCATTGAAAACCGAAACCTCTTTGCAGATCTTGAAGCATTTACCTTTGAGGAACGGGTGGAAAAGGATGGACAGCAGATTGCCCTTCGGAAACTGGACATTCATGCAGAACCGGGAACACGGACAGAAACTGCAAGAGAAAAATTGCCGGGCGATCCAGGAGAATATACCGTAACGGTGACCGCAAGATTGAAGGAAGACAATCGCTATGCAGACGCGGGACATGAAGTTGCTTTTGGGCAGGGTGTATTTCAGATAGAGGCCTGCCAAAGAGAGGAGCAGACACAGAAGAAGGCCCGCTACGGAACATTTCATGTCATTTATGGAGATGTAAATATCGGGGTACAAGGAGAAGGATTTTCAGCTCTATTTTCCAGAAGCGAAGGCGGCATCATATCTCTGGTTTACGGAGGAAAGGAATATATCACCAGAACGCCGAAACTGACCTTCTACCGTGCTTTGACGGACAATGACAGAGGAATGGGGGCAGCTTACCGTGACAGCGGATGGCTGGCAGCATCAATGGGGATGCGATACGTTCCTGAAAGTTTCCAGGTGGCAGAAGAACCGGAGAGCCTTCAGATTACAATGGAGTATGAGGCGAAATATCCGGAAGTTTTCCGGTGTACGGTAACTTATCGGATGGCAGCGGATGGGAAGCTTGAGATGATGATTGCGTATCCGGGAATCAGGTGTGAGGAGTATCTGCCGCTGTTTGGAATTGATTTTAAGATGAAAAAAGAACTCCGAAGTTTTTCCTATTATGGATATGGTCCGGAGGAAAACTATGCAGACCGGATGTGCGGAGCAAGGCTTGGAGTATTTTACACCTCAGCTGACAAAAATCTGTCACAGTATCTGATTCCTCAGGAATGTGGAAACCGGGAAGGGGTTCGCTGGCTGAAGCTCTTAAATCAGGAGGGAGAAGGGCTTCGCTTTTGTGCAGAGGGAGCGCCCTTTGCAGCAAGTGTACTTCCTTACAGTGCATACGAACTGGAAAATGCCCTGCACGCAGATGAATTGCCGGTATCAAGGTATACCTGGGTGCGTCTGATGGCTGCACAGACCGGAGTGGGTGGAGATGACAGCTGGGGAGCACCGGTGCACGAAGAATACAGGATTCCGGCATCGAAACCTTTAAAGCTGCATTTTTCGGTTGCGCCGGTCAGAGCGTGAAAAGTTGGTAAGTGTACACCTATGGGATTGGTAGTAAACGGACATGTCTGCTGGCGCAGACATCACCATTCATGAAAGTGAGGGTTATATGAATAGAAGGTTGAATTTAAAAAAGATTGTGGCAGGAGGGGCAGCTCTGCTGTTTGGAATATCGGTGATGATTCCCCCTGCATTGGCAGCGGTATCAGGAGAGACAAATACAGACCGTAAGATTGCGTTGAATCCGGAAGTGCGATATCAGACACTGAAGGGATGGGGAACCTCCTTGTGCTGGTGGGGGAACAGTATAGGCTCCTGGGGAGATCGGGATTTTAACGGAAATGGCAGAGCAGACCGTGAAGAAATTGCAGAACTGGCGTTTTCGCCGGAGTATCTGAACCTGAATATCGTCCGATATAATGTAGGCGGGGGTGATAAGGAGGATACTTCCATGAAACGGTGCGAGGGTATTGTACCGGGTTGGACTGAGGATATGACGGGAACCAGGGATGGCAGCGGAGCGTTTGATGCTGATGCTTTTTACAAGAAAGATACGGAAGCAATGGCGGATGCAGGCCAACTTTGGATGTTGGAGCAGGCGAATGCCTACAGACAAAAAGAAGGAGACATTATTAATGAGGTCTTTTCCAATTCACCGCCGTATTATATGACGAAATCGGGCAGTTCAACGGGCGGAACCAGTAAGGATCCCAATAATCTGAGAGAGGATCAGTATGATGAGTTTGCCCAATATATGGCAAGGGCCGTGAAGTGGGTGGATTTGGATCTGAAGAAAAAGTACGGAACAGGTGTATCTTATGTAGAGCCTCTCAATGAACCGGATACCAACTACTGGATGAACGGAAGTACCAAGCAGGAAGGATGCATCTTTAATACCGGTGAACTACAGTCCAAAGCCTATCGCGAGATGAGTGCGGCCTTGAAAGCAGAAGGGCTGGAAGGGGTACAGATTACAGGAACAGATGAGACGTCCCTGGGAAGTGCAATCAAATCCTTCCGTCGTCTGGATGATGATGTAAAAAAAGAAATGAGTACCATCGGCGCTCATACCTACAGCGGCAACGATGGGGAGCGTAAAGAACTGTATCAGATCGCACAGCAGTATGATAAGGATTTGTGGATGAGTGAAATCACAAGGGGCGGAGGAAATCATTACGACGGCTGCCATGAATCCATGGATGCAGTTAATAGCAAATCCCAGAGTCAGGGAATTATGGCGGATCTGAAATATATGCAGCCTACAGCATGGATCGCATGGCTGGTTGCGGATAGTGAATATGAATGTCTGCAGACCAATTCCAACTGGGGTCTGCTTCATGCGGTATTCGAGTCCGACGGTCCTGTTCCGGATTATCATACCAAACTGGTAAACAGCGATGGATCAAAGAAGGACGGGGTGCCGGAACAAGGATATTGGGCAGTGACAAAGCAGTTCTACACCATGATGCAGTACAGCAAATATCTGAAAGCAGGCTATACGATGATAGAGATTGCGGATAGCAATATGTGTGCTGCGGTTTCGCCCAATGGAGAAGAACTGGTAATCGTCGCTCAAAACTTTGGAAGCGACAGAGAAACTGCCGTAAGCCTGAGAAATGTTCCGGGAGCGTCTGCAGCAGAGGTTTACCGGACTTCCGATACAGAAAGCTGCGAATTGGTTGAGACACAGGATGTATCGGATCTGGTACTGGATGTAACCTTGCCTGGTAATTCCGTTACCACGTATGTGATCAGAGGAAAAGAAGGCGCTGCAGTCTGTGATACAAAGAATCAGAAGAAAACAGTGAAGGCGGATATCGTAAAACCGGAGGAAACCTGGACTTCGGAAGTGGACAAATTCACGTATGAGGGTTCCTGGGGAGAATCTTCGGAATCGTATGGAGGCGGAAAATATACGACTGCCCAACATGCTTCGGCAACCTTTACATTTGCAGGAACTCAGGCGGTTCTTTATGGAACGAAGGCGCCGGATGGAGCGGCGGCAGAGGTTTCTGTTGACGGCGGAGCGCCGGTGGAAATTTCCCTTGCAGCAGATAAGAAGAATGGAACTGTGCTGCTCTTTGATACCGGAAAATTGGAGAACGGCGTACATACACTTACGATATCCAAGGCAGAAGGCCAGTCAGACCGTTTGCTGGAACTCAATTATGCACAGATTATCACAGGGGAATTTACAGAAGAGATTACTGCTGTTCAGGCGTGTGATACCCTGTATACAGTAAGCGGCGTGCGTCCAAAGTTACCGGAAACCGTAACAGTATGGACCAATAAAGGAAATCCCATCGAAAAAAGGGTGGAATGGAATCTGAAGGATGTTGATTTCACCAGCGACACAAGCGTTTACGGAACAGTGGAAGATACGGATGTGTCAGCATCCGTTGAGGTGAGAATCGTTGAACCGAATATCCAGTACTTTATTGATTGTAATAATCCGTCGTCTCCGGCACATGAAGAAGTTCTTAAATATGCAGAAATTCTGAATGAGACTTCCGATCAGGCATATGCGGAAGGCAGCTGGGGGTATCTGGAAGATTACGGTCCTTATAATGGGGACGTCAAAGATTCTTATGACATCGGCTGGTATGCATACAGCGGACAGACGATCGCTTATACAGTTCCTCTGGAAGCCGGTACCTATCAGGTGAGTTTCGGATTCAAAGAATGGTGGAAAGGTTCCAATTCTTCCCGACCGATGAAGATTTCCGTCATGACAGATGGGAACACAGTGGAGCTGGGGACCTCCAATACCTGGGAAAATGGAAACTGGTGGAACAAAGATACGTATACCGTGACGTGCAAAACAGCAGGGGAGGCCACCTTCTATGTGGCCAGGGGAGATCGCTCGGATCCGGTACTTTCCTTTATACAGATTCAAAAAATATTGGAATTAGACGGCTTAAAAGAATCCTTGGCTCAGGCATCGGCTGTAGACAGAACATTGTATTCTGAGGAGGCTTTGGCTGTTCTGGATCAGAAGTATAAAGAAGCACAGGCGCTTCTTTACAAAGCCACAACTTCTCAGGAGCAGATTGATCAGACAGATGCAGAGCTTCGGGAAGCAATTTTGGAACAGAAGCCGACAGAGGACACAAGACTGAATTCATTGATTCAGAATGCAGAAGTACTGTTGAAACGTGCGGAGCGGTATACACCGTCCAGTATCCAGGTTTTGAAAAATGCACTGGAACAGGCAAAAACTGTGGCAGAAAATGGAAAAGCGGATGAGTCTGCAAGAAATGAGGCGTATTCCAACCTTGCCGCAGCCATGGTAAATCTTGTTCAAAAGGGGAATAAATCTGAATTGAAAAACGCATTGGAGAAGGCCAATGAGATTCTGGAACAGTCAGACTGCTATTTTGCAGAGAGCATAAAGGGACTTGCAGCGGTGACTGAAAAAGTCCAGGAGTTATATGATGATCCGGAAGTTCAGGATGACAGAATCAGAGAAGAAGTGAAGAAGCTGATGCAGGAGATTCTGAAGGCCCGCCGGATGGAAGGATGATGGATTGCAATTTCGGAAAAAGGCTGCTTTGATGAGCGGGAGAAGAGATACTTGGCAGGGAAAACCTGTCAGGTACTCTTGTATTTTAGGGAAAAGTTCTCTATACTGAATAATTGAGAAAGAGAGGGCTGGTGGGAATAAGAGGAAGGAGACCGGTCGGAAAAGGGAGAACGTATGGATGAGTATTGCAGAATTTTGATTGTCGATGATGAATATATTATGAGACAGGGAATCAGATACATGATAGCCTGGGAAGAGCAGGGCTTTCAGGTGGTAGGAGAGGCGTCCAACGGAAAAGAAGCGTTGGAATTGATGGAAACATTGAAGCCGCATATTGTGTTTTGTGATATTGCTATGCCGGTGATGGACGGGCTGGATTTTATGAGAGTTGTACACCGAAAGTATCCGGAAGTATTGGTATTGATTCTGAGCGGATATGATAAGTTCGAATATGTGCGCCAGGCGCTGCTGAACGGTGCGGTGGATTATGTGCTGAAACCTACACTGAATCCGGAAGAATTGTCGAAAATATTAAACAGAGTCGTGTCTCAAATTCCGGGACTGAAACTGAAGCAGAAAACCGTTTCCAGTCCGGACGATTTGTTGGAACGATATCTGAACGGATACGATCAGGAATTGAATGATCAGGCGTTTAACGCATATTTTCCCCACAGTTGTTATCGGCTGATGGGATTACCGATGCGGTTTCAGAATCCCGGGAGACAGGATTTTTCGCAGGTGATTTTTGAGAAAGCGGAACAGTATCTGAAGGAACATGCTCCGGGCAGTTATCTGAAATTTTTACAGAATCATGAAGTGTTATGTGTGGTATTTAATTATCCGGTGAAGGACGAGGAACGTCTGATTGAGATGATTCATGATATGCTGTGTCAGCTTTCTGTCATTTATGAACGGACATTTGCAGTCCTGGGGGAAACGCATAGAAAATTAACGGATTTAAAAGCGGAATTTGAGAATCCACTGTTTCTGGAAGCGGAAGCATTTTACCATAAAGGAATTCAGATCTATCCGTTGAAAGAATATGATGGAGTGAAGAAATCTCTGCATAAATTTGATTTCCGACGGTTTTCCGCGGCGGTTTCGAATCACAAATATGTGGAAGCGGCGGAGATGTTTCGGGAGTATATCTGGCAGGCAGTCCAGTGTCAGCTTCCGGAGTTTAAACTGAAAAATCAGGCGAAAAATCTTCTGTATAATCTTGTTGGCAGCGTGGACAGCAAGATTCAGAGGATGGAACAGATACGGTTTGAATATTTTGCAAAAATAGATGAGGCAGTCTATGCAGAAGATTTTCTGGAAACTTTTCAGGCGTTGCTGGATGAATTGCTGGAATGTCTGGAGGAGAGTATGGAAAGTCAGGATATGAAAATTCAGGGAATGTTGGATTATATTGCAGAACATTACAGGGATGATCTGGATTTAACCAATCTGGCAGAGGTATTTAATTTTAACTACTCCTATCTTTCCAGTTATTTTAATACAAAGATGGGAGAGGGTTTCAGTGAATATCTGAACCGTATCCGGATTGGACATGCCTGCCAGTACCTGGAAAAAGGGGAGTCTTCGATTGCCTCCATAAGTGCTCTGGTTGGCTATTCTGATCAAAGTTATTTTTGCAGAGTTTTTAAGAAAATTACAGGAGTAACGCCCAGTGCGTATCGTCGTGGGCGGAGACTGTGAAAATTATGGGAAAGAAATTACATCTTAACAGTATGGTAGTGAGAATTCTGGCGACAGTAATGATTGGAATACTGTTTGCTGTCATCAGTGTCAGTGCAATTGTGATCCATATTTCAGAGGATATTTTCGTGGATACCTATGGGAAGTCTCAGGAGCGGGTGTTTCTTCAGATCGAGAATGATCTGAATAAGTTTCATGAGAATCTGAATAAAATTATGGATGCGGTAGATGCAAGCTGGGCTTTCAGGCTGTATCTGAGTGATCAGGAACTGGATTCCCAGCTGGCCTTTCAGACGGCTTATGAGATGAATCAGGATTTGAGAGAGGCAATTCCGACCAATGTAGAAAATATCAGTGTCATGGTTATCGGGGTAAATGGAAAAAGTTACCTGAACCGGGAGGAATCGATTATTCTTCCGGAGTCTGAGATACTGGAATCAGAGATCAGCAAGCAGGTACTGGAGCGGGATGAGGGAATTGTTTATCAATATGCGGATGTGGGATTTACCTCTACAACCAGAAATTCTCCTGTTATTATGGCAACGAAGGTTCTGCGGTATCAGGAGAGCCGGGAACCATATGCAATCGTCTACATCACAATGAAAGAAAGCGACTGGTCTAAATTTTACGGATATTTTACTTCGGAGTATGCAACCTTTTATATGGTAGACGCTTCCAAACGGATCATATCCTCGGACAGAAAAGATAAGCTTTGTAAGAAAGCCACAGAGATTTTTCCGTATCAGGAGCCGGAAGAAGGTTTTAGGAGGAGCACGGCAGTACAGGAAAATCAACATGTTACCTTGCTGACCAAACAATTGCCTTACTATAATTATACAATCTGCGGTGTGATTGATACAGAAAAAGCGTTGGGAAGACTTTATAATATTCCTCAGTTGTGGATTATTTGTGCTTTGGTTGCGGCAGTGGTCGTCCTGATTACATTCTGGGCGGTCGCACAAACTACAAAACCTTTATCTGCATTGGCACAGAAGATGGCAGATGCACGGAAGAAGCAATATGATGAGCATATCAAAATTACCGGATCCGAGGAGATTCAGCAGCTGGGCCGTACCTATAATTCCATGTTGGATGATTTGAACCGCTATATCGGCGAACTGATGCATACGCAAAAGGAAAAGCGAAAGGCAGAAATTTCGGCGCTGCAGATGCAGATCAATCCACACTATGTATATAATACATTGGCAAGCATCAAATGGATGATTTATCAGGGAGAAGTGGAAAAATCCACTCGTGCGATTGATGCATTTATATCCTTACTGCGGAATACAATCGGGAATATGGATGAGTATATTACGGTGGAAAAGGAAATTGAAAACCTGAAAAATTATGTGCTGATCAATAATTACCGGTATGGGGACAAGGTGCATGTGGAATATTTTGTAACTTTCGGATGTGAGGAGTGTCGGCTTCCCAAAATGATTTTACAGCCTTTTGTGGAAAATGCATTTTTTCATGCGTTTCCGGCTAATCGGAGGGGAAATATTACAGTGCTTGTGCGAATGATGGGGAAGAACCTTCAGATTCAGGTGATCGACGACGGGGTAGGGATGGATCAGAAACGTTTGAGAGAGCTGGAGGAAGGGAATGCACAATCAGAGCATTTTTCAGGAATCGGCGTGAACAATGTGGATGATCGTCTGAAATTGATCTATGGAGAAGCTTATGGTATCGACGTGAAAAGTGAGGAAGGACGTGGGACAACCATTACAATTTTGCTTCCGGCAAAGTTTAAAGAAGAAGAGGATCAGATTGGATAAAAGGCAGTTATCGGGGGGAATAACTGCCTTTTATCCAAAAATAATGCAAAAAAATAAAAAAAGTTCAAGTTTGGCAAAACTAGACTGAAATAGTAAAAAAATTGGCAAATTTAATCCTAAATGATAAAGATGCGATATGCTACAATGGATGCAAGAAATAAAGAAAAGGAGAGGTTATTTATGAATGGCAAAGGGTGTATCAAAAAAATGATTGCGGGCATTTCGGCATTTGCAGTCGGTGCTTCCACAATATTGCCTGCAGCCCCGGTTCTGGCAGCCCCGGGGGCATCAGACAGTATGAATCTGACGAAAGAACGTATTGCGGCGAATGATTATGTTCTGTATACCGTAAACTGCGGTACTTCAGATGCCGCCGTAGTACCAAATCAGAATTCTGAGAGAATGGGACTGCTTCAGTCCAGTGTGGATCAGAATTATGGAACAGATGTCAAGACAGGAACGGTGTGGGGCTGTGATCCTGCAGATGAATATTCTCAGGCAGTAAAACATGCAGAAAATGCGACAGATATCGGATACAGTTTTGTGTATATGTCAGATTCCGTCAAATTTGATAAGGATAAGAGTGCACTGGGGTATTCCTTTGAGGTTCCGACAGAAAAGATTGATGGGATCGAAGAGAATACATATGAAGTAACGGTAGCGTTTAAACATTACTGGGACGAAAAGGTTGTGAATGTTTGTCTGGAAGGTGAGACCGTTGCAACGGATATAACCTTGAAGTATGGAGAGTGGGTGAGCCGGACTTTTACAACAACGGTAACCGACGGCGAATTGAACGTACAGGTAAAAAGTCCCAGAAGAACCAGTGCGGCAGGGGATCCGATCCTGAATTATATCAAAGTAAGGGCTGTTGAGGAGAAAGAGCCGGTGATTCCGAGATATTCCTCGATTACGGGCGTGAACGGGGATGCCATGTACGATACGAATGGAAAACTGATCCAGGCTCACGGTGGCCAGGTTCAGCAGTTGACTGTTGATGGTGTGAAAAAATGGTATTGGGTTGGTGAGGACAAGACCAATGATTATCGTCCATGTGCTGGTATTCATGTATATAGTTCGGAAGACCTGTATAATTGGGATGATGAGGGTGTTGTGCTCCGTACCATGGAATCCATGAGTCAGTTTGAAGATGACGAGTATTTCAGTTCTCTTTACGGCGATTATACACAGGAACAGAAAGAGGCTGTCTTTGTGGACATCGACAAAAATAACTGTGTCATGGAACGTCCCAAGATGTTATATAATGACAAAACCGGAAAATATGTCATCTGGTTTCATGCGGATGGACGTTACCCGGGCAGTGATGCCGATTACGGGAAAGCAAAGGCGGGAATTGCCGTCAGTGACAGTCCGACAGGACCGTTTAAGCTTTTGGGAAGTTATAAACTGAATTATGTAGACGGTGAAGGTGTGGATCATGGATTTGACAGCGCTCGTTCCGCCTGGGGTTCTGTGAGAGATATGAATCTTTTCAAGGATGACGATGGAACTGCATATGTGGTTTATTCTTCAGACGGCAACAAAACTACTTATATTTCAAAATTAAATGAGGAATATACAGGGCTTGCTACAGAACCGGACAAGGCAGTGGAAGGTGTAGATTTTACCAGAAACTTTATCAACTGGTCCAGAGAAGCTCCGGCCATGTTTAAGTATAAAGATAAGTACTACATTATCAACTCAGGGTGTACTGGCTGGAGCCCGAATCCTGCGCAGTATGCGGTAGCCGACAATCCTCTGGGACCGTGGACCAGCATGGGAGATCCCTGTTCCGACGAGGGCAAAAATACGACTTACGATACACAGAGTACCTGTGTAATACCGGTGGATGCGGAAAACGGAAAATTTATTTATATGGGAGACCGTTGGAATGCAGGAGATTTGAGTGAATCCAGATATGTCTGGCTGCCGATAGAATTCCAGCCGGAGAACCAGATCGTGCTGCGAAGATATGCAAACTGGACATTGGATGAATTGGAGGGAAAGGGACTCTTTGATATTGAGACAGAACTTCCGAATACGGTAGAATCTGCTGCTGAGATCCCCAAGGTACTTCCGGAGAAAATCGTCCTGTCTTATGGCAATGAGAAAGAAGAAACATCGGTAACATGGGAAATCGGCGAATATGAAGAGAATAAACTTGGGACGGTAACCGTTCAGGGAACATTGACTGAGAAAGGCAGGACGTTTACCCATAGGATTCATGTGGTAGACTCCAAAACAAAGTTCTTCTTTGACAGCGGTGCAAAGAATTCGGAGTATTTTAATGCTGTCCAGGCAAAAGTTGGAACAAAGCTTCAGAATACGGTACCTGACCAGAAATATACGGAAGAATCAGGTGCAGGGTATACGGGAGTTACCCAGGAAGAAAACGGCGGGAATTATGATCTGGGTCGTCATGATGGAACAACTCTTCTGGAGAATGGCTGGTGGGCTGCTTCGGGTAAGGAGATTGCATACGCGTTCCGTCTGAACGCAGGTACCTATACCATAGCGGCAGGTTTCCAGGAGTGGTGGAATACCACAAGATATCAGAAGATGACAATTTCCATGGGAGATAAGGTATTGGCAGAGCAGGAATTTACCCTTCCATGGAACAGCAAAGATCTGCAGGTGCGCCAGGAGTTTGAAGTCAGCGAGCCGGGAATTGTAACAGTAAGCATCCGTAAGACAAAAGGGGCAGATCCGGTTTTGAGCTGGATTGCAGTTTTGGGAGAGAGTGAGAATCCTCCGGCTGACGTTAAACTTGACAGCTTACTTAAGGCAATCGAGAAAGCCGAGGGGCTGGAACAGACGCAGAAAGAGGAACAGTGCTATACGAAGGAAAGCTGGGACGCAGTAGAGAAGGCGCTGAATGATGCAAGAGCAATTTTGAAACAGGAAGAGATCACGCAGAAAGAAGTAGATGATGCTTTCCTGAATCTGACCCTTGCTTGTAATCTGTTAGAGTACAGTGTACAGAAGGTGGGATTGAAAGCGGCCATTGACGGAGCAGAAGAACTTCTGGCAGATACAGAAGAGCTGGAACAGTATCAGAAAGAGAGCGTACAGGCATTGAAGGATGCCCTGCAGGCGGCAAAACTGATTTATGAAAACAAGGATGCCAGTCAGAGTGAGGTTAATCTCGCAACTACAAATCTGGTGACCGCAGTCAATGCGCTTGTGAAAAAACTTCCGTATCAGGATGTGAGTGAAAAGGACTGGTTTTATCAGGAAGCAGCCTATACTTATAGAAAGGGAATCATGGAAGGTCTGACTCCGGATACATTCGGTTCTGCCGAGACACTGAACAGAGCGCAGGCAGCCGTAGTACTTTGGAGAATGGCGGGAAAACCAAAATCAGATTCTGCCAATGTTTTTCCGGATGTACAGAAAGATAGTTGGTACGCAGATGCTGCAAACTGGGCGGCTGAGGAAGGGATTGTTACAGGTTATATGAACGGCCTTTTCGGCCCGGGTGATGTGCTTACACGTGAGCAGGCAGTTACAATTTTGTGGCGGTTTGCAAAGGCAAAAGGGATGGATGTCAGTGTAAAGGCAGAGCTGGGAGATTATCAGGACGGCGGAAGTGTACAGACATTTGCCAGAGAGGCAATGCAGTGGGCGGTCGGAAACAAGATCGTAAAAGGAAAAGACGAGAAAATGGTATTAGTTCCCCAGGGAAGTATAACACGTGCAGAATATGTAGTGATTGTAACAAGATTTATGAAGGCATACATGGAATAAATGCAGGAAGTACAAAAGAGATAAAAAGTGGCTGTTGCACCAGGTAATGAGTGCGGCAGCCACTTTTTTCTGAATGAAATGAGAGTTACTTTCTGTCCATAATTTTATTTTTCTGCCGATATTCTCTCGGCGACATCCCATATACATTTTTAAAAGCACGTGAAAAATGCAGCGAATTTTGATATCCGACAGAGACTCCGATATCTCCGATGGACTTAGTGGAAAGTGTCAATGCTTCAGCGGCCTTTGACATTCGATATTGAATCAGGAATTCCTGCGGTGATTGTCCAACAACCTCTTTAAAGATTTTTCCGAAATAGCTGCGCTCCAGATGACAGCGGTTTGCCATGTCCAGAATGGTGATATTCTGTGCGTAGAACTGCTCGATAAAGGAGATTGTTTCACGTACATAGAATTCACTAAGCCGTCCGCCCTGCAATTGTTTCCTGGACGTGGAACTGGAAATCAGACGATCGATGAACAGATATAGATGCCCAATCTGATTGAGCGGAGAGGCATCTGGATTGTGCACAATAGAAAACATCTGATTCAGTAATTCCCGGCCGTGCTCCGGTGTATCCGGATGATAGATGGGAGAGGTTTGGGATAGCCCGGCTGTTTCCAGAAACTCTTTTGCCCTTAGTCCGCCGAATTCCAACCAGATATACTCCCAGGGTTCCTCCTTATCTGCAAAGTAGAGATTTGAAAAACCTGGCTCGATCAGAAAGCCCTGGTCGGAGGTCAGGTGAAAAAAATTTGTGTTATGTTTGGCATCATCGGAGTGAAGTGTTCCTTTTCCGGATATAATGTAGTGGAACAGATAGTGATTGCGGACAAATGGACCGAAGGAATGCAGGGGATCACACTTTTCATACCCATACTGATACAGGGTCAGGTCCATAAAACGTTCATCTCGAAAAATGGAAAATAAGGTATTTGCCATATACAGCTCCTTTATTTGTGATTATGTTCAAAAATTGGTATGTTTTTTAAGACAATATAACGAAAATCCAGGAATATCTTATATTATATACCATAATACGTCTATTATTCAACTATATTCGTGAAAACAAGCATTATGATATAAAAAGGGACACATTCAAATATTTACGGAAAATAGTTGAAATGCTAGAATTTGATTAAGAAAAGAACGACACAACATACAAAGTGACGAATATAAGATGGATATATTGAAAAAGTTTTATAGGAAAGCGGCATAAAAAAGTAAAAATGTGAAAAAAAGAAAGGAGCAAAAAAGGTATGAAAAGAAAAACGAAGGCTGTGGTCTGGACAGCAGCTGCTGCAGCGGTGACGGGATTTTGTCTGGGTGGCTGCGGGGGTTCCGGCACAGAGGGTGGAAAGACGGTCATTGAGTTGGTGCAGTACAAGCCGGAGGCGGTCAAAGCATTCGAGAAAATCGAGCAGAGATTCAACGAAACGCATGATGACATTGTCCTGAAAATTGAATCTCCAAATGATGCAATGACGATTTTGAAAACCCGATTCATTAAGGAGGATGCACCGGACATCATCGGAATTGGAGGTGATGTGAACTATTCCAATTTTCTGGATTCCGAAATGTTGATGGATATCTCCGATTTTGAGGGTCTGTCAGAGATCAAGCAGGCTTATCTGGAGATCGATAAGAATCTGGAATTCGTTCCCACAGAGGGCATCTACGCAGTCCCCTATGTAGCAAATGCTGCGGGGGTTCTGTATAACAGGGAGATGTTTCAGGAGAATGGTTGGGAGATTCCTGCAACCTGGACGGAATTTCTGACTCTGTGTGATACCATCCAGGCCAGCGGTCAGCAGCCCTTGTACTTTGGATTTAAGGATACCTGGACTTGTCTGGCTCCCTGGAATGCAATCTGTGTAGATCTTGCACCGGCGGATATCTGTGCACAGGTGAACCGGGGAGAGGCCACATTTACAGAGGCTTACCGGGAAGTAGCAGAGAAGACCTATCAGCTTTTGGATTATGCGCAGCCGGATCCTTATGGATACAGTTATAATGATGCCTGTACTGCATTCGCCCGGGGTGAATCAGCGATGTATGTCATCGGAAGTTATGCAGTACCTCAGATTCTTTCGGTAAATCCGGATATGGATGTGGATTCTTTCGTATTTCCGGCAAGTGACGATGCAAACGCCAATCTCCTCAATTCCGGTGTGGACCTGCAGTTCTCGGTTATGGCAGACTGTGAGAATAAGGAAGCGGCTTATGAAGTCTTAAATTTCCTTTTGGAAGACGAGAGTGTGCAGGCTTATCTGGATGAGCAGAATGCCGTGCCGTGCAAAGAAGGTGATTTTGAACTTCCGTCTATGCTTGACGGGATGGCTTCCTTCATAAAAGAAGGAAAAATGGCAGATTATCAGGATCACTATTATCCGTCAGAGATGAGTGTGGATGCTTTGATTCAAACCTATCTGATGAACGGTGATACGGATGCATTTCTGAAAAAATTCGATACCGACTGGTTACGCTATAACAGAGATATCATCCGTAAAGTCCAGAAGTATGAAGAAGAAAAGGGAGGTAGATAACTATGCTGAGTAAGGGAAATGATAGAAAACGGACTTTTTTATTGATTACCATTCCGATTCTGGTGTTGTTCTTCTTGTTTAACACATTACCTCTGATCAAAGGTTTTCTTTACAGTTTTACAAATTTTAAGGGATATGGAAGTTACGAATGGGTTGGTCTTCGGAATTATGCGGATCTTTTTGGAGATGCCAGAGTAGGAAAATCCTACCTGTTCACATTTAAGTATGCAGTTGTCTGTACGATTATCGTAAATGTATTCAGTCTGATTCTGGCACTTGGTCTGAATAGCCGGATTAAAGGAAAAAGTGCATTGCGCGGCATCTATTTTCTGCCGAACGTTCTGGGCGGACTGGTTGTAGGTTATATCTTCAGTTTTATCTTCACGTATATTCTTCCGGCAATCGGCTCTGCCATTGGAAGTGACTTTTTAAGCAGGAACATGTTATCCGGTACCAAAACTGCATGGTTTGCAATTGTGATTGTAGGTGCGTGGCAGTCCATTGCCATGAACACGATCATCTATATCTCAGGACTTCAGACTGTGCCGGAGGATGTCTATGAGGCAGGTTCTTTGGACGGCGCTACCGGATGGAAGAAGTTTAAGCATCTGACCTTTCCTCTGATTATACCGTTCTTCTCCATTAATATGGTGCTTTGTATGAAGAATTTCCTGATGGTATTCGATCAGATCATGGCGTTGACCAAGGGTGGTCCGGCACAGAGTACGGAATCCATTTCTTATCTGATTTATCAGAATGGTATGAGCGGCGGACAATTTGGTTTCCAGAGTGCCAATGCGTTTATCTTTTTCGTGGTAATCGTGGCGATCTCTGTATTTCAGCTTACGGTAACAGGGAAAAAGGAGGAGCAGTTATGATGAAAAGCAAGATGAAACAAACAAAAGCAGTCAATTGGCCCATTACAATTCTGCTGATTCTGGGCAGTCTGACCATCTTCTTTCCGCTGTATATGGCAATCGTCATCGCTTTTAAGCAGCCTTCTGAGATGACAAATGATATTATGGGGGCGCTGGCTCTGCCATCCTCTTTCAGCTTCCACAATTTTGCAGAGGCGATGCGTGTTACGGATTTCTGGAATTCTCTCGTCAACAGTCTGATCATCTCGGGTGCGGCAGTGATCTTATCCGTACTGATCCACTCTCTGGCAGGTTATGCCATTGGAAGGAGCATGAAGGACAGTAAATTTTATAAATTTGTATATCTGTACATTGTAAGCGGTATGTTTGTACCATTTGCAATCCTGATGATGCCGCTGGTAAAGCAGACATCGGAGATGGGGATTGGAAATATGGCGGGGGTTGCCATTCTTTATGTGGTATTCTATATGCCGATGAACTTACTTTTGTACAGCGGTTATCTGAAGAACATACCGATTGCACTGGAAGAGGCGGCGAGAGTGGATGGAGCATCTACCTGGAGAACATATTGGAGCATTATCTTTCCGATTATGAAACCAATGCATGCAACCGTTGCGGTATTGACGGTACTTGGCACCTGGAATGATGTCATGACTCCGTTGGTTATCATGTCCGGTACCGGAAAAAATACACTGCCTCTGGCACAGCTCACGTTCCAGACCCAGTTCGGTACGAACTACAACCTGGCGTTTGCATCCTATCTCCTGGCATTGATTCCAATCCTGATTTTTTATCTGGTATGCCAGAAGCAGATTTTGAACGGTGTTGTAAACGGCGCTGTAAAATAGAAAGGAAACATGATATGGCAATTGTATTGAATGAAAAGAAAGATTTGTTTACTCTGCAGACAGATCATACGATGTATCAGATGAAGGTGGATGACTGTGGTGTGCTGCTTCACACCTATTATGGAAAGAAGACAAGTGTCTGCGATTATTCTTATTTGATCACCTATGCGGATCGTGGTTTTTCGGGGAATCCTTATGAAAAAGAGGATGACCGTACTTATACCCTGGATGCGCTGCCTCAGGAGTATCCTTCCTATGGCAGCGGGGATTACCGGACCAGTGCATTAAAGGTACGGTATCCCAACGGCAGTAACGCATGTGAACTGCGTTATGCAGGATATGAGATCAGGCCGGGAAAATACAGTATTCCGGGGCTTCCGGCAATCTATGCCACAGAGGATACCAAAGCAGAAACTTTAATTCTCAGGCTGGAGGATACAACCAGGCAGATCCTGGTTTCCCTCTATTACGGTGTTCTGGAAAATCTGGATATGATTACCCGATCTGTGACGGTTCAGAATACCGGAGAAAGTCCCCTGTATCTGGAGCGGGTTTTGAGTACCTGTCTGGATTTCCAACAGGCGGGGTATGAGCTGCAGACGTTTTACGGACGTCATGTGAAAGAACGTACTCCCCAGCGCGCCCTGCTGCAGCATGGAGTCTGGACCATCGGAAGTACCAGAGGAGCGTCCAGTCATCAGCATAATCCATTCTTTATCCTCTGCGGGCAGGATACGACGGAAGATGTTGGTTCCTGTTATGGATGTTCCTTCCTCTACAGCGGTGATTTTCTGGGAGCTGCTGAAGTAGATCAATTTGACCAGACACGGGTGGTCATGGGAATCCATCCGGAGAACTTTTGCTTTCAACTGGAACCGGATCAGATCTTCCATGCGCCGGAGGCTGCCATGGTCTACTCAGAGGCAGGTTTCGCCACCTTGTCTCATCGGTATCACAATGCTTACCGGAACAATCTCTGCCGTGGTAAATTCAGGAAAACGAGAAGGCCGGTATTGCTCAACAGTTGGGAAGGTGTCTATTTTGACTTTGACGGAGATAAGCTGGTTCGTATGGCAAAGGAGGCTGCCGAACTTGGTGTGGAATTGTTTGTCATGGATGACGGTTGGTTTGGAAAGCGTGATGATGACAAATCCGGATTGGGCGACTGGGCGGTAAATGAAAAGAAATTAGGCTGCACATTAGCGGAATTGTCAGAGCGCATTCATGAGTTTGGCATGAAGTTTGGTATCTGGTTCGAACCGGAGTGTATCTCCGAGGACAGTGACCTTTATCGGGAACATCCGGACTGGGCGCTGCAGGTTCCCGGGAAAAGACCGGTGCGGAGCCGATCTCAGCTTGTACTGGACTTTTCCAGAAAAGAGGTTCGGGAGCATGTTTTTGAACAGATGTGTGAGGTTCTGGATCAGACGAAAATCGAATATCTGAAATGGGATTTTAACCGCAGTATTTCAGATATCTACAGCATCGTTTTGCCAAAGGAACGGCAGGGAGAAGTAGCTTACCGCTATGTTCTCGGGCTGTACGAGATCCTGGAACGCCTGGGGAAACGTTATCCGGATATGTTAATCGAGGGCTGCAGCGGCGGCGGCGGAAGATTTGATGCTGGTATGCTGTATTACACACCGCAGATCTGGTGCAGTGATGATACGGATGCCATAGAGCGGCTGACCATCCAGTATGGTACGTCTTTTGCCTATCCTGTCAGCACCATGGGCGCTCACGTATCTCAGTGCCCCAATGAACAGACAGGAAGAAATACGCCCTTTGAAACCCGTGCAGCGGTTGCAATGGCTGGAACATTCGGATATGAACTGGATGTCAATCAGATGTCAGCAGAAGAAAAAGAAGCAGTCAGATCACAGATTCAGGAATTTAAAAATGATTATGATTTGATTCAATATGGAAGTTATTACCGTCTTACGGACCCGAATCATAATGGCGGCCATCATGCATGGGAGTTTGTATCTGAGGACCAAAGAGAAGCGCTTGTGTGTGCAGTAGCGCTTCAGATTCATCCCAATGGCCCGGCTGCCATCTTAAAATTCAAAGGTCTGAAGGAAGATGCCATTTATGAAATGAATGGGGGAAAATATCCGGGGGGAGCCTTGATGGAAGCAGGTATTCCGGTTCCGAGGGCAAACGTTGAATATGAGAGTTTCCGGTTTCATGCGGTCATGGTGGAGAAATAAAGGTTTTGTTATGAACAGGTTGGCGTATGAGAAACACGGTCTGTGCGGGAAGGGTGAAGTCTGCACAGACCGTGTTTTACGTTTTACAGGGAAATCGTTAACTGATCTCTGACTCTTTTGGCTGCTTCCACAAGGTTTTGCAAGGCAGCGTCTGTCTCGGAGATACCGCGGGTTTTAAGTCCGCAGTCCGGATTTACCCAGAGCTTATCTTTTTCAAGTTTTGTAAGCATCTGTTTCAGGGCAGTGGCCATTTCATCTACAGAAGGTATTCTTGGTGAATGAATATCATATACACCGGGGCCAACTTCTGTTTCAAAGTGATGTTCCAGAAGGGCATCCAGTATGGTTAGTTTTGAGCGGGATGCCTCAAACGAAATAACATCGGCATCCAGATTGTCGATATCTTTGATGATATCATGAAACTCACTGTAACACATATGTGTGTGAATCTGGGTTTCTGCTTTTACGCCGCTGTGGCACAGACGAAATGCCGGAATTGCCCAATCCAGGTATTCACGGTACCAATCGCTTTTACGGATAGGAAGCTTTTCTTTTAAAGCGGCCTCATCAATCTGTATGATGCGAATTCCTGCTTTTTCCAGATCCAGTACCTCGTCTCTTATGGCGATACCGATCTGATATGCGATTTCTTTTAAAGAAATATCTTCCCGGGGAAATGACCAGTTAAGAATCGTTACCGGTCCTGTCAGCATACCTTTCACCGGCTTTGTTGTGAGACTTTGGGCATAAGAAGAATAGTCTACGGTAATCGGGCGGGTTCTTTTCACATCTCCGAAGATAATCGGCGGTTTCACACAACGTGTTCCATAGGACTGCACCCAGGCTTTTTCAGTAAATACATATCCGGACAGATTTTCTCCGAAGAATTCTACCATATCATTTCTTTCGTACTCCCCATGCACTAATACATCGATGCCGAGCTGTTCCTGCTTTTCAATACAGTCTTTGATAAACGAAAATATCTGCTGGTCATAGGAAGTTTTGCTGATTGCTCCGTTCCGGTAGCGTGCTCTGTTTTTCTTTACTTCCTGTGTCTGCGGAAAGGAGCCGATGGTTGTAGTAGGCAGCAGCGGGAGAGCAAAGGTTTCTTTTTGGATCTTTGCCCGTTCCTTACGTTGGGGTTTCCGGATAAAATCGTCTTCTGACAGGTTCGCTGTTTTCGTTTTCACTTCATAATCCTGATAGAGACGGTTTTGGCTGAATAATTGCTGGTTTTTTACATATTCTTTTTCGCTCTGATAATCGTCACACTCTGTTAAAATGCTTAATTCCTGTAATTCCTGAAGCTTTTCAAGAGCAAAAGAAAAATACTGACTGATTTCCGGTTTAAGCGTTGTTTCATTTTCAAGTGTATATGGAACATGCAGCAAGGAACAAGAGGTCGACAGTACCAGCTGTTTTGCATACGTTTTAATCTCATCAAGGGTGGAAAGCAGGGAAGTAAAGTTGCATTTCCAGATATTCTTGCCATTGATTAATCCGGCGAAAAGTATCTTATTATTTGGAAAACCGTACTTTTTAACCAGTTCCATCGTTTGTTTTCCTTCCACAAAATCCAGGCCGATTCCATCAAAATTCATAGAGGTGACACGCTGATAACAATCTCTGATATCACCGAAATAGGTCTGCAGCAAAAGCTTTCGTCCTTTTTTCTGCGGAAGGATTTTTTGATAAAGTGTCTCAAATAACATCCAATCATCTTCTGACAAATCAGTTACAAGCGCGGGTTCGTCAAACTGAATCCATTCGGTGTTCAAATCATGGAACTTTTCAAGAATCCTGCCATATGCGTTTACGATATCTTCTATATAGTCCAGTGCAGTCTTACCCTCGGGGTACTTTACAAGTTTCAGGAAAGTAAATGCACCAATAATCACCGGTTTTGTCTCTATGCCGACATTTTTGGCTTCCAGATATTCTTCAAATGGCTTATTGCCTGCCAGCTTGATCCGGGTATCGTTCTCTAACTCCGGAACAATATAATGATAATTGGTGTTAAACCATTTTTTCATGGCAAGTGCCGGAACATCTCCGGCTTTGCCCTGATATCCTCTTGCCATTGCAAAATAAGTATCCAGTTCATTCAGATTCAGCCGTTGATAACAATTCGGAATCACATTCAGTAGTACCGCTGTGTCGAGCATGCAATCGTAGAAGGAAAAATCATTGGATGAGATATAATGGATTCCACATTCCTTCTGATGTTTCCAATGTCCATGCCGTAATGATTTGGCTGTATCCTGCAATTCTGTCTTTGTTATTTCACCCCGAAAATATTTTTCAGAAGCAAACTTCAATTCTCTTAGTTTTCCGATCCTTGGGAAACCAACTACTGCACTTTGCATCATGTACCTCCTGTTTCTCATTGAGTTATCTGTCTTTTCTGCGTAATTACAGACAAGAGTTAGTATAGAGGTCATATGGATGTTTGAAAAATACAAAAAAACAGCTGTTTGCCATAGCCTAAAACTATGGCAAACAGCAGACTTAGGTGAACTTAGGTATCATTCATCGCATACGTTGATATGATGCCTTAATGCTTCCATGTAAGCAGCTCCGTATCGACTTAACTTCATGTCTTTTTGTGTTACGGTTCCGATCCGCATATACTCATGAACCAGAAGCGGTTTTGCAATAATATGTGTCCCATTTAGTTCGTTACTGATCACTCCGGAACTTACCGTGTATCCGTTCAGACCGATGACCAGATTGAAAAGAGTTGCCCGATCCCTTACCTTAATATTTTTCTTTCGGTCTAAAGTACTTAAGATCTCCTCTGAAAAATAGAAGGAATTGTATTCCCCCTGCTCAAAGGAAAGATAAGGGTATTCCTCCAGATCTTCCAATGCGATCGACGCTTTGCCTGCCAATGGATGGCGGGAAGAGATAAATACATGGGGTCTGGCGGTGAATAGTTCCTCAAATTTCAAATCATTTTTACGAATCAGTTTTAACAGTATTTCTTCGTTTTTGGAACATACATAGAGAATTCCGATTTCACTTCTTAAGCGGCGTACATCCTCGATAATTTCATAGGTCTGCGTTTCTCTTAGTGTAAAATCATACGTATTTCCGCCGAATTTGCGGATCACGTCCACAAACGCGTTGACAGCAAAGGAGTAGTGTTGGCAGGATACGGAAAAATGAGGACTTTGTTCCTTAACATTCAGGAATTTTTCTTCCAGAAGATTGGCCTGTTCCAGCACCTGCCTTGCATAGCCGAGGAAAACATCCCCCTCATGGGAGATACTTACGCCCTTATTTGTTCTGTTAAAAATCGTAATCTGCATTTCCTTTTCCAATTCCCGGACAGCGTTTGTGAGACTGGGCTGGGAGATAAACAATTTTTGTGCCGCTGATGTAATATTACCGGTTTCCGCCACGGTTACAATATATTTTAATTGCTGCAGGGTCATTTTCATAAAACTCCTTTCAGTTATCCCGTGGGATGGGAACAGTAACATTTTATCTTAATCTTCGTTTATTCACAAGAATAAAATTCTTCCACTGCTGCAAAAAATGCATCTATATTCTCAAACGGTGTCAAAGGCGGTATATCGCATCCCGAAGCGATTACAAAATTCGGATACTGTGTGCAGCGCTTCATCAATTTCAGAGTTTCTTCCCGGATGATTTCCGGAGTTCCATTTCGAAGTACTCCCGCCGGGTCAATATTTCCGATTACAATCCGGTCCGAAGGAATCACTTCCAGCGCTTTTTCAATATCGATTGCATTTCCGAAACTATAGGACTGTGCGTCGACATTCTTTACCTGCTCCATTAAGGGCACCACATTTCCGCAGTTGTGATACATGACCATGAAGTGCTCGTCTTCCACTGCTTCACGAATTTTATTTACATAAGGAGTGGAGAATTCTTCCATCAGGTTTGGAGAAAGCAGTCCTGCTGCCGGTTCCGCCATAGCCACACCATTTGCTCCTGCCTCTTTGAATGCTTTTGCATACTCACACAAAAATGTGGTTACTTTTTCCAGAACCGTCTTTACCATTTCCGGTTCTTCATAGCAGAGAATCATGATTTCCGTCATGTCCAGCAGACGTCCCGTCAGAGAATACGGTCCAATGATTCCGGCAAATACCGGGCGATCCGTAATCAGCTCACACGCTTCTTTGATTCCTTTCACACATTCACCAGTGCGTCCTTCGCCCACTTTTGGAATCTTCAGATTCTCTGCCTCATCCTCATCATGTACAATAGCATCAAGAACTGTCGGCACTTCATCTTCACTGTAATGTACCGGGCTGCCAAATGCTTCTGCCTCAACGGACAAATCCATCAGGCTCAAAGCCATCCCCATATCGTATTTTTTCGCAATACTCTCCATACACTTTGCCTGCAGATGCCCATCCTTAACCAGCTCTTCTACAGTTGCCCCGATGATCCGTGCCCCGGGGAAGGATAGAATAGGCATGGCTTTTTTCTTGTTTTGTGCAATCACTTCTTCTTTCCAGGTGTTCATATTTCTTCTCATAGTAAATACCTCCAGATTTATTGATTATGAAATAGGCGACTTCGGAAGAGTTTCGCAATCGCCCAATTGATTATGAAAATATTATAAGAATTTTTTGTTTCGCTATATTTGTAATTTCTTTTGAAAATTTAGAAAAATCTTTGAAAAAATCTAAATTGCTCCACTCTTCGTGCTCCTGCAATCGATGCCAGTATTCGTAATCCGGGTTATTGCCCGGTTTGCTCATAACGGCTTGCCCGGGTGAACTATTTGTAACATGGAAGGTAGAAATGGAGGAAGATCAGAAAAAAATTAAAAAAATCGAAAAAAAATCTCAGTATCTCCAATTTAGATAGGCTAAGATAGCCTTGTATTTGAACAGGAATTTATAATAATACAAGTTTTATGACATGGGGGATTGCAGATGAGGAATAGAAAAGATATTTCAGAAAAAGCAGAAGAAATTTTTTCACGTGTGGATGCAGGAGAAAATCTGACCCGGGAAGATGCGGTGGCTCTTTTGCAGATTGGGAACTACTCTTCTGATTTCTACAGACTTATTGCAAAAGCAAACGAACTTTCAAGAAAAGAATATGGGGACAGGGGATACGTCTTTGTACAGATCGGGCTGAACAGCGCACCTTGTTCCGGGAACTGCAGGTTCTGTTCTCTGGGATGTGATCATTTTATGGTGGAGGCGGAGACAGAAAAGAGCAGAGAAGATATTCTGGAAGAAGTAAAGCGTGCCGTGGAAGAAAAACCAGATGCATTATTTCTTATGACAACTGCCGATTATGACCAGGATAAATATCTGGAAATTGCCAGGGAGGTAAAGCAGCTGTTGCCTGAACAGATGATGTTTGTGGCCAATATCGGAGATTTTGGAATTGAGACTGCAGAGAAGCTGAAAGAAGCAGGATTTACCGGGGTATATCATATTGTGAGGCTGAATGAGGGGATCGACACGGACCTTACACCAGATCAGAGGATTGAGACACTGAATGCAGTCAGAAAAGCAGGTCTGGAACTGATTTACTGTGTGGAACCCATCGGACCGGAACATACGTATGAGCAGATGGCGGACGAGATGATACGTGCCAGAGAGTACCAGGTGGATATCATGGCTTGTATGAAACGTGTGGGCGTAGAGGGAACCCCGCTGTATGAAAAAGGGGAAATCACGGATCTGGAATTGACAAAGATCGCAGCGGTTACAAGACTTGTGACACGTCCGAAAAAATCCATGAATGTACATGAGCCGAAGCAGATGACGCTTCTTGCGGGTGTAAACCAGCTTTATGCAGAGATTGGAATCAATCCCAGAGACTGTGTGACAGAAACTGGAAACAATCGGGGATTTTCCATAAAACAGGTCCGGAATCTGCTGGCACAGTCCGGATATTACACCGCATGAGAAAGAAAAATACATAAAACTATAGAAAACAAATACAGGAAAGTGAGGATTATAAGATGACACCGAAGGAGAGAATTATCAAAACATTGCACCACGAGGAGACAGATCAGGTGGCATGGATACCGTTTGCCGGTGTACATGCAGGAAAACTGATGGGATACAATGCCACGGAAGTTTTACAGGATGGAGAAAAATTATTTCAGTCTTTAATGGAAGTAAAAAAACTGTACAAACCATCGGGTCTTCCGGTTATTTTTGATCTGCAGGTAGAAGCAGAATGTCTGGGCTGTAATCTCGTCTGGGCAAAAGATGCACCGCCTTCGGTTGCCAACCATCCGCTGGAAGAGATGGAAGAACTGGAAACTCCCTGTTACTGTACGATTCCGACCAAAGAATCCGGACGTATTCCGATGATTCTGGATGTGATGAAGCGTGTGAAAAAAGAAATCGGGGATACGACAGCGTTGTACGGACTGATCTGTGGACCATTTACATTGGCAGCGCATCTTCGCGGAAATAATATTTTTATGGATTTCTATGATGATGAAGATGCGGTTGTGGAATTTCTTGCTTACTGCAATGCTGTTGCCAAGAAGATGGCGGAATATTATATCGAAGCAGGCATGGATGTAATCGCAGTGGTTGATCCTCTGATTTCTCAGATCTCTGCCGCTCATTTTGAACAGTTTATGCAGGAACCATTTACTGATTTGTTCGCACATATCAGAGAAAAGGGTGCACTGTCTTCCTTCTTTGTATGCGGAGATGCAACAAGAAATATTGAAGTCATGTGTCAGACAAAACCGGATGGTATTTCGGTAGATGAAAATGTTGATATTCTTGCAGCAAAGAAAATCACAGATCAGTATAATGTTACAATCGGAGGAAATATTCCCCTCACAACGATTATGCTTCATGGAACCCAGCAGGACAATATGAAATATGTCATAGATCTGCTGGATCAAGTGGAGGACAAGAGAAACTTTATTCTGGCAGCAGGATGTGATATGCCGTATGATGTGCCGGTAGAGAATCCGATTGGCATTGCACAGGCGGTTTATGAGACAGACACTGTGCGGGAAATGCTGAAAAATTATGTGGCAGAGGATGAAGCGATTGAGATAGAGCTTCCGGATTATGAACATCTGGAAAAACCCCTGGTGGAAGTATTTACCCTGGATTCTGCAACTTGCGCCGCATGTACGTACATGATGGGTGCTGCCAATGAAGCCAAAAAGACATTTGGAGATGCCATTGATCTGGTAGAGTATAAGTTTACAGAGAAAGAAAATATTGCGAGATGCAAGAAAATGAATGTTCCGAATCTGCCGTCCCTTTACATCAACGGAGAACTGAAATTCCGTTCGCTGGTACCGGCAAAAGAGGAATTGGAAGAAGCAATCCGTGCGGCAATCAAAGCATGAGCAGACTGTACCTTTTTACAGGATTCCTGGGAGCAGGCAAGACAACGTGTTTAAAGAAATTTGTCAAAAAGTTTGGGGATTGCCGGATACACATCATTGTCAATGAATTTGGAAAAGAAGGAATTGACGGCACACTGATGGGGGAACTTGGAATTGCTCTGGAGGAGATCAATAATGGTTCTATTTTCTGCGCATGCAGGCTGGATAAATTTGAGGAAGTACTGCAAAGGACGTTGGCTGACAGTCCGGATGTGATTATTGTGGAAGCATCCGGGCTGGGTGATCCTACGAATGTGAAAAAGATTCTGGGGCAGACAGAAAAATTTTCCCGGATCGAGTATATGGGCTGCATTTGCCTGGTGGACGCACTTTCTTTTCGGAAAGTATATGAGACAGCCACGGTCGTTAAGAAGCAAATCAATGTCAGTGATATGATTTTGGTGAATAAGACAGATCTGGCCTCGGAGGAACAGGTGGAGCAGACGAAATACATATTAAAAAAGCATCGGCCGGATCTGCCGATCCATGGGACTTTCCGGGGAGAAATCAAGGACGAGTGGCTTAAGGAACTGAAAAAGCCTGAAATGGATGAAAATACGGAGATTTTTCAGACGGCGGAGATAACGCTTCGAAAATATCTGTTTCATATTCGGGAAGAGGCAACACTGGAGGAAGTCTGTAATTTCCTGAAGATGATCATGGATGACACCTTCCGTATCAAAGGGTTCCTGTTTCTGGAAAATCAGTGGTATCTGGTAAATTGTGCGGGGAATCTACTTTCGACAGAAGTGTATCAAGGCAAAAATCCGGGGCGGAAGAATGTGATTGTTGTACTTTCCGGATACGGGCTTTCTGCAAAGAAAGCGATCTATCATGCCAGGAACTGGTATCCCCAAGTAGTTGAAAAAGTGGAATGAAATGGAAGGATAAGAGAAGCTTGCATTGTCAAACGTTCGTTTTAATGTGCAGGCTTCTCTTTTCAATGTCTACCTGGTGACTTCTTCCATAGCGATCCGGTTCCACACAATCAGGTTTTCCAGATGCTTTCCCGAGGTGCTGATGTCTTTCAGCAGAATCTCGCAGGGGGTACCATTATTACGGCAGGCTGTGATGAGCGATCGGATTTCCTGGCGTATGAGTTCCGGATTTTCCGCTGCATAAGGCAGGTTTGCAGGATTGGGTTTTGCAGAAATTACATAGTCTTTCCCCACTGCCTCTGAGGCACGGTTAATATCTGCCCATGGAGTGATGGAAATTTTGCGCAGATGGGGTATCTTTTTTACGATGTCAATTTTTTTGTCCAGCGGTTCACAGCAGCCATAATATACCAGACCAAAAGGTTCCATGGCACGCATCGCATATTGAATTTCGAATTCATCATGCATAGCCGGGGATACGCTGGCCAGAATCTGGGCAAGACCACGGCCCCATACATTTTGAGCCTTTACGCTTTGAGAGTCTACGGGAGAAGTTGACAACTCACGGGAGGCAGTACTGGAGCAATGACAATAAGCACAGTCAGGATCCAGCAGATTCAGATCCTCATATTGGCGGATGGTATCAAGAAAAATATCCGTCAGCTTGTCGACCAGCGCATGCATCATCTCCGGATCATCAATCAGAGCGTAGAGAAGATTATCCACATTCATTGTTGTGGCGATGATGTCCCATGCCTTATATCCAAGTCCATATCCGGTAGCTTCGCCGACCAGTTTTACGGGCAGGATATCGCCGAACGCCTCACAGATTTTGTGATAGCGCTGCATGGATGCTTCCCTGTCATAGGTAATTTTATCCATGTGCAGCCGGTCTACATCTTCCAGAGAGTGAAACTGGTTCTCGTATTTATGTGAGACTACCAGGTTGTCGGTATCTGTTGTAAGGGTTTCCTCTTTGACATCCACGCCGATTCCTGTGGAATGGATGATCTTTTCTACCGGATAGTATGGTTTCACCATCATATCACCGGGAAAATATTGAAATTGAAAAATGGTTTTTCTCAGATAATCTTCCACTGCTCTTAAATCGGGATCCTGGCATTGCAGAGTAAGAAAACCATCTGCATTTAACTCATGCCAGGGAAGTTCGTTGATTAGTACAATGGGTCGTTTCGGGCACAGATCATTGATCCCTGCATGCAGCTCCCATATAGGATGCTGTCTGGGGTCGTTGGCAATCTGGGCATACTGGTTTGCGAGTTCTCTGATAATAACAGTGTCCTTGTTCATAATAATCCTCCTACTGATCAAAAGTATTTGACAATTGCGTAGCTATGACTTTTACTAATAGTAATACAGATTTTAAACGAAAGGATAGGGGAAAACTTGCCAAATGACGGCATTTTCTTGCGAAATTATGAAGTTGGAAGAATATGATCACTATTTTTATTTTAAAACACCCTCCCGGTGGGCGGAAAAGTGCCTGTTGGTATCTGATGGAATGGGTTATACTGCAGATCCCAAATTCCGGATCGATCGCAAGAGCTTTTATAATTATCTTGCCTTTTATGTACATGCAGGAACCTTTTACATAGAACAGTACAATCAGACTTTTGTGCTGCATAAGGGAGATGTGGGAATTCTCAATCTCATGGATCCTCATGTATATTATTCCGATTTGGAGGATGTTACGCACCTGTTGTGGTTTCATTTTCGCGGGGGCGGTATGGGAAGCCTGATGGAGAGATTAAAGCAGAATGACAGACTTCCATGTCTGTGCCATATTCCGGATCTGGAGGAGGACTTTGTGAAGAACTTTTCACTTACCAGGTCCGGATGCAGTGAGATGGAACTGGCAGGGCATATGTATGGCGTACTGATGCGGATTCTTGAGCATGTGCCGCTTTCCTTTGCAGAAGATATACAGATTCCTGCAGAATTGCAGCGGGCCGCCGGATTCATGGAAGAACAGGTACATACAAATCTGACATTGGATCAGATCAGTGCATATGCGGGTATGGGAAAATATCACTTCAGCCATATGTTTAAGAAATGGTATGGAATTTCTCCCATGCAGTATTATACAAGCAAAAGGATGGAACAGGCATGTGACTTACTACAGAAAAGTGTGTTGAGCGTGGAGGAGATTGCAGAACAGCTGGGATATCTGGACAGCGGATATTTCCGGAAAGCTTTTAAAAATTACTTTGGATTGACACCTGCGGCTTATCGGAAGCAGGTTCGGTGATGCTTCTGTTGTTGGCTGTTGATGTTTTAATAGACTTTACACTTTTGGAATGCTATACTATAAATAACATATTATCAGGAAGTATTCTACATGACCGCTTCTGAAAAGTTAGATCTAATCATCCAAAGAATAGCAGGAGTAGAAAAAGACATTAATGACGTTAAAAGTGATCTTAAAAAACAACTAATGAGATCCACGGCTGAGCTAAAAGCAATGGACAGTCTAATACTTGATGAGGTAGAGCGTGTGCACAAGATATTAGACAGGCACAAAGCAGATACAACGGCACATAAAACAGCATAGCAATAAACATACCATAAAAAGAGTGTAGAACCTATTAAATTATTAAGGGGCTACACTCTTTTTAAAATCTTGTTTGAAGTGTGTAAATTTTGAAGCATCCGGAACGATATCAAAGCCGCAGGATATTGTAGATTATATTCATGAAGAAAAGGCATATACTGAGACGAATGCGGTGTATATCGTGTGTTCTGCGGGCTGTTATTGGGATGATAAGAAGGATTTGCTTTATGAAATCAAAATTGGAGTAGGAGATCGTGTTGCAATTGAGGAAGAAGGATTATATCTGGTAAAAAAGGACACATTGGGACCTAAAAGCAATAAAATTTTTAAAACTAAGAAAGCAGAATCTGGTCGTGCTGAGATTAAAGTACAGTACAAGAATGGCAGCAGAGGGAATGATCCGGATACGATCTGTGTCCGTTCCACGGCAATCCTGTCTCAGATGGTCGGAAAGATGAGAAGAGATACAGAAGAGGAACGAGAAACAGTTGTATGGATGGAACGTGTGATCAATCATTTGAAAAATATAAGAATGTTAGACCCAGTGCCATCGGCAATTCGTGATTATGTGAGAATATCAGATATTGAGTTACGGCAAAATTGTGATAACCTCTCTGCAGTGCTGAATGAAATGTGTAGAGATACATCCAGAAAAGAGCAGTTGTTAAAGGTAGTAAGAGAATTACCTGAGAACGATGTTGAAGATATTGAATTTGTAGAAACAAAGATTGGAGACGTGATCTTTGCATTGAGGGAAAAGAACCTTAATTCTAAGGAATTGGTAGATGCTCGTCAGTTATCGGATGGTACCTTGCGTTGTATTGCAGTATTAACTGCAGCATTAATCGGAGAATCAGGCAGTATGGTTATGATTGAAGAACTGGATAATGGTATTCATCCGGCCAGAGTTTATAAATTAGTCGAACAATTGATTGCGATAGGAAAAGAGAGAAAGATTGATATTATCATTACGACACATAATGCAACTCTGCTGAATGCTTATAGGAAGGATGAGTTAGTGGGAGTTTCTGTTATATAGAGAGAAAAAGAGAAAGGTACAAGTAAGATTAAATCCTTTGTAGATATTGAGAATTTCCCAGCAATGTTGGCAGCAGGTGGTTTAGGAGATGCAATGATTGATGATAGTTTGTTGTCTGCATTAAAACAGTCAAAGCATACAAAAGATTATTCATGGCTGGGGGTGTAAGGAATGAACGTAAGATTTATAGATACCTCTGTTATGTTAAATCTATTGGAAGTTCCAGAGATGTGCAGTGATGCAGAAGCAGTAAAAGAGCAATGGAAAGAAGTATTGAGGGCAGAGGACGTATTGATTCTGCCAGTGGCTACGATTATAGAAACAGGTAATCATATTGCACATATATCTAATGGTAACGCTCGAAGAACAATCGCTGGAAAATTTGGAGAGTATCTTCGAAAAACGGCCGAAGGGGAGGCACCCTGGCAATTATATGGCGTTGAATTTTTTCGAAACTTGGTGCGGTTGTTTATCGTGATTTAAAATACATATATCTTTTGAAAAGGCATCCAGTTGGGTGCCTTTTTACGTGTCTGTTTTGTTTGCGCACCATGGGCGCGCTTTTTTAAAGATCGAAGGATTAGAACAGAAAGTGAAGGAATAGGTTATTTTAGGCAAAGTCCATGTATTATATACTATAGGTGTACAATTATAAGATCCGGGTGGTGAAAACGAATGTATTGGGGTGAGTTGATTTCAAGTATACATTGTGTTGCCGCTGCCGGGAAGACAAAGGAGGAAGAATATGAAGAAAGCAAGGAAAACAAAGCGTCTGGCGCATTCAGCAGTCAGCCTCGCGATGTCCGCTGCGATGTGTACGAGCGGCATTCTGGGCAGTCTTGCGCCCGTTGTCAGTGTTGCCGGTGCCACAGAGGATGATCTTGCCAGAGGGCAGGACGTGGTAGTGATGGCAGACTGTCCTCTTGTCAGGGAAGCCACGGTAAAAAATAACCCGCGCGGCAGTTACCTGAAGCTTAACGACGGTGATGACGCAACCGGATGGACCAGCGGTTCCAATGAAAGTGTGAAGCACACAGAGCACTGGGCTTACATTGATTTTGGAAGCCCCAGGACATTTGATGAGGTAAGACTTTTCTGGGACAGCAATGCGTATGCGACGGATTATAAGATCCAGGTTTCGAATTCCGGACGTGACAGTGACTGGCAGGATCGTGCAGTGATTACCGGAAATGAAAGCGGCGGCGAGAAAATCCATGATTTTGAGCAGACAACTGCCCGTTATGTCCGTGTTTATGTTGACAAGGCGAAGCAGGAGAATGCGGCAGTCACCTTAAATACCATCAGTGTTTTCCAGAAAGCGGAAGAACTTTCCGGAGAGGAAGCGGTAGAGAAAGATGCCGCATGGCTGACGGAAGATGAAATTAAATCCGCTGCTGATTTGTATCCTGAGATCACTAATCCGGATCTTCAGAACGTAAAAGCATCTTTGAATCTTCCAAAAACAGGCTTCAATTCCAGTACGATTTCCTGGAGTGTAAGTCCGGATGATGGAGGAATCAATACGGATAACGGAGAAGTACTCCGTGGCGCAGAAGACAAGCAGTATGAACTGACTGCTACGATCAGCAAGGACGGAGTGTCAGAAACCAAGACGTTTGATGTGACCGTAAAAGCAAATGTGGTTCTGGGGGCAGAACTTGTATTTGACGGTGACAGAACTTATCTGACAGCAGACGGAGAGCCTCTGCCGTATGTAAACGTACAGAACTGTGGTATGCAGCATTATATTCGAAGTGGAAAACCTTATGAAGAACAGATTGCGATGGCGGAAAATCTGTTTGAGAAAACAGCTTCGCTCGGATATAAGCGTATCGGTATTATTTTTAAATGGAAAGATTTTGAGCCGACAAATGCCGGTGAATATGACTGGAGAGTTGTAGACAAATATATTGAATGGTGTAATAAATACGATCTCTACTGGGATATCGTATGGTTTGGTTCCAATTCCTGCGGCGGAACCCGTCTGGTTGACGGCGGCAGCGGAATCAGCGGCGGCGAGGTATGGATGGGCAATCTCCCGACGTATGTGGATCACTATACTGGATATTTTGACAACGGAGTTCATTCCGGTGCGCCGATGGTAAAGTGTCCGGTACTGAAAGGACCGAATTATGAGTATATCAAGGCTAATGAGCTTCGTGCCGTTCAGGATCTGATGAATCACATTGCCAAGGTGGATACAAACCGCCGTACGGCATGCTTCCAGGTGATGAATGAGCCGTACTGGCATGAGATGTCCAGACCATACTGGCAGAATAACTGGAGCAAGAATAATGAGGGCGAGGACCGCTGGGTTTATGACTGGATCAGTGATATGGCGGTAGCGATCAAAGCATCGGATTACAGTGTACCGACCCGTATCAACGGAAGCTTTGGCGCTTATAATCCGGATCAGTACAATTGGCTGAACGAATTGCCGGGTATTGATTTTATGGGAGATGATTCCTACAATTCCAATGTAAGTGTGATCAAGGATAACATTGTCAATAAACTGGGCGGCACAGCCTTCCCGCATATTGCAGAAAATAACGGAGGCTATGGCAATACATCCTCTCTTGTTCTGACAACATTGATTAACGGAGGCGGTTATCATAGCTGGGAACTTGCTGCCGATCAGGGTCAGTGCATGTCAAAAGATGTTGCTATTAACTGGCAATTAGGGAAACCGGCAAATTGGAATGAATCTGGTCTGGATATGGGAAGACTGAACCCGTCCATGAATCGGATTTCCCGTCTGATTGCGGTTGCACCATTGGATACCATGGCAGGGTTCAACATTGACCAGAATACACCTCTGGCATCCTACCAGAATATGCAGACAATCCAGGGTATCTATGCCGGTTATGAATGTGACGATGCTTCCGTTGCGATGGCAGTGAAAAAGGGCAAAGCAGTCTATCTCGTAAGTGACAGTGCATCGGACGGAAACGGATCTGTCAACTTTATCAGCTATCAGGAACCGGTGAGCGCTTCCTATGGTGAAATGGATGAAAATGATGAGTGGGTGGTTTCCGAGGAACTGACACCGGTCAAAGGCGAGGACGGTATTTACCGTG
>OBAR01000144.1_pt1 | contig 100689 bp, 98 predicted proteins | sample 1517911 | NCBI WGS metagenome assembly OBAR01 (sample SAMN04571709, study PRJEB22368) | human gut metagenome | biome: human gut; material: stool | host: Homo sapiens | place: Luxembourg | collected 2012-10-26
AAACCGAAACACCATCCTAATCATTGCGGCGGTGATGGCAACCCTGGCCATTCTGCGGCTCTGTGTTTATTATATCTGAGCTATTCACAGTAAAGTTGGACATTTGTATTCAGCGGGAGAAAATAACCTTGACAAATCTCGTCTCAAAAAAGGATACTCGAAACCTACGCAAAACAGAACGGCTTTACCAATCTGCGCTGGTACACCGACGACGGTTTTTCCGGCGCGAACTTCCAGCGGCCCGGATTTCAAGCCATGCTTGCGGACATTGAAGCCGGGAAAGTGGGTACGGTCATCGTCAAGGACATGAGCCGGTTAGGGCGAAACTACTTGCAGGTAGGGTTTTACACGGAAATGCTGTTCCCTCAAAAGGGTGTGCGTTTTATCGCTGTCAACGATAATGTGGACAGTGCCAGCGAGGGCATGGACAACGATTTTACCCCGCTGCGAAATCTGTTCAATGAATGGCTGGTGAGAGATACGAGCAAGAAAATCAAGGCAGTGAAAAAGTCAAAAGGCATGAGCGGCAAGCCTGTTACCAGCAAGCCGGTTTACGGCTATGTGATGGACGAGGACGAGAATTTTATTATAGACGAGGAAGCCGCCCCGGTGGTGCAGCAGATTTACCAGCTTTGCCTTGCCGGGAACGGCCCGACCAAGATTGCCCGTATGCTGACGGAGCAGCAAATCCCCACGCCGGGGACGCTGGAATATCAGCGGACAGGCAGCACCCGCCGTTATCACCCAGGCTATGAGTGCAAATGGGCGACCAACACCGTCGTTCATATCCTCGAAAACCGAGAGTACACCGGATGTCTGGTGAACTTCAAAACGGAAAAGCCTTCTTATAAGGTCAAGCACAGCATAGAGAACCCCGTCGAGAAGCAGGCCATTTTCGAGAACCACCATGAGCCGATCATCGACAAGGAAACATGGGAACGGGTGCAGGAGTTACGCAAACAGCGCAAACGCCCGAACCGCTACGATGAAGTGGGGCTGTTCTCCGGGATTTTGTTCTGCGCCGACTGCGGCCATGTGCTGTATCAGCAGCGGTATCAGAACAAAGACCGCAAACAGGACTGCTACATCTGCGGCAGCTACAAGAAGCGCACCCGCAACTGTACGGCGCACTTTATCCGCACCGATCTGTTGACCGCTGGTGTCCTGGCAAATCTCCGGCAAGTGACCGAATACGCAGCCAAGCATGAGAGCCGGTTTGTGAAACTACTTGTCCAGCAGAACGAGATCGGCGGCAAGCGAAAGACCGCCGCAGCCATCAAGCAGCTTGAACAGGCGCAGGAACGCATTTCTGAAATCAGCCGCATTATCAAGCGGCTGTATGAGGACAATGTAAACGGCAAAATCAGCGATGAGCGTTTCATGGAACTGTCGGCTGACTACGAAGCCGAGCAAGCGGAGCTGAAAAAGAGAGCCGCCGCCCTGCAAGCCGAACTGGACAAGTCACAGGCAGCTACCGTCAACGCCGAGAAATTTATGGGCATTGTCCGCAAGCACCTTGCCTTTGAAGAACTGACCCCCACTCTCTTGCGGGAAATGATCGAGAAAATTGTGGTGCATGAGTGCAGCTATGATGAGAACGGCACCCGCAGGCAGGACATTGAGATTTATTACAGCTTTGTCGGCAAGATTGACTTGCCCGAATAACCGCCCGACCTATCCGACACAATGGCCAAGTGTCGGATAGGAACGGCAAAATTTTTTGCACTTCTATTGCTTCTTTATCACACATAAGCAAAATCTTATGCATCAGTATCTGCGACCCGTTAGTAGAACTGCTGTCAGAAAATGAAGTGCCTGAAGCACTGCTGGCACTAGCAGAAGACTGGCTGTATACTGCGCACAAACGCGAGCTGGTCAAATATGCCATCGTGCTGCTGGCTGTCTTTGGCCTGGAAACACTGCGCCGTGAACATTCCGAAAATCTCTGGGACGATCTGGTAGATCTGTGCCGCTGCGAAGAATTTACCTTTTTCCTGACCTTTGCCTACCGCATCAACAACATCGCTCCACAGGAAGAATTGTGGGAACTGGCGCGTTCTACCAAAGGCTGGGGCCGGATCTTCACTCTGTATGACCTCGAATGTACAGCAGAAGAACAGGAAGTCTGGCTGCTGCACCACGGCTGCGAAATCGAAATAGATTATGCGCCGGTCTGCCTGGTCGTAATGCGGAAAGGCCGGCTGCTGCACCATTTGCGCCAACAGCAGCTGGACTACGCAACCTACCGTGGCTGCCTCTTGATCATCAATAATTTTGTCATGATGCTCGACCGTTACTACATTGGTAAAGGAGACCCTACTTACATCGACATCAGCGGCATCGATACCGAAACGCTGATCCGTGAGCTGCTGCGCCATGCAGAACGCTACGCCGGCAGTCCTGCCGATTTGATTGGTATCATCAATCTTTCCCTTGGCCTGCAAAAACTGATCACTGACAATAACTGGGCAGCACTACCGTCCAACACCTGCCACGAACTGGTGAGCCGCTGTGAAAAGCTGATCTACAGCCGTGACTGGCAGCAGAAAGTGCAGGAACAGCTGTTCAAAAAAGACGGCAGCATCGACTATACTATTGCCGAATTTGCTTTCGAACTTGATCTTGATATCTGGGAACGTCTTTTCGATTATCTTAAACAGCATCCCCTGGAAAGCGGTCTGTTCCCTTATCTTTTAGGCTTTGAAAATGACGACCGACCGCAAAAGGTACTGACTTTCATCGAAAAAAATCTCAGTATCTACACCCAGTCGGAGACAGCGCTTTTGATACCGCTAAAATATCTGGAAACCCATCCCGGAACGGGAATCCCCATCGTCACGGCAGCCTTGACTTCTATTTATGACTGGCCCCGCGGCGCCGCTTCCATTATTCTCGAAGAATGGGGCCACGAACAACTGACACCGGCTCTGCGCGCAGCGCTTATTACGGCACGCAGACTCAGCCAGCACCCGCTGATCACCATGCGTATCGATGCTTTACTGGAAAACAAGCCCTTCAGCGTCGCCACTATGCTGGAACAGCTGGGCAATAAAAACTGATCTATTAATAACAAAAGAGTTCCCGCTAAGCGGGAACTCTTTTGTTTCTCAGGCAGCAAATTTATTGCAGGCTGACATATAAAAGATACAGATTAAGCGCCGTAACAATAATACCTACCGCATACAACAAACCTTTGGTAAAGGGTTTATTAGCATATTCACCCATGACTTTTTTCGAAGAAGTGAGCCAGATCTGCATGAAAACAGTCAGCGGCAGCTGTACGCTGAGCAGCATCTGGCTGACAATCAACCCCCAGAAAGGATCATTGATAAAGTAAAGCACAATGACGGCGGGGACAAAAGTCAGCAGCAGCCCGACTCGTGAATGAATATCTTTCATATCGTAAGGTTCGCCGAACATCCCGGAAAAAATAGTAACGCCTGCCATGCCTGCCGTAGTCGTAGAAGCAATACCGGCAAAAAGCAACGCTATCGCAAAAATATGCGCGGCATTCGCACCTAAAAGCGGCACCAGCAGCTCCTGTGCCTGCTGCAATTCACTGACGCTGACACCGCGAACGAAAAAGGTCGCTGCCGCCAGTAAAATCATGGCACTATTGATCGCCCAGCCGATACTCATAGAAAAAAGCGTATCGACAAATTCAAAACGCAGCTGTTTCTCCATCATTTTTTTATCTTCCAGATTCCAGTGCCGGCTTTGGATAATTTCAGAATGCAGAAATAAATTATGCGGCATGATAACTGCGCCTAAAATACTCATGACCACCAGCATCGAGCCTGCCGGGATATTCGGTACCGTCCAGTTGATAACAGCCTGAGGCCAGTCAATATGTACCATTGAGATTTCAAACAAATAAGACATGGCGATCACAGAAACAAAACCTGCGATCCATGTTTCCAAACGGCTGTAAGAATTAGTCCACAGCATCACAGTGCAAACAACAGCTGTAATTATAGCGCCAACCATGATCGGGATACCAAACAGCATATTAAGAGCAATCGCCGCGCCTAAGATTTCAGCCAGCGCAGTTGCCTGCGCCGCCATGATCGCTGTCACCAGGATCGGACGTGAAACTCGTTTCGGCAGAAATTTAGTCGCCGCCTCTGACAGACATTCACCAGTAACAATACCCAAATGCGCCACATTATGCTGCAATAAAATCAGCATCAACGTTGATAAAGTCACAACCCACAGCAGGGCATACCCATGATCCGCGCCGGCCGCCAAATTAGCCGCCCAGTTACCCGGATCAATAAAACCGACTGTCACCAGAATGCCGGGCCCGATAAAGCGCAGCAGTTCTTTTGCCTCTTTGCTTTGTTTATGGATCTGTAAAAGTTTGTTTTTGAACATACTTAGCATAGGCTTCACTCCGCATCAAAACTAAAACTATTATTTATTAATAATATTATAGAACTATTCTGCCAAAGAAACAAGCTAAGCAAATTAGATATTTTTATTATTTAGTTACGATATTAGAAAATAACAAAGAACCCACAAAACTTTTGTTTTATGAGTTCTTTGTTTATATTTACTCTGAGCAAGAAGCTTACATCCTGATGCCTGTCCCCTGAATTCTCACTCTGCCTGCTTCATCTTCAGCACGCTTTTCTGATTCCAGTTTTTGGCGCACTGCCTTTAATTCGTCATCCGTATGCTGCACATTGATCAGCGCAGTCTTATAGGACGCACTATCAATAACGGACGGGTCAACCGGCAGTCTTCCAGGTTTTTCAGTCTTAATTGTGACCGTTAACTTACCGCCATCGCCAACAGTGATCTTATAGCCGTCCTGCGTAGAATATAACAGCGCACTTAAATCATAGGTACCCGCTTCCTTCACCTCTAAGGCTTTGATTTTACTCGGGTCAAAATCTACTCCCATAGCGGTCAGTTTATCAATAACTGCCTGCGCTAAATCAGTATAAGCAGTACCGGCAGTTATCTCGATCTCAATATCGCCGACGCTGATGTCCAGCGGTGACAGGAACCCCTGTAACAACGGCGTACTTTGCCCGGCACTATACCCCAGCCAGGCGTCCTGCTCGCCGTTGGCTGCTGCTCCCGTCATAAAAGCCGTGTTAAAATCTTCTGTTGTTACATATGTGTTTCCACTATAGTCATAATAAAGCTGCGTGGCAGGATCAAAGTAAAAAGCATTGCTAATAACTCCATTACCGGCTGCAACGATACCGTTACCAATGGCTCCGTTTTCAACCTTCACTGAACCCGTATTATAAGTATTTTTAATCTGGCCCTTATTACCAGCAACAATACCACCTGCAAAGCAGGTTTTCGTCGAAGTACCTTTATCTGCGCTGACAGCACCAGTATTATAGACATTAGTAATATTGCCAGAATTGTTATTACCAACGATACCTCCAACTAACAACTGTAGCGCACCCGCTCCTGTTCCTGCGACAACGCCTGTATTATAGCTGTTTTTTATTGCACCTCCATTATTATAGCCAATAATACCACCAATCCACCCATTGCCTTTAATTGTACCGCTATTATTGAACTTCTCAAATTCTAATGCGGCATCATTTTCCCCAAAAATACCGCCAGCATATCCTGATATACCCACTGTGATTGTCACAGCACCACTGTTGCTGAGATTAGTAAAACTCCCTGAAGAATTCGTAGAGGAATTATGACCAATAATGCCGCCAGCATATCCTGTATTGGTCGCATTTACTATAACAGCACCACTATTACTGATATCCTCAAATTTTCCCTGATACACTTGACCCACAATGCCTCCTGCATATGAGAAAGCTTCCACTCCTGTCACTGTGCCAGAGTTATGCAGCTCGCTGTTTACCACATTAGTATTATCGGAATTGTTACTATAACCTAAAATTCCGCCTACGTGCCAGGTTCCTGTTACCGCACCCGTATTTTCTGCCTTGCTGACCTGACCACCGTTATTTGTGCCGACGATACCGCCGGTGTTCCCCTGACTGCTGTTGGTAACAGTGATAGTACCTGCATTCTTCACGTTCTTGATCACGCCTGTTTCATTGTATGGCTTAGAATAACTGTTGTAACCTGCTATCCCGCCGACATAGAGATTGGTAGCACCATCGGCCGTAATATCTACATTGCTCACAGCATTTTGGATAATACAAACAGCATTTGTCGGGGTAGGAGTACCGCTTACCCCTTGAACGGTATTGCCATTAACTCCCACAATGCCACCAATATAGTTAAACATTGATGTCAAATTATTGGCCACAATCTTACCGTCAGTCTGCACATTTCTGACGCTGCCTGTTACTATATTGCTGACACCTACATTATAGCCAACCAGGCCGCCAGCACCAATAACACTCCCAGTAAAAGTATAGTCGATTCCAGTAAGCTGCACATTAGCGATCTTTCCGGCAGATACCCCAAACAGACCGCCATATTGGCTGGTACTGTTATTTATATACAGATCACTGATCGTATAGCCAAGGCCATCAAACACGCCTAAAAATTTCCAACTTGTGCTTGCATGTAAAGGTGTAAAACCAGCACCGTTATTCCAGGTTTTCGTTACAGCACCGGCAATATTATTTGTCAGCATATATCGACCAGTTCTATCATCCTGAATATTCTGCAGCTCATAAATATCGCTGATCAGCATACAGTCGTTGATGGTATTAGCATCGCTGCCATTAATTTTGCTGCCGGTAAATAAAGTGCTACCTTTGTCTGCCGCGCCTGTATTATAATCCCTTATCGTATGATCTGTACTGGTACCATTTTCTATTACAGAAAATGTCTTCGTCCCCGTCGTTTCGTAGCCGACATTAATAGTGCCGTCTGCTTTGAGGACATAGTTCGCCTTATCGGCAGCCGTTACGGCATCCCCGTTTTGTTTTTGGATATCGGCAGCATTGCCCAGGCTGATATTGACCCCTTCTATCGTCACTTTATCGGCGCGGATCACGCCCAGATTGAGTACATCGGCAGTAACATTACTCAGGTCGACCGTCGGCGTACCGTTAAAGCCATTGATATTCTCGTCGGTCATTTTACCTGTAGAAGCATGCAGACTGCCTACGTTGACCGCCGCACCTTTGCCAAACAGAATACCGTTAGGATTGAACAGAAAGACATTGACGCCCTGTCCGTTCAATGCGCCGTAGATCTCACTTTTAGTATTGCCGGTGACATAGTTCAGCACACTGGCCATATTTTTAAAATTGACGGTTTCCCCGTTGGCGATATTGAACTGCTCCCATCTTATCGCCACGTTATTATTGCCTTTCCCGGTGATATCCATGATATTGCCGCTGCCGCCGATAGTACCGCTGTTGCTGCCGCCTACGACTGAGCCGCCCTGTGGCAGCGCATAGGCAGCGCTGCTGACAAACATGCCGCCGATGATCAGTGATAATACCAGGCGTCTGGCTAAATAAGTTTTGTTATATTTCATCGTTCCCACTCCTCGCATTAGTTTTTCTCTGCCAGCTTCGGCTAGAACAGTTTATAAGCCTGGAACCACAGGCGGCCGTTCTTGTCTTTATCCTCGCTTTGGAACTCTTCGCCGTTAAGCTTACGTGCATAGTCCAGCCGCAGGTAATAATCCCCTGCTTTGGCATACTGTACGCCCACGCCCCAGCCTGCCAGATTACGGTGCCGGTCGTCATAGCCCCTTTGCAGCACTTCGCCGAAATCGACAAAGGTCGCCAGGCTGAGATGCGGCAGAGACGTATTATAGCGCAGCTCGGCTGTAGCCTGATAACCGCTGTCGCCGCTGGCCTCGCCCTGCGGATAGGCGCGTACACCGTTGGCGCCGCCCAGGCTGAACTGCTCACTGCCGTCCAGCTGCTTATTAGCCAGCTGGCTGTGGAAGTTCAGCAGCAGGTATACTGTGTTGCCCAAGCGGCGGCTGTGGTTGACGTCACCGGTCAGTTTCTGGAAGCTGCCTTCTGTCACGCTGTCAAAATCTTCGTTGGTGAGCTGCCCCCAATAGTACAGGGCGCTGTAGCCTGTATAGCTGCCCCGGCCGCGGCTGCTGCCGCTGATACCGGTATGCAGGGCATTGCTGCTTTTTTTGGCGTTGTAGCCAAACAGGTGCATTTCGTCCTGCAGCTGGCGGTTGTCGTAGCCGTAGACCAGTTCCAGTTTACTGCTGCTGGTATTGGTCAGGGGCGTACTGCCATAAATGCTGAAGGTTTTGGCTTTGCCAACTGCGTCCAGCAGGCTGAAGTAGTCGCCCAGGGTATAATCCATCTGGCTGTAGGCAATACCCAGACGGCTGCCGTCACCGCTGACGGGCAGTTCGTAGCCAATGTTATAGTTGCGCATATCTTCATTGCTTAATGTGCCGCCTACGGTAAATTTGTCACCGATGCGGCCGGGGTCGTTGATAGTCGTCTGCAAGCCGTAACGGTAGCGGCCGCTGTATTTACCGCCGTGATTATCGGCATACAAAATCGTTTCCACGGCTTTTTTATTGGCAACGATGATCTCAAGATCACTGCTGCCAACTGTTTGTCCTGCCTTGAGCAGACCTGCGGCACTGACGCCGGGCAGGTCGTTGAGGTTGTTGAGCACCGTTTCCAGTTCGTTTGTTTTAATATCCGTACCGCTGTGCAGTCTGCTGATGAAGCTGCTGATAACGGTGTCTGCCAGTCCGGATTTGTTGTTGACTGTTACCTGCCCCAGCTGCCCCAGCAGGATACGCATTTCGACGACACCGTCCTTGATCTGCTGCGGGGGTATAAAGGCTGTAGCAACGGTATAGCCCTGACTGCGCAGGTAAGCTGTTACCTTATCGGCAGCCTGCTGCAGCTGGCTCAGGGTCAGCTCCTGCCCGACATAGTCCGCTACGAGCGGGGCATAAGCTGCCGCATCGATACTGTCGGGACTGGTAAAGCTGATAGCATTGACGGCAAAGCTTTGCTTCCCGGTCAGTTTCTCCCCTTCTGTCTGCGTGCTGGTCAGTTCCGCCTGCTGCGGTGTCTGCGCCTTGTTTTGTTCCAGCGCGCGCAGATCGCTGTTGGTACTGGGCAGCGCCGGTGCGGCAGCTGCTGTGGCGCAGCTTAAAAGCAGCGCCACTGTCAAACCCTTCTTTTTCATAACATCCCTCTCCCTTTGCGTTAAAAATAAGTTTTGGTTGTTTTAATATAAAAGCCTGTCTGGCTAATCCTCGCAGCTACTGCTGCGGTACTGGCTCTTTATTGTTTTGATAAGCGCAGCAGCTTTAGCAGCTGCTGTACCTCTTCCGGCGAATAAAACTCCTGTCGTGTTTCGTCAGACTCACATCTGCTACTGACCCAATCGGAAGCTTTTCTGGCATCTAAAAGTGTTTCCAGGCTGCAGCCTAAAAGATTGGCGATGCGCAGCAGCAGCTTCAGGCTGATCTGCACGTGATTATGCTCTAAATTACTCAGATGGGTCTGACTGACACCGATACGTTCGGCCATTTCCTGCTGGCTGATCTGACAGGCAGCGCGCAGGAAGCGGATATTGCCGCCGATACGCGTCAGGCATTTTTCGTCGTACATCTTTTCACCTCATTTTGAAGGCACTGAGATATTGCTTGGAAACTCTGCAATGCGCACTTTTAGATTTTTAATATTTTTAGCTTTTTACGTCAAAAATATTTGTTATTATTTATACAAAGTCATTATAGCACGTTTGCACCCCCCCACAAGACATACAAACAGATATTTTCGACGCAGTTTGGCTGCGTTATTGCCCTTACGGTTTGATAGCCGCCGAAGTTACAGGAAATATTCACTTTACCAGCTGATAACCGGTCCAATAAATCAAAAAAATACCACCGCTCTGCCTGAGCGGTGGTATTGAAACTATTAACTGCTGTTTAAAAATAAAAAAAGACTGAATGAATTCAAAATTCATTCAGTCTCATAACTATAGAGATTATCCTAAAATCACTTCAGCCTTTGCGGGCAAATAAGATCCAGGCGATGGCCAGCGGCACGATACCCAGCCCTACACCAATACCAAGGCAATAAACCATCTGACCTGCCATATACAAAGCCGGTAGGATAACCGGCATCGTACCAAAAACAGGTGAGAAAAATGAGGAGGCGATCCCTTGCGCATCCGGCGCAGACGATTTACCATCAGGATCGACCGCACGTACCAGAGCCAACCCTGTTGGTACAGCTCCTGAAGCCATACCGAATAAACAACAGGCTTTTTCAAACCATTCATGTTTACAGCAATGCTTACAGAAAAAGATACCGATAGCCATTGTCATTCCCAATACTAAAATAGTATAGATCAATATTGGTACGATAAAAGTAGTTACCAGACTTAGTTTGATAGTTGCTACCGCCGAAATAATGATAATATCCAATGTCATACCGGAAATATTATTCACAGCAGCTTTGTCCAGATAACCATCCGTTTTCGTTTTCCACATAAAATATCTGACGATAGCCGCGCCCAGCATACCGTAAACCATACTATTGATGTGTCCGATCGGAGCATAGACAAGCGCGAGCCCTTTAATAATGATACCGCCGAACCACATACAAAACATAATCATGGCAAACTGAAAGATTAAGGCATTAATGCCGCTAGTAGACACTCTGGTAACACCTATCGGTTTCTGCTTATCCTTGGGCAGAACTCCACCTAAAGTAGGGTCATAGCCACTGGCAGGGACTTTTGTATAAGCGGCATAACCTTTACGGATACCCCAGTTGACCATGACCATACCGACTGTAACCGCCGCCATCAGACCCAGTGTCGATAAGATCATGCCCATACCCAGCGCGCCTTCGGAGCCCAGCTTTTCCAAAGCCGTTCCAGCCGCACCTGCAGTACCATGTCCGCCCCAGAAAGAAAATACACCCAGCAGCCCCCATCCTTCAGGAAGTCCCGGCCATATCTTCGCCAGAAAATCGCCTAACGGCAGGCCAACCAGTAGCTGCATACCCCAAATAGCGATACAGATACAAGTATAATCAACATAATTGCGCAATCTTTCCTTATCAAAAGTAATGCCAAATACGATACAGGTCAATACCACACCGATCAGCGCCCCGGCATAACTGCCAAAGGATTTGGGGATTTCCAGCACTCCCAGTACCTGCTGACCTAAAAGCAAGGCAATAAACCCAGCCAGCATTGAAGTAGGTATGTACAGCTTTTGAATAGGTTTACAAAACTCGCGGACAATAAAGCCCAGTATCATCAAAGCACCCAAAAGCTGCATATCAGTCAGTAGCGAAGCAAATGTCATCTTACACCCTCCCTTACATCAGACTTATCTTTCTGGTCATTTCTCTAGCTGCTCATCGTAATATTCCCCGAAGAGCTCCTGCAGAGACGGCATATCTTCGGGGATAGGCCGTGCGACCCAGGTTGTATTCATATAATGCTTCAGACAAATATTTTCGGAAACGATATTGCCCCCCCAGGTACCACAGCCCATTGAAGAAGTTGCCGGCATACCGTTAGTAGCAGCACCGGCGTTCGCCTTATTCTGCGGCTGCCTTACCATAATGCGGGAAACAGGCGCCGCCATTGCCAACCGGTGAATATGTTCGTCGTTGAACGAATAGATACCGCAGGAATGACCTTTACCGCCGACTTCGTAAATAGCACGCATCATCGTCAAAGCGTTCTCAAATTCGCCGTCATATTTGAATACTGTCAACAGCGTCGTCAGCTTTTCGCTGGAGAAGAAATGTTCCTTACCGATTTTATCTCCAATCACCATAATAAATTTATATTTGCTGTCAATATTAAAACCGGCTGCTGCCGCAAGCTGCTGCGGTGAAATCGCTACTGTATCCGGCAGCCTATGCCCCTGTTCATCCCAAAGGACTTTTTTGAGAGCTTCGGCCTCTGCCAGAGTTGCTTCATAAGCCCCTTCATCCTTTAATGCCTGCAGCATTTCATCATAAACCGCTGCGTGCACCACTAAATTACCGTCGCAGGAACAGCCTGAACCATAGTCCGAGCATTTACTGATACGAGTATTCAGTGCCGCTTCTTTAACATCGGCCGTTTCGTCAATAATCATCGTCGAATTGCCAGCACCTGAACCATAGGCGGGAGTCCCGGAACTGTAAGCCGCTTTGACCATTGCCTTACCGCCAGTAGCAATAACCAGATCGCATCTTTGCATCAATTCCTGCGTCAGGTCGATACTTGGATTAGTAATAACCTGCAAAAGATCGGCCGGAGCACCTTCTTTTTCCAGAGCTAGCCGCATGATCTCTACAGTTTTAGCCGTTACTTTTTTGGCCCGCGGATGCGGCGAGAAAATCATTGCATCTCTGGCTTTCACAGCAAAAACTGCCTGTCCGGCCGGCGTAAGACACGGATTAGTCGTTGGTACCAGACAGCCGATAACTCCAACTGGTTTACCATACTTAACCAGACCTTTAGCCGGGTCTTCTTCAATGACGCCGACGCTTTTTTGTCTCAGACAATCACGCAGGATGAGCCGCACCTTATTGCGTTTATTGACCTTTGACGCATATTCACCTAAACCTGTTTCTGTAACGGCTTCCTGTGCCAATACCTTCCATGTCTGCAAATTAGAAACCGCCCAGGCAACAGCCTGGCATAAACGATCGATTTTTGCCTGATCATAGTTCTCAATGGTTGCAGCGGCTTTTTTCGCTTTGGCAATCATCAACTCTAATTCTTTAATTTGCTCTGCTGTAACTTTACTCATCAAATCATCTCCCTTACGGATAATAGAGTACCTTTGGTTAATTTTATTGTAATTTTCAGACAGTTTTCTGTCTAATACTTGTTTTTAATCAAACCTATAGAGAATATCTATAATTGCTAGATCACTTATAATTTCATAAATTATATATCCCATTCAGTAAGCGTTTTAATGTTATTTACCTGTATCTGCCATTATGATAATATTATAGATATATTCTATGATTTTCAGAAGAGGTGAATACGATGACTCTGCTGCAATTAAAATATTTTCAAACGCTGGCCTTTGTTCTGCACTATACCAAAGCTTCTGAGGTCCTGCATATTTCACAGCCCAGCCTTAGCTATGCTATTGCGGAACTGGAAAAAGAACTGGGAATTGAACTGTTTGAAAAAAAGGGACGTAAAATAATGCTTACACAGTATGGCAAACAATTTTTGCCATACGTTGAAAAAGCTTTGGCCCTGCTTTCTGAAGGCTGCGACAAAATAAAGCATGCTTCCAATCAGGAAGCTAAAATCGTCAGACTAGGTTATTTTTACAGTATTTCTTCAACCTTTATTCCAGAAATCATCAATAAAATCTATCAGAATGCCAAAGACCTTGACCTGTCCTTTCACTTTTCTCAGGAATTATCGGAAAATATCAAAAATATGCTGGAAAATGATCAGATAGACCTTGGGTTTACCATGCACAGCTCTGATAAACTGGAATATTATCCAGTGCTTATCCAACAGCTGTATCTGGTAGTTCCGCAGCATCACTTTTTATCCGTTTATGACGATATCGATATCAATACGTTTCTCAGTGAGCCTCTGATCGCGCTGGACCAGGCCAGCAATCTTCGTTCAATCATAGATAAACTCTATCATGAGCATAACACCGTTCCCAACGTAGCTTTTGAAGTTAAGGAGTGTAACGCGGCACTGCAGTTTATTATCCAGGGACTTGGCATTTCCATATTGCCCCGTGTACCTGCTATTGACGCGCTGCCGGTAAAATATATCAGGATCAACGATGCCAAATTTAAGCGTACAATCTATCTGGCCTGGCCCAAAAACAAACTCCTGTCAGAAACTGCTGCTGCTGTTAAAAAATTCATTATTAGCAACTATCATATTTAGACAGTTATAGGCAATTTCTATAAAATCAATCTAATTTTCGTATTAGACTTACGATAAACGCCGCAGTACAATAAACTTGTAGAAATATGTTACAGGAGGCGGGCTTATGATTACTAAAGCACAACAACTGCGCCAGCTGCTGGCCGGCAACGAGGTGCTTGTAGCACCATGCGCTTACGATGCTCTTTCGGCTAAAGCCATTGAAGCAGCAGGCTTTAAACTGGCAGGAACTACAGGCTATGGTATGCACGGGTCTATTTTGGGAACACCGGATAACGGCCTTTTAGCTTTTAACGAAATGGCCGCTGCCCTGGGTAAAATGGCAGACGCTGTCGATATCCCCATTATGGCAGATGCCGAAGGCGGCTATGGCAACGCTATCAACACTATCCGCACCGTCAGAGAATTTGAAAAAGCCGGTATTGCAGGACTCTTTATCGAAGACCAGAAGCTACCACCAAACTGCCCTTTCATCAAAGCGACAGAAAATATCAGTATCGAAGAAATGGTTGGTAAGATCAAAGCAGCAGCGGATACGCGCCGTGACGAAAATTTTGTTATTGTCGCCCGCACGAATGCACCTTTTGCCGAAGCAGTGGAACGAGCCAACATTTATCTGGAAGCCGGAGCTGATATGGTCAAGGTCATCCCCAAAACCAAAGAAGAACTGCTGGCCTATCCCAGCCAGATCAACGGTCCCATCCATCTGGGGCTTTATGCTAACAAAGGTATCAACGATGGGCTGACCGCTACAGATGCCGTCAAACTGGGCTATAAAATCATCACCTATCCTATGAGTTGTCTGTTTGCAGCTACGGCAGCCCTTATGTCAGTAATGAATTATATCAAAGAACACGATACGGACGAAGGCTACCTCGGAATGACTTTATCCTTTGACGAATATCTGCAGTTCATCGGTGCAGAAAAATACAAAGAACTCGACCAAAAATATCTTAAAGGTTAATAACAATAAAAAATCCTTTCCGCTGAAAAGCGGAAAGGATTTTTACTTTAATTTGATTTTACTGCCTGTCAGTTACCAAAGCCTGGCAAGTACCGGCACGCAACAACGCACTGGATCGCTGTCCGCCTAAATACCTTTCTACCAAATAACCCAACTCCAGATACTGCTCAAGGTCCACACCTGTATCAATCTGCATTTCCCGGCACATATTCAACAGATCTTCCGTTGCAATATTGCCCGAAGCCCCCGGGGCGAACGGACAACCGCCGATGCCGGCAAAACAGGCGTCAAATCTACTGATCCCGGCCTGCATTCCTGCAAGTACATTCGCCAGTCCCAGACCCCGGGTATTATGAAAATGCAGAGTCCATGAAACATCAGGCAGTTCCTGCTGCACGGCTACACAATATTCATAGACCTGTCTGGGATTAGCCATACCCGTAGTATCAGACAGAGAAATTTCTGTAATCCCCAGCCTGCGCAGACATTTCGCCACCGAAACTACCTGTGCAAAAGGTACTGTACCTTCCAATGAACAGCCAAAGCTGGTCGAAATGGCCCCCGATAGCACTATTCCATGCTCGGAAGCATAAGCAGAACATTCCTCGAAACTCTGAACGGCAGCTTCAGGCGTTTTATTCATATTGCGCAGACAATGTGTACGGCTGGCAGAAACCGTCAGCTTGGCTTTTGTCAGTCCGCAGTCTTCCACACGCTGTAAGCCCTTTAAATTAAAAATCAGCGCTCTGTATTCCACATCAGGAACTTTCTTCAACATTCGTACCACTTGGTCGGTATCGGCCATTTGCGGTACTGCTTTAGGATTAACAAAAGAACCCACTTCAATTATTTTGATTCCGGCAGTTACTGCCCTTTCGATCAATTCAACTTTTTGTTCTACTGTCAGATCGATCTTTTCATTTTGCAGACCATCACGCGGTCCAACCTCACAAATCACTATCTTTGACGGTAAATTTGTCAAGCACATAGCTACACCTTCTTTTCTGTAATTTCAATAATCACACCAAAGTACTCTATTGATTATTTTCTAATTACAGCTTGATTATAGTATATACTCAATTTTTGCTATTAGTCAAAATTTATCTTTAATAGACAGCAAAGCTGTTCCTACACGCAAAAACGATCCCCTGCCCCTTTCGGAACAAAGGATCGTTCAAAGTAATTTTTAGAAATACAGCAGCAATTTAAAATAAACCAGGATCGCGCCGACAACAGTGCTGCCAATGGCAAACTGCAGAAAATACAGGAACATTTTCTGTTTATCAACATTATTGCCCAAAGCACCCAGAGCCAGTCCGCCTACGGTACTGAACGGAGAAACGCAGGAGAAATGCGCACCCAAAACGATACCATAGATCAGCGGCTTCGGATCTAATCCCAAATTACTGCCCAGCTGGATAGCAACGGGGATCAGCGTCGGCATAACGACGCCGCTGGCCGAAGCCACAGCGGACATCAAAGCGCCGCTCAAAAGCATAATCGGTGCCGCTGTCGTTTCGTTGATGTAAGGAGTCAGCGCATCAGTCAGATATTTGATGCCGCCGGCATATCCAACGATATTGACCAGCACGCCCATACCGCAGACCATTAAGATCGTACCCCAGGGAATCTGCCCCAGCGCTTCTTTTTCCGTAGCCGCTCCAAAAAGCATCAGCAGTACCGCTCCTGTCAAAGCGCACAGACCGATATTGTAATTGCCAAAAATTACCGCCATGATCACCAGTGCGATAACTCCCAACGTAAACCAGTTCACAGCATTCATTTTTTCTACGGTCTGCTGCGGTTTCACTTCACAGCCTTCGTCTGCTTTCCAGCCCTTCATCAAAATATAAGTTACAATAAAGGTCAGCGTAAAAGCGATAAACATATTCAACAGCAAATTATACCCCAAATCGACGCCGCCCTTTTGTGCATAGCTGGAAGCTACAAAGCCGGAAGGCGTGATAGGCGCCAGACCGCCCGCCAGATTACCCGCATAAGAAGCGATCATCATAAAGAACGGGTTTAAACCTTCGCTGTCTGCAATCTGTGCCGCTATCGGCGCAACTATCGCCATGCCGTTGACCGGGCCGGGCCCGATTGCCGAAACTACAAAAGCGATCAGAAAAACTACGATCGGCAGCAGGCTTTTTTTACCGTTGACCAGAAAAACTATTTTTTTAGTTAAAATCTCCAGTGTCCGATTGACTTTGGCAATACCGAACAAAAACGTTACGCCCAGCAGGGTCAGGAACATACTTGAACTCCAGCCGGAAATAATCAGCTTGGCTTTGCCCGCAACAGAAGAGATCGGCACCATCAGCCCTGTCTTCCCTGCCGGCACCAGAATGAAAAACCCCAGCACAAATGCGGCAACAATACCCAGCAAACCAGTGTTGATATTACGCTTATAAGCTATAAAAATGACCAGACACAATACCAATAATACTGTTAACTCCATTGATCATCACACCCTTCTTATTGTCTGCTCTGCCTGCGTTCACCAGTTTCTGTATTTAGCCGGCGGATTATACAGGCCGCCGGACCATTCGACCAGCTCGCGGATACTTTTGGCGGCCAGCAATGATTTATTGGCTCTGGCAGTATCTATCTGCAAATCAGCCGGCGTTTTGATAATGCCCAGTTCACGCAGTCGCTGAGTTACCTGCGGATCGGCTTTGGCGCCGACCTCTGTTTTTCCGGCAATACCGCGAATAGCAGCTGTACGTTCAGCCATATTTCTGCATTTATGCAGATAGGCGATACCGACTTCGGAAATAATATGAGTCAGATCGTCACCATAAATCATGATCGGCTCGATCGACAGCCCGGCATGCTGCGCTAAAGTCACCGCGTCCAGTTCTTCGACAAAACCGGGCTGTAATTTTTTACTGAGAGTATCTACCAGCTGCACAACCAGCTTTTTACCACGCTGCGCCGTACCTATGCACTCTTCCCTGACACCCAGCTCTGCACCGCATTGCAGCCAGGGTGCTGTAGTATGCCGTCTGCCTTTGGCATCACAGCCCAGATTAGGCGCACCGCCAAAGCCCGCTACTCTGGTTTTGGTAGCGGTACTGCTGTTGCCATACGGATCGATCTGTAAGGTACTGCCGATGAACATATCAATGGCATAATGACCGCCGACCTGAGTAAAGACCCTGTTGGAGCGCATATTGCCATCCGGCCCGATAAAGAAAATATCCGGGCGGGCCTTAACATATTCTTCCATACCGATCTCGCCGCCGGGAGAATGGATAGACTGTACCCAACCGGTTTCAATGGCAGGGATAATCGTCGGATGCGGATTCAAAATAAAATTGGTACAGACTTTACCTTTCAGCCCCAGTTCTTCGCCATAAGTCGGTAAAATCAGCTCGATCGCCGCCGTATCGAAGCCTACCCCATGATTGAGCGTCTTGATCTCGTATTCCTGATAAATACCTTTTAACGCCAGCATCGCTTTCAAAATCTTTCCGTCGGAAATCAACGCCGGGTCTTTGGTAAACAACGGGTCCAATTTAAAGGGTTCCGGCGATTCGATGACAAAATCCACCCAGTCTCCGGGAATATCCACCCGTGGCAGCTTAGCAACGATTTCGTTGACCTGTACTATCACGATGCCTTTTCTAAATTTAGTAGCTTCAATGATCGCCGGGGTATCTTCCGTGCTGAAACCTGTATAAAGATTACCTTCATGATCGGCCTTTTCGGCAACCAGCAAAGCGACCCTGGGCGTCAAATCCACAAAATACCTGCCATACAGCTCCAGATAAGTGTGGATCGCACCGATTTCTATTTTCCCATCACGCATGAGCCCGGCTAAACGTTCGCCCTGCCCACCGGAATAAGAAAAATCGAGTTTTTTAGCAATACCCTTTTCAAAAACATCCAAATGTTCAGGGATACTCAGCGTTGACTGGATCATATGCAGATCGTGGATTTTAGCAGGATCGACCTGGCACAGACACTTAGCCAGAAAATCTGCCTGTTTCTGATTATCTCCTTCGATATTTACTTTATCGCCCGGTCTGAGAACTGCTTCCAGCAATGCTACTGCGGCCTCAGCCGGCACTGCCTTGCCCTGCGTCAGATATTGCCTGGCTCCGGCTAATCTGGACGCCGTATCCTTACCATTACTGTCCCAATCTCTTATAATTCGTTGCAGCATTATGTTCACGCTCCTTTTCATTTGTTATCCTTAAATTTCTCAAACCCGTTTATTAAAAACATTGCCTATCCTTACTCATATTCTACTACTTTAGTACCCCCCCACAAGACATACAGGAACTTTTTTTCGACGCAGTTTGGCTGTCTTTTGCCCTTACGGTTTGCCAGCCGCCGAAGTTACAGGAAATATCCACTTTTCCAGCTCATGACCGGTAAAATGCACAAAAAAATAACACCGCTTTCAATTAAGCAGTGTTATTGGCACTATTAATAGTTTTACCAAAAATTAAGAAAAGACGGCTGAATTTTAAAATTCAGCCGTCTTGTTATTTTATACTAATATGCTTCTTCCCACAGTGCCAGTTCATCGCCGTGCAAAGATTTCTTAACGTCGATAACACGCTGGTTTTCGCTGCCGCGAAAACGCAGGTTAGGATTTTTTAAATCGATCTTAAATTCCCCGTCTACTAAAACATCGATATAAGCAAGCATTTCCTGAGTAACAGCCCAGTCTCCCAGACGTTCCGTCAAAATATCCTGCTCAAAATCATAACCGGTATAGCACCAGATAGTTTTGTCCGGATAAGCCTGCCGCACTTTGCGCAGCAGGGGCAGCAGCGCCGCCTGATTGGCCGGTTCAAAAGGTTCGCCGCCCAGCAGTGACAATCCGCGGATGAACCACGGCTCCAGCGCTTTGATAACTGCGTCTTCTTCAGCCTCCGTAAAAGGCGCGCCGTAATTAAAATCCCAGGACTCCGGGTTAAAGCAGCCCTTGCAGTGATGAGTACAGCCGCTGACGAACAGCGATACGCGTACTCCCGGCCCGTTGGCGGTATCATGAGTCTTGATCGTAGCGTAATTCATTGCTGACGCCTCCCGCTTACAGATGCAGTACGCGGGCTTTGATCTCTTTAGTCTTGCCCACGTTCCAGAAATTTTCACCCAGATAACCGCAGGTACGACGGGTAACATTCATCAAAGTTTGGTTTTTATTACCGCAGTTCGGGCATTCCCATTCCAGGTCGTCGTTAATAATGATCTCGCCGTCAAAACCACAGACCTGGCAATAATCAGACTTGGTATTGAATTCGGCATACTGAATATTATCGTAAATAAAACGTACGACATCTTCCATCGCTTCCAGGTTATGACGCATATTCGGGATCTCGACATAAGAAATAGCGCCGCCGGAAGAAATCCGCTGGAACTGGCTTTCAAAATCAAATTTGCTGAACGCATCAATATCTTCACGTACATCGACATGATAGGAATTAGTATAGTAGCCTTTATCTGTCACATCGGGGATCGTGCCAAAGCGTTCCTTATCGATGCGGGCAAAACGGTAGCAGAGAGATTCAGCCGGCGTACCGTACAGAGCAAAACCAAGTCCTGTCTGCTGTTTCCATTTATCGCAGGCCGCACGCAGATAAGTCATCACGCGCAGAGCAAATTCTTTACCCTCAGGCGTAGTATGGCTCACGCCTTTCATCAGCTTAGTCATTTCATACAGGCCGATATAACCCAGAGAAATAGTGGAATATCCCTTTTCCAGATATTTATCTATAACTTCGCCCTTTTCCAGACGGGCGATCGCGCCGTACTGCCAATGCACCGGGCTGACATCGCTGCGAATACCTCTCAAAGCGTTATGACGGCACATCAAGGCTTCATAGCACAGCTGCAGCCGTTCATCCAGCAGCGGCCAGAATTTTTCTTCATCACCCTGCGCCAAAATGCCGATCTGCGGTAAATTCAAGGAGACTACGCCCTGATTAAAACGGCCTTCAAATTTATACTCGCCGTTTGCATCTTTCCAGGCCGCCAAAAAGCTGCGGCAGCCCATGGGTGCAAAAACATTGCCTTCATAATTTTCACGCATTTTTTTAGCCGAGATGTAATCAGGATACAAGCGTTTAGCACTGCATTTTACGGCCAGTTTCGTGATATAGTCGTACTTGCCGCCCTTCAGGCAGTTATGCTCGTCCAGCACATACACCAGTTTCGGGAAAGCCGGTGTTACAAAAACGCCTTTATCGTTTTTGATGCCTTCCAGACGCTGACGCAAAATCTCTTCTACGATCATGGCATTTTCCGGCAGATATTCATCATCAGCCTGCAGATTGAGGAAAATAGTAACAAAAGGCGATTGCCCGTTAGTAGTCATCAAGGTGTTGATCTGATACTGGATCGTCTGCACACCGCTGCGCAGCTCGTCCTGTAAACGGCGTTTGGTCAGGCGCTCGATCACTTCTTCTGATACGCTGTCGCCAACCTCGTCCTGGATCGTACGTTTAAATTTATCATAGCTGCGGCGCAGATATTTGCCCAAATGACGGATGTCTACCGACTGGCCGCCGTACTGGCTGCTGGCTACGGAAGCGATGATCTGGGTCACAACAGTGCAGGCTACCTGAAAGCTTTTGGGACTTTCGATCAGTTTCCCGTTCATAACTGTACCGTTATCCAGCATATCGCCTACATTGATCAGGCAGCAGTTAAAAATCGGCTGCACAAAATAATCGGCATCATGGAAATGAAGTACGCCTTCATCATGTGCTTTGGAAATTTTCTCAGGCAAAATCAGACGGCGGGTCAAATCCTTTGATACCTCGCCTGCGATCAGATCGCGCTGGGTAGATGCCATGACAGCGTTTTTATTGGAATTTTCTTCCATAACATCTTTATTACTATTGCGGATCAGCGACAGAATAGATTCGTCAGTCGTGTTGGCTTTACGCACTAAAGCGCGGGTATAACGGTAAATGATATACGCTTTGGCAAGATTGAATTTACCTTCGTCCATCAGCTGATGCTCTACAAGATCCTGTATATCTTCAACCAAAAGGCGCATACGGTTTTTGCTCTCCACATAACGCGCTATTGCTTCAATTCGTTCCTGCTCGATACGGTCTTCCGGTTCAACTACCTGATTGGCTTTCTGGATAGCAACGATAATCTTGCTGCTGTCAAAATCCGCAGTGCTGCCATCACGTTTGATTACTTTCATAACTGACGCCTTCTTTCCTGATTTCTTATACTAGCGCATAAATAACAATTATTATTTATGCGTAAAATTTACATTATCATCATAGCACAGAGCATTGTTGTTGTAAAGCAAAAATCACTAGATATTGTGCTTTATTTTTTTCATGCAACCATATTTGGTAGAAAGCTTTCCTGTACAAGATTTCCAGAAGCTCACACCGATGCTACTTTCAGTAGCAAAACAAACACAAAAAAGACGGCTGACGCCGTCTTTTTTGTGAAAATCATGGCAAATTGTACACTCTCACAAATTTATTATTTTTTGCAGCCGTTGCAGCATTTTTTCTGCTTTGCCGGCAATAGCGGCCTGCAGTTTTTGGCGCAGTCCTACCATTTTTCAGGAATCCCCGGAAAGGTATCAATCACGATCATTGCCGCCGCAGCCTTAGCCACCAGGGTGTCGTTGTCCAGATCGCGCACCTCGATATTGATAGTTACCAGCTTGTCGTCAGCGTGAGTGATCTGCGAAGTAGCGCTGATCGTCGTCCCTACCGGCGCGCCCTTGATAAAGTCAGTAGCTAAAGTCGACGTTACCACCCGCTTGCCGATCGTTGCGCCGGCAATGCCCGTGGCATTATCAGCAAGCGTCGCTACCAGCCCGCCATGAGCATTACCGTTAAGGTTGGCATGCTTGACCGGGTCGACCTTCACTGCTACCGTCGCGCTGCCGCAGGACATATCGACGATGTAAATACCGCACTCCTGCATAAAATTATTATGTGAATAAATCTCGCTGACCATTGCTTTGATCTTTTCAGCCTCAATCACAGGGTTTCCTCCTTAATACCGCCTTATGCCAGGCACTTGGCCAGATCTGCCGCAAAATCCGTACTTGCTTCCAGCTTATCGATCAGCGCGCACAATCCGGCCGCTTTGGCTTCACCATAAACAGGCGTTGCCAGCGACATAAATTTTGCTGCGCTTTCTTCCCAGCTCATCGGATTGGGCGGATCGCCTTTCGGGAAATCTACCTGCATTTCCAGTACACGGCCGTCTTTGCAGCGTACGATAAGCTTCGAAGCCAGTTTTGCAGCATCGGCAGCATGGACCGCCTCAATAGCTGCATCGCGCACGACTTTGGTTTTCGCCATCACGCCGCGCACCTCGGCATCGCCAATAACTTCCGGCAGGAAGCGGTCGACGCCCATATCGCCATATTTCAGCATCCCTGCCACGCAGTATTGGATACTGAATTTGCAGCCGTAAGGATTTTCAGGCTGGGGATTATTGATCAGGAAATCAGTGATCTCATTGACCAGAAGCTCGATCTCCTCAATATCATCCGGTTTCAGTCCGTGCTCGGCACGCAGCACCTGCATCGCGTACAGCGCAGCATGTGAATGTTTGCAGCAGGCATAAGGTTTAAACGAATTATTGTCAATCTTATATATACCATCATTCAGACCATCCGTCAATTTTTCCAGATGCGGCTCCGCAACCATTGCCCGGCAGAAGCCTTTTTCGCCTTCCAATATCTTTGTCGCGCCGGTAAAACCGGCCTGCGCCAGATAAGCGGAAAGTACGCCGGCGTATGAGCTTTTACCGGCATGCAGCGTTTTACTCATCGCGCCTTCTTTCAAAAATTCCCACAAGCCTGCCGCCTGCGTACCAGCGCTGCCAAGACATTGCAGCGTTGCCTCGGCGTCAAGCCCTAAAACCTTCGCCGCTGAAGCGGCAGCTCCTAAAGTTCCCGCCGTACCGGTGGTATGCCAGAAGAAATAAGATTCCGGGATCACGGATTCGCCTACGCGTCCGCCTACCTCATAGCCGGCTACTACGGCCGCCAGCATGTCCTTGCCGCTTTTATGCTCAGCATCGGCAATGGCAAATACCGGCGGCACAACTACCGTAGCCAGATGGATGATAGAGGGATTATGAAGATCGTCAAAATCAAGGGAATGGGAAGCGCTGCCATTACAGAAAGCAGCGTTCAAGGTAGTGGTTTTCTCGGTCCCACCAGCCAGGACCGTAGCCTGCTGCTTACCGCCGCCGTCAAGCAGCAGCTTGCGGATGATCTTGATCGGTTTTTCCTGAGAACCGCGAATGCAGACTCCCAGCCAGTCTAAAATACATTGTTTTGTCATACGTACTGTCGCAGGGCTCAATTTGTCATACTGCAAGCCTGTTACAAAGTCGGCTAAAGCTTTTGTTGTCATCGTGCTCAACTCCGTTCTTACACTCAGGACCATCTAATAATCAGAACATCGCATCCTGCTGATATTCGCCGAAGACTTCCTTCATTACGCCGCAGATCTCGCCCAGGGTAGCATAGGTCTTGACTGCGTCGATCAGGTACGGCATCAGGTTTTCTTCGCCGGTGCAGGCCTGCTTCAAGGCTGCCAGAGCAGCATCGACAGCTTTCTGGTCGCGTCCTGCTTTCATTTTATCTACTTTGGCGATCTGGCGTTCAGCTACGCTCATATCTGCCGTCAGAACATCCTGCTCGGCAAGCTTTTTGTTATCGGCAAATTTATTGACGCCAACAACAATGGAATTGCCGGTTTCGATGTCACGCTGATATTCGTAAGCGTGGGCCGCCATCTCGCCCTGCATATAACCCTGCTCGATCGCAGCGACTGCGCCACCCATAGCGTCTATCTTCCTGATATATTCGTAAGCTTCCGCTTCCATCTTATCTGTCAGCGACTCTACATAATAAGAACCGGCGATAGGATCGATAGTATCGGTGATACCGCTTTCATAAGCAAGCATCTGCTGAGTACGCAGCGCCAGAGTTGCCGATTCTTCCGTCGGCAGGGCGATCGCCTCATCATAAGCGCAGCAGGCCATTGATTGAATGCCGCCCAAAACTGCGGACAACGCCTGCCAGGTAATACGGACAACATTATTCAGCGGCTGCTGAGCTGTCAGTACGCTGCCTGCCGTATGCACATGCACGCGCAGCATCTGTGCCTTGGGTACCGTCGCGCCGTAGCGTTCCTTCATAATGCGGGCCCACAGGCGGCGGGCTGCGCGGAACTTGGCGACTTCTTCAAACATATTCAAACCGGCGGTAAAGATCCACGAAATACCGGGAGCAAAATCATCTACTTTCTGGCCGGCTTTGATTGCCGCGTCGATATAAGCCATTGCATTGGAGAAAGCAAAAGCGATCTCCTGCACGCAGGAAGCACCGGCTTCACGGATATGATAAGCACCGACGCTGATGGTATTCCATTTCGGAATACTCTTGGAGCAATACTCAAAGGTATCAGTGATCAGGCGCATGGAAGGACGCGGCGGGAAAATATAAGTACCGCGGGCAATATATTCTTTCAAAATATCGTTTTGGATCGTGCCCTTCAACTGTTCCGGTTTGACTCCCTGCTGTTCGGCAACCGCTACATACATCGCCAGCAGTACCGCTGCCGGACCGTTGATAGTCATCGAAGTGCTGACCTTATCCAGCGGGATACCTTCAAAAAGCTTTTCCATATCCGCCAGTGAATCGATAGCAACGCCAACTTTGCCAACCTCACCGTGTGAAAGCTCAGCATCGGAATCAAGGCCGATCTGCGTCGGCAGGTCCATAGCTACTGAAAGACCGGTCTGACCGGCTTCCAGCAAATATTTATAACGGGCATTAGTTTCTTCGGCCGTGGCAAAACCGGCATAGGCACGCATCGTCCACAAACGGCCGCGATACATAGTCGGCTGTACGCCGCGGGTAAACGGGTACTGCCCCGGAAAACCGCTTTTAGAACAATAGTCAAAACCTTCCACATCCAGAGGTGTGTAAACGTGTTTTTCTTTAAATTCTTTACGTTCGGGAAATTTGGCATTGGCTTTGGCAACCTTTGCTTCATAATCTGCCAGGCCTTGTTTGATTTCTTCATAATTAGTCATGTCATTGACCCCTTTCTCATTCCTCTGTGTTACTTACAGCATACTGCCGGTCTCATAAAATTTTTTCTGCATATCGAAACAATGTGCCAAATCAATTGGCATATGGGCGTTTTTTCGTTGTGCGAACCTCAAATATTCTAAAAGCTGCGGCCTGAAATCAGGATGCGCGCAGTTGTTGATGATCGCTTTGGCCCGTTTGACCGGACTCAAACCGCGAATATCGGCTACACCCTGCTCGGTAATAAAAACCATCGTGTCATGCTCGGTATGGTCGGCATGAGTGACCATCGGCACCACGCTGGAAATCGAGCCGCATTTTGCAGTAGACGGCGTTGAGAAGATCGTCAGGAAGCCGTTGCGCATATAATCGCCGCTGCCGCCAATACCATTCATCATCGTACAGCCCATGACATGTGTCGAATTGGCCTGACCGTAAATGTCAAATTCCAGTGGCGTATTCATGGCGATAACTCCCAGCCGCCTGATAACTTCGGGGTGATTACTGATATCAAGCGGTCTTAAAACGATGCTTTTACGGTAGAGATCAGGATCTTCCTTATACATGGCCCACACCGAAGGCGAAGGCGTAAAGGCACAGCCAGAAGCTTTAGCGATCTTGCCCATCTTGATCAGACGGAAAACTGAATCCTGCAAGATTTCTGAATACATTTCCAGATTCTCAAATCTGGATTTCGCCAGTCCTAAAAGGACTGCATTGGCAATACTGCCCACACCGGACTGCAAAGGCAGCATTTGCTTCGGCAGCCGCCCCATTTTCTGTTCCTGTTCCAAAAATTCCACTAAATTTTCGGCGATCTTGATGCTGGCTGCATCAGGAGCAGTCAAATCACGCACATGATCCAGAATATCCGACTCAACAATGCAGTCGATACGGTCGATACCACATTCTACATAGGGCTTGCCGATCCGGTCGCCCGCATGATAAATCGGTATTTCCGTCCGGTTCGGCGGCATCGCCGGAATATAAATGTCGTGCATCCCTTCCAGATTTAGCGGAATAGAAGTGTTGACCTCAACAATGATTTTCCTGGCATGCTTGACAAAAATCGGAGCATTGCCAACGCCCGGACCTAAAATGATGTTGCCTTCTTCAGTGATCGCCGTCGCTTCGATGATCGCGACATCCACATCACCAAAAAAACCGTAATCGACCTGCTGCCCAAAATGGCTCAAATGCTGGTCGACATACTCGATTTCTCCTTCGTTGATGCCTTTTTTCATACTTTTATTAGACGCAGCATAATACGGCATCCGGCCTTTGATAGCGCCAACTGCCGCCAGCTCTTCTTCAATTTCCGGTCCAACGGAAGCACCGCTCCAGATGTTGATACGGCAGCGTTTACCTTCCTTGATTGCTTTGGCTAAAGCGATCGTAGTTTTTTTCGGATAGCCGGAGGGGGTAAAACCGCTTACGCCTACATTCATACCGTCGGTAATCAATGCTGCAGCTGCTTCCGGTGTCACGATTTTGTCAAACAACTGCGGATTTCTTAATCTCGTGCTGTCCAACATTTTCATCCCTTCTTTCCCAGATCAAAATTTCTCATATACCTTTGTTCACCTTCAGTATAATTCGCAAAACTTATAACGTAAAATACCAAAAAGCGATAGAAAATATTAATTTATTTGATATGTTAAAATTTCGTTTTTGGGTTTTAGATTACATTTCGCTATATTTCCATCCAAAAAATCTAATAGCTGTAATATTATTTTTATAAAAAATCTATAACAGCCACACTTGCCATTTTTCCTGGCAAAGCCAAAATCTAAACATCAAAATAATTGATATGATTTATAGTATTAATTTATATGTTTCTCCGAAGTTATAAAAAAATTTTCAGAAAAATATAGGTTTCACCAGCTTTATCATCTATAATGTAGTTAAAGAATAAAAATTATAGTTTATCTGAGCTTCTATACTATATTGCCAGCTAAAGGAGGGGAACAGACTATGGATATGGAATATTACCGCAATTTTATTGCCATTGTCGAAGCAGGCAGCCTTTCAGCAGCTTCTAAACGTGTGCATGTTGCTCAGCCGGCTCTCAGCAACCAACTGAAGCTGCTGCAGAAAAAATTTGGGGCTCAGCTGGTCAACATCCGCCGCGGCGTGCATAACATAGAATTGACCAATGCCGGCTGCATTCTCTATAACAAAGCCAAATACCTCTGTTCGCTGGAAGACGATACCCAACGGGAAATATCGGACTGCGTCAACGGCTATACCGGTACCCTGCGCGTCAGTTTGTCACCTTCCATGTCAATCGCGTTTATCCAGACTTATCTGAGCCAGTTTTCCAAAGAATATCCACAGATCAATTACGAGCTGTATGAGGTTTCTATTTTAGAGCAGACCAATCAGATGCTGACCGGCAAAACCGAGATCGGGGTTGCCAACGCACCACTGACTCAGGAAAGCCGTTTCGATACGATCTATACCAAACAGGAGCGGCTGGTTGCCGTAATGCATAAAGACAACCCCTGGCTTCCTGTAGATGACAAGCCCCTGCTGCTGGCACATATGGAAGATATGCCGATCTGCCTGTCACGCGGCTGTTCGACTTTATTTCTCAACGTCTGTTCCGATTCCATGATCTTCCCACAGGTCCTGAGCATCAATTCTACCAAGCTGGCCACCGTAGCCTGGGCTAAAGAAAATGCCGGCATCGCCGTTGTTCCCGCTTCTCCGGGCGAGATTTTTGATAACGACCTGGTCTGCAAGATCATTCGCGATGACAGGCTGTTTTTGAACAAAACCCTTTCCATCGTCAAAGGGCGGCCGCTTTCTAACGTCGCCCAGCTGTTTTTAAACTATTTTTCACAGCATTCCTAAACTTCAAAAATCGTTTAAGAAGGTGAATCTATGATTACCATTACCAGCAAAACTGACTGCTGCGGCTGCGGAGCCTGTGCCAGTCGCTGCGTAACCTCCTGCATCACCATGACTCCTGATGAAGAAGGCTTCAGTTACCCTGTCGTCGATACCGGTAAATGCATCCACTGCGGTCTGTGTGAGCGCGTTTGCCCACTGCTGCACAAGCCCCAGCCCCACGAGCTCCTGTCTGTTATCGGCTGTAAGAACAAAAACGAAGCTGTCCGCTTTGTCAGTTCCAGCGGCGGCTTTTTTTCGCTGGCTGCCGAGCAGATCCTCTCACGTCAGGGCACTGTTTTCGGCGCTGCCTTTGACGAAAACTGGCAGGTTCGCCATACTGCTGTTACAGACAGCGAATCCCTTGCTAAATTGCGTGGTTCCAAATACGTGCAAAGCGATATCAACACTACCTATCAGGAAACAGAGCAACTGCTCCAAGCAGGTCATACCGTTTTATTCAGTGGTACACCCTGCCAGATCGGCGGCTTAAAAGGCTATCTGCGTAAGGACTATGACAGACTTTATACGATAGATGTAGTCTGCCACGGCGTTCCCAGTCCCAAAGTTTATCAAAAACGACTGGACGAAGTTACCGAGCTTTCGTCCGCTCCTGTGATCAAAGTCAATTTCCGCGATAAAACTCCCGGCTGGAAACGTTTCAATATCGTTTTTCAAACTAAAAACCATATTTTTGCGACCCATAAACGCCGTGGCCCCTATATGCGTTTATTCCTGAATAACGTCAGTACGCGCCCCTCCTGTTCTGACTGCGCTTTTAACAATAAACACAGCCTGGCAGACCTGACTATTGCTGACTATTGGGGCGTCAACAAGCATTTCCCACTTTTCGACGACGATAAAGGCGTTACACTGGTCCTTATCAATACGGAAAAAGGTACAGAACTGTTTACTGCCTGCAGCGCTGAACTGGACTGTCAGCCCACCGACTTTGAGCGCGGCGCTCAATATAACGCTGCCCTGGCCGGTAAAATGAAGCCGCACCCAGCCCGAAAGCAGTTCTTTGACGAGTTGGAACATAAAACTCTGTCCACTTTGGCTAACGAAATCTTAGGTACTGCTGAAAACTAAAACAAACTCCCCGGAAATGTCTGGGGAGTTTGTTTTTTATTGCAATTATCGCTATAACATTTGTTTCACTTTATTATCTTTTTATATTATAATTAATTTATAATATTTTCCTTCAATATACAAAGGATACGGAAGGTATTTTATGATGAATTCCGAAAAAAACATCCTCAAACTTATTGACGACATCAGTAATCTAACTTTATTCGTCGTCGACCAGTCCAATCTGCAGATACTTTACTGCAACCATACTGCTGCAAAAACCGGTTTCAAGAAAGGTATGCTCTATAACCCTGAAATACTCAGCTTTGATACCGTCAATTTTCATCAGGGCGATTACCAGTGTTTTGCTGAAAAATCTATTTTAGGCAATAACGTAGATATCCGGGTGAAAAAAACTCTTTGGGAAGAAGCTGGCAGACAAATCCCTGCTTTCGCTATTTCTGCCACACCTCATATTTTTGCCGGCGAAGTCAAAATCAGGCACGATCATTCCAAAGATCTTCTGCAGGGCATTGATGTTCTTTTTGACGAATATGTCGTGATCGATCTTGTTGATGAGCGTTATATTTCTCCGAAGCTCGGCCCTTGTGCTTCGGCTTTTCCGCATGCCGGCGACTTTACCCAGGCCAATGCTCTTTATAGTGAAATGCTGATCCATCCGGAAGACCGTCAAAAATTCTGGGAGCTGACTTCAATAAAAAACCTGCGGCAAAATATGCCGCAGGAAAATATGCATATCGTAGGTGAACTACGCCGTCTTGTTGCTCCAGGTAGCTTTGAGTGGATCGAAACTCATCTTGTATCTACTATTGACGCTCAAACAGGGCACCTGAAAGTACTTTGGTGCTACCGTAATATCGAAAAACAAAAACAATTTGAACTGAGCCAGCGCGAACAAACCGCCTGGATCGCTCAGTTGAGCGAAGAATATTATGCCGTTTACCTTGTTAATCTGCGTGATAACATTCAGAGGGGTCTGCGGGTTCCAGAACAATTCAAAAAGATTGTACATACGGAAGAATGCTATGATAAACAGTTCTCCATGTATGTCAATGAATTCGTCGACCCTAAATGGCAGCAGTCACTCTTAAAAAGCACCAACAGTGCCTATATCATCGATCAGTTTGCTAACGGTAATAAACGGATCGAGCATATTTTTAAAAACAAGCAGGGACTCTGGCTCAGCGTCAAGATCATTCCAGCCCCAGGTTACTCTGAGGCTTACCCTTACGCGGTACTGGCCTTTGAAGACCTTACCCAGAAGGTAGAACATTCACTCAGTGAAAAAACTGCCAAAATGGCAGTAGCTCATATGTACGCACTGGCAATCAGTGTCGATATGGAACACCAGGGTTACAACTGTATCCACTATTCAGAAGAAATACTGTCATTGAACAAGCGCGGTCGTTACCGTGACTTTTATAATCAATTCTATCAGCAGCTGCTGGACAACGACAAAACTCTGCTGGCTGGTATTTTTGACCCGAAACTTTACAGCAAGCAAAGCTATGCCGAAGGCGAGATGCGTATTTGGGATAAAAACAACAAGCTGCACTATTATACCTATTACAGTACCAGAATCTCTACAATCGAAGGCGAGAAAATCATGCTGCTGCTGCGCAATATCGATGATAAAAAACAGCAGGAACATGAGCTGGCATTACTCAGCGCCGACAGAATGCGTCACCATAATATCGCCAACGCACTGGCGGAAATGTACTATGCCGTTTATTATGTCGACCTGCAGGAGCAGAGATTTTATATTTTGCGGCTTACCGAAATCATCACCGCAAATATGCTGAAAGGGATCGAAGATCATACCGAAGCCTGGACCACCTTCGTCAACAATTTTGTCCACCATAAATTCCGCAAACAGCTGGCAGAGGCCTTCGCTTTAGAAAACATCTACAGCACGTTGACCCAAAACAATAAAAACTCTATCGAAATCGAACTGCTGCGGCGTTTTGCGAACGACAAATACGAATGGGTACGCCTGGAAGCCCAGGCAATCAAAAACACAGAAGGAACTATCACCGGCTGCGTTATCGCCTTCCGTAACATCCATACACAAAAGCTGGCTTATGAAAGACAGCAGCAGGCATTAAAAGCTGCCCTGCTTTCTGCCGAAAAGGCCAATACCGCCAAGAGTTCTTTTTTATCGAATATGAGCCACGATATCCGTACGCCAATGAACGCAATCATCGGCATGACTACGATCGCGCAGCAATACCTGCACGACCCGGTCAGGATCAACAACTGCCTCAGTAAAATCGAGTTGGCTTCCAATCATCTTTTAGAACTCATCAACGACATCCTCGATATGTCCAAAATCGAAAGCGGCAAATTATCGCTTAAGGAGTCACCGCTCAATCTGGCTGAGTTTATTCATAACCTGATCTCTCTTATCAATCCACAGCTCACAGAACATCAGCACGAACTGCATGTTGATACGCATAATATCAGTGACGAATATCTGCTGGGCGATACAGTGCGCCTTAACCAGATCTTTACTAATATCCTCAGTAATTCCATCAAATTTACTCCCCAGGGCGGCAAGCTCAAGCTCGAGATCACACAATTAAAACTGGCGCCAACAGGTTATGGACATTTTCGTTTTGTTTTCAGCGATAATGGTATCGGCATGGATCAGGAGTTTCTGCCCCACCTCTTCGCACCTTTTGAACGTTCACAAACCTCAAGTATGGATAATATTGAAGGCACAGGTCTCGGTATGGCTATAACGAAAAATATTGTCGACCTGATGGGCGGTACTATTGAAGTTGTCAGTACCACAGGTTCCGGGACGACCTTTACAGTTACCCTGCCCCTGAAGCTGGCTGACAAGCAGCAATCCCCTATTACCGCTATCACTGATGAACTGCGGATACTTGTCCTGGACAGGCAGCAAACTGCTGCCGCTAATATCCTGCAGCAGTTTCTACAGTTGCAGATCAACGGTCAGCCAGTACATAGTCTTGCAGAAGCAGCTACTGAACTCCAAACAGCTGCTAACAAAGACCATACCTATACAACTGTTATTATCGTTTACGATCAGCAGTTGGATCTGGAACCAGTGCTGCATAAGCTGCGTCAATTAGCACCAGACCTGAAAATCGCTCTGGCAATCACCTTTTCCGATCTCAGCCAGACTATCAAAGACTACGATTTTGACGCACTGTTGATCCTGCCGCTGTTTGCGACCAATCTTGCGCAGACGCTCAACAAAATGCATCAGACCACACCACGGCCGCAGCTGCTGACTCCTTCTTCCCCCAATAAACCCGACTGCCACGGCAAGCGCATCCTTTTAGTCGAAGACAATCCACTCAATATGGAAATTGCCAGAGAATTGATCAGTATGACAGGCGCTGCGATCGAAGAAGCCACTGACGGTGAAGCAGCACTGACAAAAATCACCCAAAGTGACGAAAATTACTACGACCTTGTCTTCATGGACGTGCAGATGCCCAGACTGAACGGTTATGATGCCACCAAAGCTATCCGCAGGCTCCCTCGTCAGGACCTGCAAAAACTGCCGATCATTGCCATGACAGCAAACGCCTTTCTGGATGATATCAAACAAGAACGTGAAGCCGGTATGAACGCGCATATTACCAAACCCTTCCATCTGGAAGAACTATTTGCCGTTATCAGTACATGGCTGCACTGCAAATAACTGACAGCTCAACACCGAATGTAAAAAAAGACTGCCGCAACTGTAAATCGCGGCAGTCTTTCTTATTTTGTTCACATGATTTCTACTTTTTTCTGTTTCAAAACCTTCAGCAGCAAAGTCAGATCTTCAAGATCATAGCCCTCGTTATTTACTTCGGGAGCAACATGCCCCTGCAAAACGTTACCTAACAGAGTATCAACATTACATTGGAAGAAATGTGCTAAACGCAGCAGTACCCGCAGGCTCACGCTTACGCGTCCATGTTCAAGATTACTCATATGCGTCTGCGAAACATCCAACCGCTGGGCCAGCTCACTTTGACTGATACCATGCCTGATTCGCATTAACCTGATATTCTTACCAATTTCCTTATAATCGGGATTCATAAAGATACCTCCTTCATCACCTGTTACCATAAAATAATCTATTTTAAGGCCGGTCCTGCTCCTGTTGGCCGGTCACTGATAAGCTCTGCCGGATCAACCTCCAGCGCCTGAGCTATCAGAAAGAAAACTTCCAGACCGCACCTGGCAGTACCACGTTCAATTTTTGAAATATATGAACGTGTCAACCCGGCTTTAATAGCTAATGCTTCCTGACTTAAATCTTTTAGTCTTCTATAATATAAAATATTTAAGCCGATACTTTGATATTTCTCATCAAACATGACTTTTTTCACCTTAACAATTAAACTTTTATAGATATTGGTTTTATCTTTATTATCTTATAAAAAAAATGCATTTGCTGTATAAAATACAACACATATGTGCACTATAATGCTCATTTATATAAAACAAAATTATATATCCAAAGAAATTATATATCTTAAAATATGTAAAGCTACTTAAATTTAATACATTTTATCGTTTTTTATATTTTAAATATTTTGATATTTATATAAAACAATTAAACTTCTTATAAAAAATCTTGCTTTATTATAGCGGCAGTTTCACTTATTTGCACAGCAAATACAAATAAGTATTTTCATTTCAACCAATATTCAGATCACAAATTAAAAACTCACCGCACTTCTTCTATCAGCTTTTTACCACGTTATCACTAAGATGTACAATTCCACCATAGCGGCCTGGTTCTCTATTATATTATATTCAGAAGGACTGATATATCACCTTACTTTTATATTCTGGAGGTCTATTATGTTTTATCGTCATATCGATAACAATGCCGCCGCAACAAATTGTTCCACAGTAGCAGAGCTAATGGATTCTATTTCGCCCTGGGAGCTTAATGTTAATTTTGCCGCCAGCATTGCCGCCCCAATTACAATATTGCATACTCCCTGTAATTTTAGAGGCAGGGCAACAGTACTTTCCGAAAATGAAGGGGATCTTATTACGCATGGTAATTATGCTTACATCACCAGGTTAAGTGTTTGCGCCGCTGTACTTTTTTATTTAAATGACAACAATCTTTATGCCTACCATGCCGCCGCTGGTTATATCGATCAAGATTTATTCAGGACCTGCAGGCAGACCCTGGATGATGATAATGTAGAAAAAATTATTTATGCAACACCTCAACTCGATACTGCTCCCGGCAGCAGTTGCAGTCAGGCGCTTACTTTTCTGGAAGGCAGGTTTACTACCGACAAAATTTTTATCGTTGACGGTTTTGGACAAATAAGGGCCGGCAACGCCATTGAAGGAACTGTATTGGCAGATGCTGGCGGGCATTTAGCCTTTTCGTAGGGCACTTACTTTATAACCAGCAGTTTTAAGATTGAATTTATATTTAAATTCACAAACTAACAGCTTTTCTTTATTATCGTTTTCAAAATATCATCACTAAAAAAGGCCGCTGCAGCAAGTTTAAATACTTACTGCAGCGGCCTTTGAGCATTACCAGCTCATAAAAGTTGCCTGGAATTATCTTTTTTTAATATAAGATATCTTACGTATAAAGAAAGTATTATGTCAAAATACCTGTTTATTATTTGACAACCCGGGGTTATAGTTGTAAATATTTTAAAGATGATTCATTATAAACAAAATCAGTGCCACTTATTTTATTATACTTACCTTACAATATAACGCTTGACTTTTAGTGCCCGATACAAGATTATAGTAAGTAACAAAAATACCTGTCCGTCCTGCCATAACATTAAAAACTCACTTGGGAGCGCTAAAAATGACAACCTTACTACAGGAAATCCTTGCTCATAACCGTACCTTTTTAGAAAAAAACGCCTTTCCTAAAGAAATATCCAAGTATCCGGGCAAAAAATTTGCCCTGCTTACCTGTATGGATACAAGGCTGGCAGAGCTTATTAACAACGCACTGGGCATTCACAGGGGCGATGCCAAAATAATTCAAAATGCCGGTACTTCTTTGATCGAAGATATGGGGGAAACAGTTAAAAGCCTGCTTCTCACTATTTATATTTTTGATATCAAAGAAATACTGATAGTTGGCCATTATGACTGCGGCGTTGCGCAAACCAGCTCGGCAGCTATCCTGCAAAAAATGCACAACCGCGGCATAGCCGACCAGCAAATAGCGCTGATAGAGGACGATTTTAAAGCCTGGCTTGATACTTACACCGACCCTGCCCAAAATGTACTGGCTGTTGTAAAAAAACTTAGGGCTAATCCCTTTATTCCCGGCGATATCTCTATCCACGGTCTGATCATCGATCCGCACAGCGGCAAGCTTGATCTTCTGGCAGACGGCTATAAAGACACGAAAGGCTGATACAGTAAGTATTTTCAGCATATAACCACAAGCATTTTTTGGCAGTTTGGTAAAAAAGTTGGACAGAACAAATTTCGGAGAAATTTTCTTAGCCCTTTAGAAAAATATTAGCTGTTACGTTCTACAGCCAAATATATTTCATTTATATATTTCTTTACGATGCCCTATCGTTACAATAAGAATAGTCACCTTGGTATCCTGAATCTCAGCAAGAATCCGATAATCACCCACACGATAGCGCCATTCACCCTGATGATTGGCTACAAGCGCTTTACCATGCTGCCGTGGATTTATACAGCCAACAAGATTTTTTTCTATCCACCCATAAATCAACGCTCTAATAGGTTTATCTATCTTTTTTAAGGTTTTTACTGCGGCAGCAGTGTATTCTACTTTGTATTCCATTATTCAAGATCCAGCATCTTAGCTACTTCTTGATGCGAGTACGTAACAGGATTTTTCTTATGGGCAGCCATCGCTTTCTTGTAAGCATTCAAATCGTATTCGTCTTCTATCCTTTGGATAACAGAGTCACGTATGAGCTGCGATACAGTCGTATTCTTATGCTTGGCGTAGTTTTTTATTAAATTAGTTTCTTCTTCGGACAGTCTTAATGATAATGCCATGATAACCCCTCCTTTGTAATACAGTGTAATACATTTTCCTTTTTTAGTCAAGCTCAAAGCACTAAAATATGCGCACCCCAAAAAAGATGCCGGCAAAAAGTTAGCCGCAATTTCTCAAAATTATATTATTAGCAGCTCAAAAATAGACTTCGTTTTTATATCGTTTCCCCCGCACTCCTTCCATGACTCATTGAAAGTAAACGCCCACGCAATAAAAAAAGCACTGCAAACCATTGCAGTGCCTATGTCTAAAGTTTGGTGGAGACAAGCGGGATCGAACCGCTGACCTCTTGAATGCCATTCAAGCGCTCTCCCAGCTGAGCTATGCCCCCAAGACAATTAAGATTATAATAGAAAACAGTCCTGTTTGTCAATATAATTGTAAAATATAGATCAAAAATATTGCGAGCAGCTGCACACCGTGCTATAATGTACCTCGCAAGCAACGGAGCCTGCCTTTCTGGATAAATATTATCCCTGGAAAGGCAGATTTATTTTTTCGAGGTGTTTAAGAAAATGCGTTCTCTAGAAGCCAGCACCGCCAAACTTTCCATTTTCAAAATGACCTGGCCGATTTTTATTGAGATCCTGCTGCAGATGATGGTCGGAAATGTTGACCAGTTCATGCTCAGCCACTATTCACAAAAATCTGTTGCCGCTGTCGGCAACGCCAATCAGATCATCAATATCGTTATTATCGCCCTCAGCGTTATCAGTATGGCCGCCACGATCCTGATTGCCCAATATCGCGGCGCGGATAACAAAGAAAAGGTTGCCGAGGTTTGTACGGTAGCCTTGCTGACCAACTTCGTTTTGGGTCTGGTCATCAGCCTGGTGCTGTTTTGCTTCGACAATTTCTTTCTTGATCTTTTGGCCGTGCCGAATGATATACGCAACGAAGCAGGTTTATTTTTGCGCTATATCGGACTTTTCATTGTTGTGCAGGCCGTTTATATCTCTTTTATTTCTTTTTTCCGCGGTTATTCACTGCTGAAAGTAACAATGATAACTTCTGTTATTATGAACGTTATCAACATCGTCTGCAACGTTTTTCTCATCCATGGTTTCGGCCCGATCCCGGCCCTGGGCGTTTTGGGCGTTACGATTTCTACTAACAGCAGTAAAGTGCTGGGCTTGCTGTTGATTTTATATTTCTTCCGCCGTTTTATCGATCTGCCTCTGTCTTGTAAATATCTGCAGCCTTTTCCTAAAAAAACCTTATATAATATCCTTTATCTGGGCCTTCCTTCCGGCGGCGAATCGCTGTCCTACCAGCTTTCCCAAATGGTGATCATGAAATTCGTCAATTTGATGGGTTTAGTAGTTATAACTACTAAAATCTATGCTTATATCATTGCCATGTTTTCATACATTTATTCACAAGCCCTGGCGATGGCGACGCAGATCATCGTCGGATTTCTGCTGGGACGGGGCGATCAGGAGGCTGTCAGCCAAAGAGTCTGGCAGACAGTGCGGCTGGCGGTACTGATCAGCGGTACGCTGACAACGATCTTATATTTCAACAGCGACCATATCTACGGTATTTTCACCGATAACCCGGAAGTTTTGGAGCTGGGACGGCATATTTTTCTGATCGAGATCTTTTTAGAGATCGGGCGCGCAGTCAATATGGTCATGGTCATGTCATTGCAGGCTGCCGGCGATATCAAAGGCCCGGTCACGATCGGTCTGATCTCCATGTGGCTGGTTTCGGTAGCCGGCGCCTACTTTTTCGGTATCGTGCTCGATTTGGGACTGATCGGTATCTGGATCGCCATGATGCTGGACGAATGCCTGCGGGCCTTAGTCTTTATTTACCGTTGGCACAGCGGCGTCTGGCGGCACAAAAACCTTATTTAAAGCCAAAACTGCCGCAGTTAAGCATTCCAGCTTAGCTGCGGCAGTTTTTTGTTTGCTGTTTTTAATCCAGTTTTCTGAAGGCTTCTGTCAGCGGGGGAATGATCTGCTTTTTGCGGCTCAAGACGCCGGGCAGATGATAGCAGCCTGCCGCAGCAGCTTCGCCAAAGGCGTGTACCAGCTGCGTTTGGGGACTGCCGGCAGCCAAAAGATCAGTCGCTTCACCCAAGATATCCGTTATCATCAGCAGTGACAAGTCATAGCCTTCCTGCCTGCGAAATTCCTCCAGTGCTTTTTGCAGATCTGCTAACCGTTCCAGCGCCTGCTGCCTGTCCATGATATTGATCTGACTGACAGTGATACGGTGCTCGCCGAAATCAAATTCCTTGATATCATTGCGCACGATGTCCTGCACCGGCATGGTACCGATCGCCGAACCGTGCCGCAGCACTTCCATGGCAAAAGCTTCCGCATCCCTGATCCCGGCCTGCACTGCCAGACGTTTGGCAGTATCTTCATCAAACAAAGTAGCTGTAGGCGAACGGAAATACAGAGTATCGGAAACTATGGCCGCAAATAAAATCCCTGCCAAAGCAGGCGGCAGCTCGACGCCTCTGTGCCAGGTCAGGTTGGCAACGATCGTCGCCGTCGAACCTACCGGCTCCTGGCGGATAAAGATGGGCGCGCCTGTCGTTAATCCACCCAGACGGTGGTGGTCGATGATCTCCAGCAAATGTGCTTCTTCGATACCTTCCACTGCCTGACTGCGTTCGTTGTGATCGACTAAAATCACTTCCTGCCGGTCTGGTACCAGCATCATCCCACGGTCCATCATGCCAGCGTAGCGACCGCGCTCCAGCACCGGATAGCTGACAAATTTTGCCGCCAGCATCTTTTCTCTGACATCTGACAGTAAATCTGTAGTTTTGAGCGTTACCAGATTCTTGGTCATTACCAAACGTACCGGAATACTTTGATTGATGAGCCGCACCGTAGTATAAGTATCGTAAGGAGTACTGATGACAATGGCCCGCCGGCACCGGGCCGCCTCCAATACCGCCGGCGTTATTTCCGTATCGCGGGTCAGGATCAGGCCTGCAGCGCCAGCTTCCATCACCGCCAGCTGCGCGTCGCTCCTGTCGCCGATGATGACCAGATCGCCTGCCCGGATCGCCTGCGTCAGCGTAGCAGCTTCGGAAGCACCGATCTTGATCTTGCCGTTAAAGGTTTGCTTCGGATCGCCGCAGATCAGCTGACCGTCTAAAGTATGTACGATACTACTATAATCGGTTTCACCATCGTCCAGATCCTGGATCGACAGCTCGTTATAATATCGTTTAGCCAGGTCGCCGACGGTGATGATCCCGACGATATTCTTATCCGTATCCAGCACAGGCACGGATTTCAAGCCTTCATGTTCTACAAAAAGTCGGCCCACATCACGCAGCGAAGCAGCCGGCCCCACTGTCGGCGGCTGCGCCAAACGAATATCGCTTAACCGCGGATACAGGTCGTCCACCAGTTTCGGCACCGGAACATTAAAATGCTCCAATACGAACTGTGTTTCCGGATTGATCTTGCCGGCACGGGCCGGCACTGCCTTCAAGCCCAACTGCTGCTTTAAGTAAGCATAGGCGATAGCCGAACAGACCGAATCTGTATCAGGATTGCGGTGACCGATAACTAAAACCGTTTTTTCCATGCTTGCACCTTCTTCATTACTGTCTTTCTTACCTGTCATTGTAGCATAAAATCTGCCGGACGGCTGTAAATTTTCAGCAAAGAAACCTCCCGCTCTCCGCAGGAGGTTTCCATTTTTAATATTTGCTGTTGTTTTCCTTACTGCGGCGTCCGCCCAGCTCACCCAGCAATTCCACCGGATTGATGTTGTGGTAGGCCAAAAGTACCAGACAATGATACCACAGATCGGACATTTCGTACAAAACTTCCTTAGCATTATTATTTTTGGAAGCAATGATCGTTTCAGCCGCTTCTTCGCCAACTTTTTTCAAGATCTTATCCTGACCTGACATAAACAGATAGCGGGTATAGGATTTTTCGCCGCCGTGGACGCGCTTATCCTGAATAACGCGGTACAGCTCGGTCAGCACGCCGTGGATTCCATCCGGTTCGGGCACGGGCAGGTTTTTGCCGGCGCCGCTGTTCCACAGCGGATAGCTGAAGCAGGAATAGTTACCAGTATGGCAGGCTGCGCCCTTCTGCTCTACCTTGACCAGCAGGCTGTCACCGTCGCAATCATAATCGATGCTGATGACCTTCTGCACATGGCCGCTGGTAGCGCCTTTGTTCCACAGTTCCTGACGGCTGCGGCTCCAGAACCAGGTATAGCCTGTTTCCACAGTTTTAGCCAGCGAAGCGCCGTTCATATAGGCCAGCATCAAAACAGCATTGGTTGCCGCATCCTGCACTACGGCAGGTACTAAGCCCTGTTCGTCAAATTTGATCTTCGAGAAATCTACTTGCATTATAATCTCACCTCTACACCTTTAGACCGCAGGTATTCTTTGACCTGCCTGATCGTAAATTCTTTATAGTGAAAGACTGACGCCGCTAAAACAGCATCGGCTTTGCCTTCCGTCAAAACATCATAGAAGTGTTCCAGTCTGCCAGCGCCGCCGCTGGCGATCACAGGCACGCTTACCGCTTCGGCCACAGCCCGCGTCAACGGGATGTCATAACCGTTTTTGGTACCGTCGGCATCCATACTGGTCAGCAATATCTCGCCGGCGCCCAGCTCTACTGCCCGTCTGACCCAATCCAATACGTCGATACCCGTCGGCGTACGTCCGCCCTGCACATAAACTTCCCATTTACCTTCGCTGCAGCGTTTGGCATCGACAGCCACAACGATGCACTGACTGCCGAACAGCTTGGCTCCGTCAGCGATCAGCTGCGGATTTTTGACCGCCGCTGTGTTGACCGAGATCTTATCAGCTCCGGCCTGCAAAGCATGGCGGATGTCCTGCACCGTGCTGATGCCGCCGCCGACAGTCAGCGGCATAAACACCTGCCCTGCCGTACGGTTGATCACGTCCAGCATGGACTTGCGCTGCTCGACGGAAGCCGTGATGTCCAGAAAAACCAGTTCGTCAGCGGCTTCGCTGTCATACAAGGCCGCCAGCTCGACCGGGTCGCCCGCATTACGCAGCTCCACAAAATTGGTGCCTTTGACTACCTGCCCTGCTTTGACATCCAGACAGGGAATGATTCTTTTGGTATGCACTCAGCAGCCCTCCTTTGCGACCCGCAGCGCTTCCCGCAGGTCGATAGCGCCGGTATAAATGGCCTTGCCGATAATGCAGCCTTCGATACCGTCAGCAGCACGCTGCTGCAATCGGCGAATATCGTCCACAGACGCCACTCCGCCGCTGGCAATAACTTTAACGCCGCTGGCCTGAGCCAGGGCGGCAGTAGCTTCTACGTTGACGCCGTTCAGTTTACCATCACGGCTGATGTCAGTAAAGATGATATGTTCGACACCGACAGCTGCCATTTTACGCGCCAGCTCCACGGCATCGATACCACCGCTGACACCCCAGCCTTCGATCGCGGCTTTACCGTCTTTGGCGTCGATGCCAACCACCACCTGTCCGGGAAATTCCCGGCAGGCTTCCGCTACCAGCTGCGGCTCACGCACTGCCGCCGAACCCAGGATCACACGGCTGACGCCCAGCTCCAGCAGCTCCGCCGCCGCCGCCAGCGTCCTGATGCCGCCGCCGACCTGCACCGGCATGGAGGCATACTCCAGAATCTTCTTGATCGCCGGCAGGTTACGCCCTGCCCCGGCCAAAGCGCCATCCAAATCGACCACGTGTAAATATTCGGCTCCCGCTGCCGACCAGCGGGCAGCCATTTCCGAAGGGTCATCGGCAAAAACAGTTTCCTGGTCAAAGCGGCCTTCCGTCAGCCTGACGCAGCGGCCGCCGCGAATATCTATCGCCGGAAAAATGATCATGGCTGCCACTCCTTAAACGCACGCAGCAGACCCAGGCCTGCCCGGCTCGATTTTTCTGGATGGAACTGAAAAGCCTGCACGCTGCCCCTGCCCACAGAAGCCGTGACTTCCATACCGTAATCACAGACAGCAGTAATAATGCTCTGATCCTGCGGCTCGGCATGAAAGCTGTGCACGAAGTACACATATTCGCCTGCCGCCGCTTCCAGCAGCGGCGAGCTGTTACGCAGCTGCAGCTGGTTCCAGCCCATATGGGGAATTTTTAAAGCAGTGCTCAGTTTGCGCACCTGCCCCTGAAAATAGCCTAATCCTTTAACACCCGGCGCTTCGTCGCTGCCTTCAAACAGCATCTGCATCCCCAGACAGATCCCCAAAAACGGCCTGCCGCTGTGCAGATAATCCTGCAAGACAGGTATCAGACCGCTGCCAGCCAAATTGGCCATACAGTCGCCAAAAGCTCCCACTCCCGGCAGGATCAGCTTTTCAGCCCGGGCAATGCTTTCGGCATCACTGGTGATCAGCGGCTCGCCGCCCACGGCAGCGATCGCTTTATTAACGCTGTGCAGATTGCCCATACCATAATCAACGATCACTATCTTAGAACTCATAAAGCCCCCTTGCTGCTCATCACGCCCTCAACGCGCGGGTCAGCAGCTACAGCCTCTGCCAAAGCACGGGCAAAGGCTTTGAAGACCGCCTCAATAATATGATGTACGTTTTTGCCATACAGCACACGGATATGTAAGGTCATACCGCTGGCAACGACCACGGCGCGGAAAAACTCCTCCGTCATTTCTGTATCGTAATTGCCCAAAGTTATTTTAGGCAGCTCGGCTTCAAAAACCAGATAAGGACGCCCGGAAAAGTCCAGCACGACCTGCGCCAAAGCTTCATCCATGGGAATAAAACAATTACCGTAGCGGTGAATACCGGCTTTATCGCCCACGGCGGCTTTGATTGCTTCACCTAATACGATGCCGCAATCCTCCACTGTGTGATGACAATCGACCTGCAGATCGCCCTGCGCCTGTACCTTCAGATCCAGGAAGCCATGTCTGGCCAGCAAAATCAGCATATGGTCCAAAAAACCAACGCCGGTAGCGATCTCAGCCTGGCCGCGGCCGTCAAGGTCAACGCTGACGCTGACAGCCGTTTCTAAAGTTTTACGTTCTTTGACAGCCTTACGCATCATGTTTCCTCCTCTGTGCACAAACGCTGCAGCTGGACTGCCATTTCGGCATTTTCCTGCGGCAGGCCGATAGTGATCCGCAGACAGCCCTGCAGCACCGGATGACCGGTGTAGTCGCGCACTAAAATTTTCTGCTCCAGCAGCTTCCGGTAGAGATACAGCCCCGCCTGCATCTGTTCTGTTTTTTCGCCCTGCGGGCCGTATTCCCTGATAAAGGTTGCCGCTAAACGCCTGGTCAGCTCTCCCTGCGGGCAGCAGGTCAGAAAATTGGTCGCCGAGGGCCAGACCTTCAATCCCATTTGCTCCAGCTGTTCCCGCAGCATTTCCCGCTGCTCGATGATCGCTGCGATCCGCTCCTGATATAAATCTTTATGACGGTAGACCTCTTCGGCTACTGTTAAGGACCAGGCATTGACATGGTAAGGCAGCAGCGTTTTGCCCAAAATGCGCATAATGCCGGCACTGCCCACGGCATAGCCTACCCGCAGTCCCGCCAGGCCATAGGCCTTGGAAAAAGTGCGTAAGCACATAAAATTGCTGTATTTCCCGGTCAGAGCCAAGGTTGAACCTGCCACCAGCTTCAGCTTATTCAGCGGCCGCAGATCCTGCGGATCGACGTCGCTGCCTTTGGCAAACTCCATATAGGCTTCGTCCATCACTACCGGGCAGCTGACATTAGCCAAAATCTTTTCCATAACTGCCAGCGGATTATAATTGCCAGTAGGATTATTGGGATTGCAGACGATCAAAAGCGCCGGCTGCTCCGCCCTACAGAATTCGATGACCTTATCGGCATCGATATAGCCTGCCAGCGTCAGCGGATATGGCGCGGCAATACTGTCGGCCAGCTGCGTGTAAACGCCGTACATGGAAAAAGACGGATAAGGAAAGGCGATCTTGCGGCCCTGGCCGCCAAAAGCATAGCAGGCCATTTGCAAAAGCTCGCTGGACCCGTTGCCGATACGGATATTATCAGCGTCCAGCGCCAGGTCGTCAGCGATCAGTTCCCGCAGCGTTTCTGCCTGCATAGGCGGATAGCGGTTAAAAGGAAAACCGGCCAGTTTGGAAGCCACAGCCTGTTCTACCGGTCGCGGCAGACCGTAATTACTTTCGTTGGCATTGACGATGATCTCGGCCGCCACATGCTCGACCGCATATTCTTCCAGGGTTTCTAAACCACTTCTCGCATTAAATCCAGCCATCTCGTCACCTCTTTTCCATGCGTACGCGGATAGCGTTGGCATGGGCCTGCAGCCCTTCGGCTTCGGCCATTTTGATCACATCGCTGCCCACAGCGGCTAAAGCGCCCTGCGTATATGCGATGATACTGGTTTTTTTCATAAAGGTTTCCACATTCAGCACCGAATAGAAACGGGCCGTGCCGCCGGTAGGCAGGATATGGTTCGGGCCGGCGTAATAATCGCCCAAAGGCTCGGGCGAATAAGCGCCCAGAAAGATTGCGCCGGCATTACGCAGATACGGCAGCAGCGCAAAAGGCTCTTTCGTCATCACTTCCAGATGCTCCGGTGCTGAAATATTTGCCATTTCGATCACTGTTTCCATATCCGACGCCACGATGATCCTGCCATGATTGGTCAAGGATAAAGCGGCGATCTCCTGCCGCGGCAAAGCCGCCAGCTGCACTTCCAGCTCGGCCGCAACAGCATTGGCCAGCAGTTCGCTGTCCGTGACCAAAATAGCGCTGGCCAGCGGATCATGCTCTGCCTGACTCAAAAGGTCAGCCGCCAGATACTGCGGATCAGCACTGCCGTCAGCGACGATCAGTATTTCGCTGGGACCAGCCAGCATATCGATGTCGCAGTGGCCGTAAACAGCCTTTTTCGCCAGCGTTACAAAAATATTGCCCGGCCCGGTGATCTTTGCTACCTTCGGTACGGTCGCCGTACCAAAAGCCAGTGCGGCCACGGCCTGCGCCCCGCCCATTTTATAAATCTCCGTCACGCCGATCAGCCCGGCTGTGACCAGCACATAAGGATTGACCTTGCCGTCACTTCCCGGCGGCACCGCCATCACGATGCGCGGCACACCAGCCACAGTTGCCGGTACAGCGTTCATGATCACAGAGGAAGGATAAGCCGCCGTGCCTCCCGGCACATAGATACCGACGGAATCCACCGGCGTCACCTTCTGCCCCAGCATAGCGCCGCAGTCGCGGTTGGTCAGCCAGGACTTGGGCATTTGTTCTTCGTGGAAGCGGCGCACATTGGCGATCGCCCGTTTGATAGCTTCCACTACTTCCGTATCGACCGACTGCCTTGCTTCCGCAAATTCAGCTTCGCTGACACGGATATTCTGAGCGGTCAGGCCTGCCTTATCCAGCAGATTGGTATAATACAGCAGCTTGTCATCGCCGCTTCCCCTGACGTCGGCAACGATCTTATCTACTACCTGCGCCGCAGTCAGCGGCGCGCCGAACATCGCAGTAACGCCTGCCTGCACTCCCGGCGACAGCTCACATTCATCAAAAGCTTTTTTCTGCATCAGCGCCGCAATCTCGGCAGCGCTCATCCCTCTGGCATCTGTTACCTGCATTGTTCTTCCTCCTCATCCAGCACCTTACGCAGATCGCGTACCAGCTTATCCAGCCGGTCAAATTTCAGTTTAAAGCTGACCCTGTTGGCGATCAGCCGTGCCGTCGCCGTATAGATGGAATCTACCTCCACCAGTTTGTTTTCTTTCAGGGTCCGCCCTGTTTCCACAATATCAACGATCAGCTCCGACAGTCCCACCATCGGCCCCAGCTCGATCGAGCCGTTAAGCTTGATGATCTCGGTCTGAATCCCCAGACTGCGGAAATATTCCTGCGCGCAGTTAGGATATTTAGTCGCCACCCGTAAATGTGCGTAATCAGTCAGCTTGGGCCGCTGCATCTGCTCCGGCACTGCCAGCATCAAACGGCAGCGTCCGTATTTCAGGTCCAGCAGCTCATAAACATCCTTGCGTTCCTCCAGCAGCACGTCTTTCCCGATGATCCCGATGTCGGCAGCACCGTATTCCACATACGTCGGCAGATCGACAGTTTTGGTAATTATAAAACGCACCCGGCTGGCCTCATTACTGATGACCAGCTTGCGCGAATCCTCTGTTACGTTATCGGCGCTGTAGCCGACTTTAGCCAGCAGGTCCACAGATTTCTGGAACAGCTTGCCCTTCGGCAGCGCTACGGTAATATAATCCATCACGGCACTTCCTTTATCATTCTTCGATATACAGCAGTGTATCACAGGCGTTAGCGCGCTGCGCTTCCACAGCTTCGCTTTGGCTCAACGGTTCTGTCGCCAGCTTCACGGTCTTGCCGCTCCGGCGCAGACGCATGCCCTGCACGATCGCCTGCGGTAAACAGCCCGCCTGCCACGCTACCAAAACATCCCAGCTGCTGATATTATCCAGCTGCCCGCGGCGGCTCAAAATCAGCATGATCCGGTCGATGCCGATAGCAAAGCCGGTCGCCGGGCACGATTTACCAAAATTTTCCATCATCGTATCGTAACGGCCGCCGCCAATGATCGGGAAGCCCATATCCTCGGCATAGCCTTCAAACAGCATACCTGTATAATAATCAAGGTCGCGCAAAAGTCCCAGGTCAAAACGCAGATAAGCTGCCGCACCATAAGCCGCAGCCAAAGCATAGATCTCGCGCAGATCCTGCACAGCCTGAGCGCTGGTAGAGTTCAGCCCGCATGCCTCCACCTTATCCAACAGCTCTAAGCCGCCGTGCAGAAAGGGCAGTTCCTTGAACAGCGCCTTCTGCTCTAAGGGCATCCTGCTGCCATCTACCAGCGCTTCCAGTCGTACCACGTCATGCTCGATCAGGCAGCGTTTCAATTCCTGGGCCTGCGTTGCCGTAACCTCTGCCGCTTCGATCAGGCCGTTGATAAAATCGATCTGGCCAACGCTGATCACAAAATCCTGCAGACCCGCCGCCTGCAGCGAAGCCACCGCTAAAGCCAGCATCTCGGCATCTGCCGAAGGCCCGGCCGCGCCCATCAGTTCTACGCCGGCCTGATTGAATTCGCACTGCCGCCCGGCCTGTGCTTCTTCATAACGAAACAAATTGGCCAGATAAAAAAGCCTTTTCACCGCAGGCCCTTCATTGAGCCGCGTCGCTACCAGCCGTGCCAAAGGCGTCGTCATATCCGAACGCAGCAGTAAAATATTATTGCGCCGGTCAAAAAATTTAAAGCTGCTGTCCGACAACTGTCCGGCGGCGGCAAAGGTATCAAGGTATTCAAAGGTCGGCGTGATCACCTCGTCATAGCCCCAGGCTTTAAAAGTCGCAGCCAGCTTATTTTCTATTATGCGCCTGGCGCCCGCTTCTCCCGGCAGCACGTCCCGGGTCCCATACGGTACCTGCAGCGCTTTATTATTCAGCATCTGGCTTCGCTTCCTTTTTCAGTATCGGCATCACCGAATTATAACCATCGGCCCCATAAACCAGGCAGCGTTTGACGCGGGAGATCGTTGCCGTGCTGGCGCCTGTTTTTTCTACTATTTCCTCATAAATACTGCCCGCATCCAGCATCCTGGCCACCTCCAGGCGCTGCGCCATGGATTTCAGCTCGCTGATAGTACAGATATCTTCAAAAAAGTTTGAGCATTGTCCCTCGTCTTTTAAGCTGAGGATCGCTTTAAATAACTGGTCGGTCAAATGGTCTCTGGTTTTTGCAGCCATGATTGCCTCCTTAAAATTAGATGGTACTGCTACCATTTTTCTTTTATACTTTATCACTTTATCTTGTGAAAGGCAAGGCTTTTTACAAAAATTTAAAAATTTTTATTGACAAGCGCCGTTTGTAAGTGTATTATTTTGTTTAACAACTCCAAACGGTATTTCATCAAGAGTAGCCGAGGGACTGGCCCTATGAAGCTACGGCAACCATCACTGAGTGAACGGTGCCAAATCCAACGGATGTAAATCCGGCAGATGAAGCAGTACGATATGTATTCGTTACCCTTCACCTGTGTGAAGGGTTTTTTTACGATTTTAGAAAAGAAAGAGGAACGCTGTATGATCGATTTACGCAATGTGGAAAAAACCTACTACAGCAACGCAGGCGATATCCACGCTTTAAAGAAAACCAATCTGCATATCAACGCCGGCGAGATCTTCGGCATCATCGGCCTCAGCGGCGCCGGTAAGTCGACCCTGATCCGCTGCATCAATATGCTGGAAGTACCGACAGGCGGGCAGGTCTTTGTGGACGGTCAGGAGCTGACCGCCATGAGCAACCAGCAGCTGCGCAAAGCGCGCCAGAACATCGGCATGATCTTCCAGCACTTTAACCTGCTGGCCTCCCGTACAGTTTACGACAATATCGCCTTCCCGCTGGAGATCCAGGGACTGCCCCAGGATGAGATCCAAAAACGGGTACAGCCGCTGCTGGAGCTGGTACAGCTGCAGGACCGCGGCGATTATTATCCCAGCCAGCTGTCAGGCGGACAGAAACAGCGCGTCGGTATCGCCCGCGCTCTGGCCAGCGATCCAAAGGTGCTGCTGTGCGACGAAGCGACCTCGGCCCTTGACCCGCAGACCACCAAATCCATTCTGGACCTGCTCAAGGATATCAACAAGCGCCTGAATCTGACCATCGTCATGATCACGCACCAGATGGAGGTCGTGAAAGAGGTCTGCGACCGGGTAGCCGTTATCGAAAACGGCGAGATCATTGAAGAAGGTTCGATGATTGACGTTTTCACCGATCCGCAGAAACCCACTACAAGGGATTTCATCAAAAGCATCAACAATGTCGAGCTGCCGGCACTGCTGCAGTCCTCGGCCCTCAGTGACACTTATACTGAAGGCAGCAAGCTGATCGTGCGGCTGTCCTTCATCGGCAACTCCGCCGGCGACCCGATCGTTTCCGGCATGGTCAAAAAATTCGACGTCGATATCAATATCATCTACGGCAATATCGACTCGCTCAAGGATATTCCCTTCGGCACGTTGGTCATCGAAATTTCCGGCAGCGCCGCAGGTATCAAAAATGCTTTGCACTATCTGCACGAACAGCAGCTGAAAGTTGAGGTGATCGGTTATGTCTCCTGAAATGTTAGCACTTTTACTTAAATCCTTTTGGGAAACCTGCTATATGGTGCTGGCTTCCACGATCCTCGCCACACTTATCGGCGTACCGCTCGGCGTGATCCTGACCGTCACCCGTAAAAACCATATTTTGCCCAACGCGCCTGTCAACAGCGTTTTAGGCGCTATCGTCAATGCTACCCGTTCTACTCCCTTCATTATATTAATGGTAGCGATCATTCCGCTGACCCGTCTTTTAGTCGGTTCTTCGATCGGCACTACCGCTTCTATCGTACCGCTGACGATCTCGGCCGCACCCTTTATTGCCCGCATCATCGAGTCCTCGCTGCTGGAAATCGACCACGGCGTTATCGAAGCAGCGCAGGCAATGGGCGCCAGTCCGCTGCAGATCATCCGCAAAGTGCTTTTGCCGGAAGCCCTGCATTCCATCGTTTTAGGTATCACGCTCGCCGTGATCGCTCTGATCGGTTATTCGGCCATGGCCGGCACTTTAGGCGGCGGCGGCCTGGGCGACCTGGCGATCCGTTACGGCTATCAGCGTTTTCAGATGGACGTAATGCTGATCACCGTTGTCGTCCTGATCGTTATGGTGCAGTCCATTCAGTCCTTAGGCGATTATTTTTCCAAAAAGCTTAACAAAAATAAACTTTAAAAACATCTTGTAAAGGGGATATTCTCATGACAAAACTTACTAAGATCCTGGTCGCGGCTGCATTATGCGCGGCTGCATTCACCACCTTCGGCTGCGACGGCGACAAAAAAGAAGCAGCCAAAGCACCTGAAGCCAACGCACCTGTAAAAATCGCCGTTACTGCCGGCCCTCATGCCGAAATCATGGATAACGTCAAAAAACTGGCTGAAAAACAAGGCTTGAAAGTAGAAGTTGTCGAATTCAACGACTATGTCACTCCCAACGTGGCGCTCTTCCAGGGCGAGGTTTTTGCCAACAGCATGCAGCATCGTCCCTACCTGGACGCTACCTTGAAAAAAGAGCCTAAATTTGATCTGGTCGAAGTTTTTAAAACCGTTAACTTCCCGATGGCAGCTTATTCTAAAACCTTGAAAAAAGGCGACGCTATTCCTGACGGCGCCACTATCGGTATCCCCAACGATCCGTCCAACGGCGGCCGTGCCATCCTGGTTTTGGCTAATGCCGGCCTGATCAAAGTCAAAGACAATAAAAACGTCACTACCACTGTTGCTGATATTACTGAAAATCCGCATAACTTCAAATTTCTGGAACTGGACGCGGCGACAATTCCCCGCAGCCTGCCCGACGTAACGCTGGCAGTTATCAACGCCAATTATGCTATTCCCGCCGGTCTTAATCCTACTAAAGATTCCATCATTCTGGAATCTGCTGACAATCCGTTTGTCAATATCTTCGTTACCAAAAAGACTAACGAAAACGATCCCCGGATCGCCAAGCTGAAAGCGATCTATCAGTCGGCTGACAATGAAAAATTCATTCTGGACCACTTCCAGGGCACGATCTTACCAGCCTGGAAATAACGAAATAACGCTTATACTAAAAGCCACGGAACTGTAAAAGTTCCGTGGCTTTTGTTTTGGGCAGTAAAGCTGCCTTCACTTTTTCTTCTGTTCAAAATACTGCGGGATGAAACTGATAAAATTGCGCGTTGTCGGCGCATGATAATGCTTTCGTGCCCAGACTACCGCCGCCGTTGTCATCAAACTCCGGTCCGCAAAACGGATACAGGCTAAACCCTCACGCTAAGCGATCGCTTCCGCTGACTCAGGGATCACTGCCAGACCCAGCCCGGCTTTCGCCCAGGCGATCAATGAATTACTATCGTCGCTGAGGCAGAAAAACTGTGCCTGGATACCGTTTTTTTGAGCTGCCTGTTCCATCAGCTCCTTATAGCGGCGATGGCATAAAAGCGGCAGTCCCTGCAGCCGGCTCACAGGCAGCTCATAATCCCCATGCAGCTGCGGAAAAACCGCCGCATCATAAACCAGCGCCAGCCGTTCCGGCGGCAGCTTATAGCTGTCAAAGGAATCCTCGTCGACCGGCAGATGCACGATCGCTATCTCGATGATCCCCTTCTCCAGCAGCTCGATCACCCGCAGTGTCTCACCGATCAATAAACGATAGGTTATTTTCGGATACTCCTCTTTAAAAGCGGCGATCAGCTGCGGCAGTACCATCAACCCCATCGAAGTTACGACTCCCAGCGATAGAATACCTTCCTGCCCCAGTTCATTGCTGGATAACTCACACATCGTCCTGTCCGTCAGATTTAAAATCTCTTCCGCCCGGTGCAGCAGCAAATGCCCTGTTTCTGTTAAATGCAGACGCCGTCCTGACCTGTCAAACAATTCTACGCCTAATTCCTGTTCCAGCTGCTTGATCTGCCTGCTTAAGGGCGGCTGGGCAATATGCAGTGCTTTAGCAGCCTCTGTAACATTTCCCAGGCGCGCAACCGTTACAAAATACCGCATTTGCTGCAAATTCATAAACCTTCCTCCATTCATACTTTTTAGGTATTATATTTTCTAAAACAAGTATTTTAAGTATAAATTTATTGTTGTTATAATGATATTAAAGAAAAGACTAATCGTCAAGTGAAGCATAAGACTGCAACTTTAGGGAGGGATTTATATGAAAGAGAAAATTTTAATTGCTATCGACAGTTCCGATTCGGTTGGTAAAATTCTTGATTACGGCATTAATCTGGCCGAGAAGCTTGATGCTGAAGTAACAGTAGTGCACGCAATCGAACCTTACAGCAAAAGATCGACGATCATGAACCAGTTGAATGCCGCCATGGTCAAACAGACTAACGAGCTGTATGAGCTGGCCGGCAAGGAATTGATGGAAGCCGCCAAAAAGCAGACTGCCGCCGCAAAAGTTCCTGTTCATTATGAAACTCTGATCGGTAACGCCGCTCAGCAAATTCTGACAGCCGCCAAAAAATCCGGCTGCACGATGATTGTTATTGGCAGCCGCGGCCTGAACGCTGTCGCCGAATTTATCCTCGGCAGTGTCAGCTCTAAGGTTGCCATGTATGCCGAAGTTCCTGTGCTGATCGTTAAAATATAAACTGCTGGGACACAGTTTCTCTTACAGGCAGTTCTGGATCAGAAAATTCTCCCGTCTAAAAAATTCAGTAACTGCATAAAGGGCCTGCCGGAAATCATCCGGCAGGCCCTTTACTTTATTTTTATATCTTCTACAGCCGCTTCCACTTCTGAACAGACTATTATTGATCTCGTTATTTGTGCTTTAATGACCGTGGCATAAAGCCCGCTCTACGCTCCAATACACGCAGTCCTGTCCCACCATGGCATAAATACCGCCGCGGCGCATCATTTCCATGGCGTCCTCCTGCACGCTGCACAAATAGATTTCCTTACCTTCTGCCTGCAGACGGGCAATCAGCTTACCAAACTCCTGTGTCCCCGAAATATCCATGTCAGGAACGCCGCGCATGGAGAAATACACATAGCTGTAGGCCTGCGCTTTTTCTGCTATGCCTTCCAGCCGTTCCGTATTGGCAAAAACTATCGGCCCGGTGATATAGCAGACCAGCCCGTTTTCAGGCAGCGAAGAATTATGGTCATGCAGTCTGTTGGGATCGATCTCGTCATACGTGATCCGCAGATGCGAGAAACGCACAGTTTGCAGGATCAGTCCAATCATCACACCGACCACGATCGCCGTCGTTAAATCAAAAATAATCGTGCACAGCATCGTAATGATAAATTTAAAGATCGCTCCAGCAAATTTACCATCAACCATAAAGCCGATCGTCGCCCACTCGTTCATGCGCCAGGAAACGACCATCAACACACCGGCCAGGGCCGCTAAAGGTATTTTGGACATTACCGGCGCTAGAATAAACATCGCCGCCAGGATACCTAAAGCATGAAAAATGCCGGTCAGCCTTGTTTTTGCGCCCGACTTAACAGCTACGCTGGTACGGGCGATCGCTGCCGTTGCCGGAATGCCGCCAAAGAAAGGCACGACCAGATTGCCGACGCCCTGCGCCACCAGCTCACGGTTACTGTCTAAAGGCGCGCCCGTCATTCTGCCCGCGGTAGCACCGCACAGCAGACTTTCGATCATCGCCAGCACTGCGATACTGGCGGCAGGTGCCAGCAGATTTGTCAAACGGTTAAAATCCAGCAAGCCAGCAAATTCCAGACGATCATCTAAAAACAAAGTCGTAGGTATCTCTCCCACTACAGCTACGTCAAAGCCATACAGCAAATTGCCCAGCGTCGCCAGAATGATCGCTAATAAGGAGGCTGGTATGGCTGTACCAAATAATTTTGGAAAAATCAGCATCGTTAGCACTACGAAACCACCGATACCCGCCGCCTCCCAATTAGGCGTAAAGCCCAGCTGACTATAACTCAGCAGCTTTTCCAGCGTTGAAGCGCCCTGCGACTGCACACCGAAAAAATTGTCGATCTGCCCCAGTGCGATGATCACGGCAATACCTGACGTAAAACCGGTAATGACCGGCATGGGAATAAAAGAAATCAACTTGCCCAAATGCAACAGCCCGGCAACGATCAAAATTATCCCCGCCAAAACAGTAGCGATAAAAACACCCTGCATATCATATTTAGCTACGATCGACATCAAAATGGCTGCCATCGCGCCGGTCGGCCCCGATATCTGATAATAAGCGCCGCCTAACGCACTGATCAGCAGTCCGGCAACGATCGCCGTGATCAGGCCCGACGCTGCCGTAGCGCCGCTGCCGACGCCAAACGCCAGTGCCAGAGGTATCGCCACGGCGGTCACCGTCAGGCCAGCCAGCAGATCGCTGACCAGGCTGCTTTTATCATAGCCTGTAAATTCCTGTTTCAGATCTTTTGTAAACTTTTGCAACAACATCATCTCATCATAACTCCCCTGATTTTACCTCTGCCCGCAGGCCATCCTAAACTAAAAAACAATGCCAGTATAATACATCTCTGCCAAGATGTAAAGTAGCAGCTGCCGTCTCCGTAATATTTTACAGAATAAAGTCAGCTGCTTCCACCGCCAAATACTTTTACAAGCCTTCGATCCGCACCTTAAAATGCAGCAAAAAGCACCAGCCGCCAATCGCCAGTATGGCGCAGACAGCAGTGATAATGCCCAGACCGTCAATAAAATTACCCCAGTTCAAAGCGCCCAGCAGCATTCCCAAGCTGCCGAAAACAGTATTCACCGCATTGATCAGCGAAGAAGCCGAACCAATATCAGTTTTCTGCTGATCTAATAAAATCGCTGTGCTGAACGGACGCGCCGCGCTCTCCATAACCGTCACCGGCAGAAATGCCATAAGGAAGCACCAGGGCGAGAGGCTGCCTACTGTCAGCAGGGCCACTGCCGCAGCAGCGGTAAAAATAAAACAGCCATATGTGAACTGCCGCGGCGTCACAATCCCTATCAGCTTCATATATAAAAACGGTCCGATAACGGCAAAGAAAGAATTGGCAGCAAAGAAATAACTGTAGACCTGCTCACTGAGGCCGAAATACTGCACATAAACGTAAGACGACACGGCTACATAAGCCATATAAGGTGCCGCCAGCAGTGAAAATACGGTCAGAAAACCTGTGAAGCCCACATTTCGGCCAACTACGGCCAGCCTGCCAAAAGTGCTCCAAAAGCTGCCTGCATACCGCTGGTTCAGCGGCAGTGTTTCTTCAAAAAAACAGCTGGCCAGCAAATTCAGCGCTCCGGCAGCGATCAACACGACAAAAGTGCCGCGCCAGCTGACGAATTGCAGCAAAAAGGCGCCGACAATGGGGGCCACCATCGGCGCGATGACAGCCATCGCCTGCACTAATGCCAGCACCCGGTTCTTAGTCGTGCCATAAAAAGCATCCTTGACTACCGCCATCGAGACAGCGACCATACTGCCGGCGCCCAGCGCCTGCATGATCCGGTAAGCGATCAGCGTCTGGATACTGCCGGAAACGGCACACAGTCCGCTGGCCAGCGTGTACAAAACTATTCCCAATAAGAGGATCTTCCGGCGGCCGTATTTATCGCTCAACGGACCAAATAATAAGATCCCCACCGCAAAAAAGAAGAAAAAGCTAACCAGCGTCAGATTGACCAGTAAAGGCGACGCCGCAAATTCTACCCCCAGCGCCGGTAAGGCCGGCAGATACAGATCGATCGACAAAGGCACAAACATATTCATAACGGCTATCAGTATAATCAGTCCTTTATTGCCCAAATACCGCTGCCTGCCGCAGGAAATATTTACTTCTGACACTAAAACCAGCCCCCTTGCTCATTAACTGAAAAAGCCGGATAAGAGAATATCTCTTATCCGGCACTGCTGCCCTCCGAGGTGTTACCTGAAAACAAAATTATTTTAGCATCTGCCTGCACATTTGTCAACTTTGCCCAACTCACGTTGGAGGCATATTAAAAATATCAAATTGTTCGTATTTGCCCCATAAATGCAGCGTCATATCGATCCACCCGTCGGCCAGGAAGGTCACGCCCTCCGCTTCCAGCATGGCCCGCTGCTTGTCCTGACCGCCAAAAACATATTCCGGCGCCAAGACGCCCGTACGATTGACGACTCTGTGACAGGGCAGCTTCTGCTCCGCCGGCACGCAGCTCATGACATGCCCTACTTCCCGCGCGGCCAAAGCTTCACCGATCAGCTCGGCGATCTGGCCATAGGTTGCTACCTTGCCAACAGGTATCTGCGCCACTATCTCATATACTTTCTGCACAAAGGCAGCATCCACAACTTTTTCTCCATCATATCCAGCCATCTTTTACCTCCGCTTTGATCCGCAGCCCTACAACGCCGTGCCTTTTTTCGGAAGCGAAAACCGGGCTGTATCTATGCCTTCCAGTTCCAGCAGCCTGATTTTTTTCTCCAAACCGCCGGCATAGCCTGTCAGGCTGCCATCAGCACCTACTACCCTGTGGCAGGGAATGATAATAGAAATGGGATTATGCCCTACAGCGCCGCCGACCGCCTGTCCTGACATACTTTTTTTCCGCAGTCTGGCCGCCATTTTTTTAGCAATAGCACCATAAGTAATGACTTCGCCATAAGGTATAGCGCATAATATTTCCCACACCCCCTGACGAAATTCACTGCCGCGCGGCGCCAGCGGCAATTCAGCCAGTTCAGGTTCTGCGCCCGCAAAATATCTGTCCAGCCAGTTTTTGGCAGCGTCAAACAACGGGACACTGTCATTCTCTGTCAGCGGCTCGTCCAGGCTGGCCCCATAATGCTTCTGCCCCTCCAGCCATAGTCCTACAAGATTCTTTCCGTCTGCATCACACGCCAGCGTGATCTTGCCCAGCGGCGACAGGTATACTGTTGAATAATACATGGACTTCGCCTCCTTACTCCGGCTTCTGAATTACTTAATTTTGCTTTAATTATAACACAGTATTTATTTAATGCTCACTGTTTTCTGATATGCTTGGAAAAAAGTCCTTAAAGCTGCCGTTACCGAGCACCTGCTGCCGGTTTAGATTTTTCGCAAATGCCTGTTTGACCAGCAACCATCCTTATTCTATAATAAGAGCCATAGGGGAGGGTTATTATGAAAAAAATATTTATCCTGGTACTACTGCTTTTAACGCTCTGTTGCCATGCCAGCGCGACATCCAGTATCCAGATCGACAATGTTACCAGTAAAGAAGTAAATAATTACATCGTCAACTTCATCACAGCCAGCGGTCAAAATTATATCCTTGATTCAGCCACTGAATACGGACTTGTCTTCACGGCGACCCATGTCCGTGAAAATTTTTTAGGGATCCAGGTGGCAACGCAGCAAAGCAAACTTAACTTTACTACTATTCAGAACGGCAGCAACGTCGTACTTTCAATCAGCGAAGTCGCAACGCTTTACTACAACAGCGGCGGTGTTGATGTCCAACCTGTCAACGATCCTGTTACAGAACGCTCGCTTTTAAATATGGTCAAACAATATTTTAATGGACGTTATATGTTCGGCTACACGCTGAGTAATAAAAAGGTTGACAATGGTTATGAAATACAGGCTGTAGAGCCTGGTTTTCCTGCTGAACTGGCCGGTATTAGAAAAGGCGACATTATGGTCAGCATCAACGGCCAACTGACCAAAAAAATTCCAAAAAAGAAAATTTGGACAACAGATTTTTTTAATCCCTTTTTAGGCAATCCGGTAAAATTCGTTATTAAACGCAACGGGGTAGAGAAATCCTATACCATCACACCTAAATTTATTCCTTCTAAATACTTGCTGGATAAAAAAACTGCTGAATAAACTAAAAAACCGGACATATTGTCCGGTTTTTTAGTTTCTCTATTCTTTTATTTGAAACAAATAAAAACGGCGCCTCAAAAAATCGAAGCACCGTCTAAACGCTGGAGCTACTGACAGGATTTGAACCTGCGACCCTCTCATTACGAATGAGATGCTCTACCAGCTGAGCTACAGTAGCGATCAGGAGCATCATAAGCTCTGCCATATAGTATAACTCAACCAGGTAAGCGCTGTCAATATTACCTGCTGTGCAAATTTACATATTCACTTTTTCACACGCTTCTCTGACATAATTATCATACTGTAAGCTGCATGCTTATAATACGATAATTCTTTCCCAAAGCTTAATTTGCCTCTGCCAGCAATTGCTTTATAGTCATTTTAGCCATACTTTTTTCCAAGCCTTCCTGCAGCCTGCAATAAAAATTACGGACCGGACAATTTTCAGTCGCATACCGGCTGCAGTATCTATCCGCTTCCAGACAGCGATTGATCCTCGTTGTCGGCTCCATAATGTCGATAATCTCCAGCAAGGTTATCTCCCCGCTCTTTCTTATAAGCAGAAAACCACCCTGGGCACCGACCAACCTTTCAACGATCCCTGCCTCGACAAGTTTATGAGTTATTTTTAAAACATAATTTTTAGGAATCCCCATCGCCGCACCGATCTCTTTCGATGTGGCAATTTCTTTTTTGATCGCCAGATATAAAATGATCCTTATGGCATAATCAGTAGTAACATTCAGCTGCATAGTCTTCCTCCGAAAATAAGCCCCTAATTATTAATAATAATTATTTTTAGCTTTTCTCTATTTTTCAATACTCTTGTTGCTTTATTATACTTTATCAAATTTTACTTGGCAATAGCTTTAAGCTAAATTCCTTTGCACATAAAAAAAGACCCGGAATAAATTCCGGGTCCTGATTCTTAGATTTTTTTGATTGCCTCTACAACTTTAGCATAGTCCTCTTCAGTTTGAGCAAACATATCATCCAGATTCTCATACTGCTCGCTGCGGCAATCCTGACACATTCTCGAAAAAAGCTCATATAATTTAACAAAGCCCAGATTTCCGCATACGCCTTTCAGCGTATGTGCAACAGGCAGAACTTCCTGATATTTTTTATCAGCAATGAGTGTGCGCAGCTGCTTCATATTTTCGTCGTCTACAAACTTTTTCAAAAACTTTATCATCAGAGCTTCATTATTCATAAAACGCCTTAAAGTTTCATCAACATTTACGCCGGCATCTTCTAATTCTGCTTTTACAAATTCATCCATAACTTCCGTCCACCTTTTCACTACAGCTTTTACTAATATTTATATTATATCATAAAGGTTTTGGAAATGCAGGTTAAAAAAGCTTTCTTCAGATTTTATTTTTAGGCTTGCGGCCTCTGGTCTTTTTCACACCGTTCAGGCTGTTTTTCTTAACTACTTTGGCCAATTCCGTAATCAGATGCAGATCATGAGCGTCACAGCCCTGCAACAATTCTGCCAGCTCATTTTGGAAAATCTTTTCACTGCGGTGGATATTGTCACAGAGCAGCTCATCTACGGAAACCTCCAGCACATTAGCCAGATGGATGATCGTAGGCAAACCTAATTTAGTATTTCCTGTTTCAATATTACTGATATGCGGGGTAGACAAATCGGTTACTTCTGCAATATAGCCTTGGGTAACGCCTTTACGTGCGCGGGCGGCTTTGATCCTGACCCCAATAGCTTTGTAATCAATGTTCATTTCTTCACAACTCCTTTTAATTTAATCCGCATTCACGAAAGTGCAGATACAACAGACGATAGCTTTTTTAATATCCACGAATACAACTTTAACTATTCGTAGAATTTATTATAACTTAAACCTCAGGCTAAAGCAATACTTTCACGCATAAAAATATTTGCAATCGTTTTTAAATATGGTCATAAGTTATAAAAATACAAATTAAATTGATATTTAAACTATTGTCTTCAGGCTGGAAGAAGCGGCACCGTCAAACTGCCCTCCGGCATCAGAATAATATTATAATCCTTACCTATTGTTTTTTCAGACTCGGCAAGGGCTTCTTCTACTGTGGGAACGGCTTCAAACAGCAGGTTATGCGCCAGTTCCGGGTCAAGCGAAGAAACTAAAATAAATTTTGCTTTTTTAGTAAGCCGCGTTACTGCATAGGCTTTATTGGCCCCGATCTCAAAATGCTTTTCCAATTCGGCTTTGATAGCGTCCGCCGTTCCCAGCCTTTTACAGGTTTCTTCCAGTACTTTCGAGCCGCTGCCCTCTTCGCACTCACCGATAATGATCACTACGCCGCCTTCGCGCACAGCGCACCAGGCGTTGTCCATCGTTTTCTGCAGCTGATATACGTTGATATCCTTGGGATATCCGCCGCAGCTGGCAATGACCAGATCGGCTGCCTGCGGGATCTCAACGCCGTAAACCTGATCGACAAACTTGCAGGCTTCCTGATGCGCCTTGATATAGTCGCCGGCAAAAATCTTTAAAAATTCATGCTGTGCATTCAGGATCGCGTTGAAAAGAAAGACGGAATGATTTTTGGCAAACAGGGCCACGCCTTCCATCTGGTCTTCATAAACGGGATTGCCGGTCGTTTTGCCCAGACCCGCATTAGGGTCCAGCATAAAGCTGTGATTGACGCGGACGGTCTCCATTGCTGCCACGCCTGGCAGAATAGCCTTGCGCCCGCCGCCGTAGCCACTGAAATAATGATGCACGATCGTACCCGTCATAATAACGTGGTCGACATGGCAGATATGTTTGTTGAGCCAGACCGGAGTACCGCGGGAGGTCTCGCCGAAATACTCAAAGTCTTCGCTGACTTTGGCATCGCTGTTATACATCTGCAGCCGCCCGGCAACCTCGGCGCCGACAGCTTCCACCATCTCCTCATGCGTCATGTTGCGGTGCGTACCCAAGGCAAAGACGATATGCATATCCTCGTCTTTGATCCCTAATTTATTCATCTCGTTGACTAGAATGGGCATAAAAACAAAGCTGTTGGCTACACGCGTCGGATCGTTACAGATAAAAGCTATTTTCTGTCCCGGTTGGACCAGCTCGTTGATCGGAGCACTGCCGATCGGATGATAAAGAGCGTCCAGGATCGCCGCTTTCACATCTTCTAAGAGCGGCATTTTGGCAACTGTCACTTCTTTAAGCACCCGGTCAGAATCTAAAGAAAACTCCTTGCTGCCATGACCATATTTATAGGAATAACTACTTATGCTCATATAATCAACTCCTTTATTTTTTTATTACTTATATTGTACCATAGCGAACACGAAATATAGAAGGACAAAAGTCTGCTTCCCTGGTTTTTTTAGTTATTTTTTAGGCAGTGACAAGAGCACTACCGTCATAATGATACAGGCCATGCCAACAAGGTCTTCCAAAGTAAGCGGTGTGTGCAGCCATAAAACAACGGCGATGATCGAAGCTAAAGGTTCCGCACAGGAGATCAGACTGGCTTTAGTCGCGCCGACTACTTTCAGTCCCACTAAAAAGACGCTGTAGCTCAGCACCGTCGCCCCCAGGATCAGGTAGGCCATAGCGGCTACCGCAGCTCCGTCCCAATGCCCGCTGGGTTCAAAAGGGTTGATAAAGAGGCAGAGAAAGCCGCCTGATAAAAATTGCCCCCAGCCGATGATCAGCGTCGTCGAGTATTTTTGCAGCAGCCGAAAGGGCATAACTGTATAAAAAGCCAGAGAAACCGCAGAAATGATCCCGATGACCAGAGCTGCCGGTGACAAGACGACAGAATCCAGGCTGCCGTGAGTAGCGATCAGGAACACGCCGACCAGTGCGAAAAAAATGCCGACAAACTCACGGCCTTCAGGCAGACAGCGATTCTTCCAGGCCATCCACAGCATGACAAAGATCGGCGCCGTATACTGCAGCACTGTTGCCGTCGCCGCATTGCACAGTGAGATCGTATAATAAAAACCAAACTGCGCGCCCAAAAGTCCCAAAAAAGAAAATGCCAGCAGATCCTTGCGGTCTGTTTTATCCTGCAGCACTGCCCAGATATTTTCGCCGCGCTGCAGCAGATAGCCTAAAAAGACTACACCGGCAATGATTTGCCTGACAGCAATGAGCCAGGGCGCGCTAACGTCATAAAATTGGAACAAAAACTGGCCGGCAACGCCGCCCAGTCCCCAGGCCGCTGCTGCCAGCAGAATAAAGATCACGCCCAGGCGAAATGAAATCTGCATAAGCTGCACTCCTTCAAATATCAATAGATTTCATTGTACGCCAGCGGCAGGATTTAGTCAATAAAAAACCGCACCAGCTTTAAATACTGGTACGGTTCGTTATTTTTTATTAAATGATCGCCATAAAATAACACAGGGAACAGAAAAGTACTGTTAACGTGATCATGATCGGATCGGCGATCGAGGTCCGGTAATTTTCCGGATTGTATTTAGAGCTGTTGCGCAAAGGCTTAGCGTCTAAAAATTCCATCGGGTTATGGCTCAGCTCCATAGATTTTTCGTAGAAGACCTCCCAGGCATTGCCCAGCGCCCGGCTGACTGCACAGCACAAATACGACAGCCCGGTCACGATGCCGGCAAAAGGTTTCCTGTAAAACCAGTCCGTATCCAGCGACAACGCCGTATGCGGCATCATTTTCGGCAGATACATCATAAACGGCAGCATCGCCATGCCCAGCATCTCGACGGACTGAGTGATATGGTCGATAGTGAACGGGTGATATGGTTCCATGGCAAAAGGCAGATACCTGTACAGAAGCTCGGGATAAACGCCATACAGCACGCACAGCGTCGCGCCGATACCCATGGCCGCATACATGTTCTTCGGTACTTCACGTTTGATGACCACGCCTGTATCAGGCGCCAGGAAGATGAAATAGATCATCTTGAGGGCAATGGACAAAAACGTACCGACGCCGGCCAGCTGCAGCAGCAGTTCTACCGAACCGTAATGAGCAGCGGCAGCGGCACTGATCGTAATGGATTTACTGATGAAGCCGTTGAACAGCGGCACACCTGAAATCGAAAGAGCCGCTATCACGAAGCACCAGAAGGTGAACGGCATTTTTTTCGCCAGCCCGCCCAGCTGGTTGATCTTGCGGATACCGGTCGCATAAATGATCGCGCCGGCGCACATGAAGAGCAGGGATTTATACAGGATATGGCTGAAAGCATGCGCTGTCGCGCCGTTCAGCGCCATAGCCGTTCCCAGCCCTACGCCGGCGACCATGAAGCCGACCTGACTGACGATATGGTAAGCCAGCAAACGCCGCATATCATTTTCCATGATCGCATAACAGGCGCCATATAGGGCCATCAGCACACCGAACCAGATCAGGAACTCAGTGCCTGCAAAAATGCGGATCAGGCAGTAAACAGCGACTTTAGTGGTAAACGAGCTCAGAAAAACGCTGCCGGTGATCGTACCTTCAGGGTAAGCATCGACCAGCCAGGCATGCAGCGGCACTACGGCCGCATTAATCGAAATGCCCAGGCAGATCAGCCAGAAGGCTGCATCCCACGGGCCCTGCGCCAGCGGCGCAACTAAATACTCGCCGGCGCTGACCTTTAAGAAAATGCCTGCCAGCAGCAGATTGCCGCCGAACATATGCACTAACAGATAACGGTAACCGGCCTGACGCGAAGCAGGGGTCTTTTTACACCAGATAAGAAACAGCGAGGTAGCCGCCATCAGCTCCGAAAAGAAGATCAGCGTCAGCCAGTCCTGCGCCAGGGTCACGCCCAGCGCACTGCCGGCATAAGCCATAGAGCAGAAAGCTTCCATCCTGTTGCTGTTATGGCAGGCATAAATCCCGCCGATCGCCGCCATCATACAGAAAATCAGGGCAAAGACCCAGCTGAGTTTATCGACATGCAGATAATGCAGCGTGATCCCGTTGATAAAGGGCTGCGTCGCATTCAGGCCCGGCTCCAGCGTCAGGGCAGCGCCCAGGCTGACAAGCGGGCCGACCGCCAGCAGGAGCCGGCGCAGATTTTTAGGGACTAACAGAGCCAGCAGGCCGACAGCGATCAGGATAAAACCGGGGTGCAGATTACTCATCGTCATCGTCACCTCCGTCTTCATAATAATCTTCAGGACGCTGCAGCAGCGGCGTCATCACTATTTTAGCTACAAAGATCAGCAGCCAGCAGCCGGCAAAACCAAACACCAGATTAAAGCCCGGCGTGGTGTTCCACCACTCATGATAGTGGGGATGAGCGAAGAAAAACTCCAGAGCAGCAGCGATGACCGCCACTATAAGAACAAGCTTATACAAAGTGCTTTTCGTCATCTTCATCACCAGACACCTCCAGTCCAGCCCTGGCAGATGCTATCTGCCGCCTGCGCAGCCATTGCGTAGAAGTTTGGATACATTTCCGGCATCACGCCGAAAACCAGTGCCAGGAGCGTTGTAAAGCAGATCGGCAGCAGCATCCTGTAGCTGATCTCGCCGTAGGTACGGAACTGCTCCTGCGGGTCTTTTTTGAAATATGCCATTTGGCAGACCGGCATCAAATAGGTCAGAGCCAGCATCGCGCTTGCTACCAGCACCGCCACATACAGCGGCTTGCCAGCCTGCAGCGCGCCCAGCGCCAGGTTCCATTTACTGATGAAGCCTATGAGAAACGGCATACCGGCAATACCCAGCGAAGCGATGGTAAAACAGCACATCGTGATCGGCATCTTCTTGCCGATACCGTACATCTCGCTGATATTGCTGCGGTGCGTGCGGACGATGATAACGCCGGCACACATAAAGAGGGTGATCTTCATAATCGCATGGGCTACCAGATGCAGGTACGCGCCTTTGATACTGAGCGGCGACAGCAGCGCCGCCCCCAGAACGATATAGGAAAGCTGTCCGATCGTGGAAAAGGCCAGCCGGCGTTTTAAATTATCCTGCTGCATTGCGATCAGCGAGGAAATAATGATACTGCCGGCCGCAAACCAGGCCAGGATATCAGCCGTACCGATGTCCGCCAGAAGCTTGGGCCCGAATACGAAGCCGATGATCCGCAGCACCGCGAAAACACCAGTCTTAACGACTGCTACCGCATGCAGCAGGGCGCTGACAGGTGTCGGCGCGATCATTGCCGCCGGCAGCCAGCCGTGCAGCGGCATGACGGCCGCTTTAACCGAACCGGCCAGGATCATGATCAGGAAGATGAGCTGCAGCTGCCAGGTCGGCGCCATCTCCGTAGTCAAAAAGCCGCCCGCTTTGAAATCCATCGTTCCGGAAATGCAATATACTGCTACCAGACCAGCTAAAAACAGCTGGCCGGAAATCAAAGTGTAGATCAGATATTTACGGCTGGCCAGCAGTGCTTCTTCATTGCGCTTATGCAGCACCAGCGGATAACTGGCGATCGTCAGCAGTTCGTAGAAGAAGAAGAAGGTCAGCAGATTGGAAGCCATGGCAATGCCCATAACAGAGCTCATGCAGATCGCAAAAGCGGCAAAATAGCCTGTCTGCTCATGCTCGTTGTTGCAGCGCATATAACCGATGGAATAAAAATTGATCGGAATCCACAGCATCGACGCCAGGCAGGCAAATAAAATACCGGCGCTGTCGGCGCGCAGAGTCAGGCCAATGGTATCCGTGATCTGGAACAGTGTCCATTCATAATTCACGCCGGCTAAAACACCAGGCACCATCGACAGGATCAAACCGAATTTGATGAACGAAGCGATCACGCTCCAGCTTTCACGTACATTAGGATATCTGCGGCTGAAAGAGATCAGGACCGCAGCCAGAAAAGAAACGCCTACTGCCAGAAAGGGTCGGCAATCCATGATTGTCATCTTAGAAACACCTCCGGCAGTCCAGATTTGAAGATATCATTGACAATATCCACGCTGTAGAAGCCCAGGACTAAAATCCCGATACCGGCGCAAAAAATAGGGATCGCCATTTCTGGCGGCAGCCCTAATTTGCCCTCATGCCGGTTGATCTCCGTCAGCGAAGCCTCATGCTGAACAAACATCTGCTCCAGGATACGGAAGAAATAGATCGCGTTCAGCAGGCTGCTGATAACGAGGACCACGATATAGAAATACTGTCCGCCCTGATAAGCGCCCAGCATCAGATACCATTTACTGAAGAACCCGGCCGTCGGCGGGATACCTACCATTGACAGGGCGGCTAAGGTAACGGTGATCGTACTCAAAGTCATTTTTTTATTCAATCCGCCCAAACGGTACAGATTGATCTCGCCAAAACGGTACTGGATACCGCCGATGACGAGAAACAGCGCGCTTTTCATAAAGGCATGATTGATGATATGCAGCACGGCGCCGATAAAACCATACATATTGCCGATCGCCAGACCGATAGCTATATAACCGATCTGTGCCACGCTGGAATAAGCCAGCATCCGGCGGAAGTCATACTGCGCCAGCGCCATGACCGAACCGATCAGAACGCCGCCGATACCCAGAATGCCTAAAACCGTTAAGGCCGTACCAATGATCGGATTATTGACACCGAAAATATAAAAGAAGAAACGAATGATTGCGTAAGCGGGAACCTTGCTCATCACGCCGGCAATAAAGGCCGCCGAACCGGGATGGGCAAAGTTGTAAGCATCCGGCTGCCAGCCGTGCAGCGGAAACAGCGCCATTTTGATACCAAAGCCAATAAACAGACACGCAACCGCTAAAGCAAACGGCGGTGAGCTGAGATAAGGCATGATCCTTGCGCCCAGATCAGCCATATTCAAAGTACCGGTCATCGCATACAGATAAGCGACGGCCAGCAGATACAAAGAAGCGCCGATCGTACCGATCAGCATATAGCGGAAAGCCGCCAGCATGGATTTTCTGCCGCCCATGGCGATCAGTCCATAGCCGGACAGGGACATGACCTCTAAATAAACGTACAGGTTGAACACATCGCCGGTAATGACCATGCCGCACAGTCCTAAAGTCAAAAGACCGTACAGGGTATAATAGCCGCCGATATGCAGCCAGTCCTCGTTACGCATAAAAGGCTTGCTGTACAAAGCTACCATCAGGGAAATAAAGGTTATCAAAACTGCCATGACCGCGCTCAGCGGATCGATCACAAACTCGATGCCCAGAGGCGGCGCCCAGTTACCCATCCAGTAATGGATAGCTTCGCCGCTGGTCAGCGTTTGATGCAGCACCTGCAGTGAGCAGGCCAGCGAACCGGCGATCGAGCCGATGACCAGCCAGGAGCCGAGATTTTTGTTAAACTTGCTGAATAAGAGGCAGAGCAGCGCCGCCGTCAGAGGCAGCAGCACGATCAGAACAGGACAATGCTGGATCATTTGCTGGCCCTCCTTATAACCTCTACTTCTTCAACGGAGCCGTAGACTTCTTTGATTCGCATCAAAAGAGCGATAGCCACACCCGTTGTACCAAGACTGACGACGATCGCCGTCAGCATCAGGCAGTGGGGCAGCGGATTGATATAAGCTGCGGCCTCAGGTACCGCCGGGTCAAAAATAGGAATCATCCCGCCATCCTTCTGCGCCAGGCACAAGTAAAAGAAAATGACGGCAACCTGCATGACATTCATTGCCATCAGTTTTTTCATGTAATTTTTGCTCAGGACCATACCGTATACACCCAGAAAAAATAAGATCATGACCAGTGTATAGATCCCCCTGGTCTGCAAAAACTCATTTAGCGCTTCCATTTTCGTCCCCCCTTTCCACAACAGCATCCAGAATATTGATGATCGTCATCATAACGCAGATCGTTACGCCGATCTCAATAAATAAGATCCCCAAAGCATGCAGTTCGTTGGTATGCTCCGCTTTGAACGGCAGATAACTGTAATCCAGGAAATTACCGCCGTTCAGCAGTGCCAGCCAGCCGGTAGCTGCATAAATGAAAGTACCGACGCCGGCCAGGACCAGCGAATTTTTTACCGAAATATTAAAGGAAGCCTTATCGCCCATGATCAGCCTGGATAAAACCACGCCGATTGACAGCAGCGCACCAGCCTGAAAGCCGCCGCCGGGGCCGGCCTCGCCAAAGATCAACACATAAACGCCATACACCAAAGTAAACGGTACGATAACCCGGAAGGCCGTATCAAGGACTATGCCGCCGAAAGGTTTCTTCATGCGTCCTCATCCTCCTTTTCCGGTCTGCGGCCCATCGTACTGCTGCTCAGCAGCATCACTACCGTCAAGCCGGCCAGAAACATCACCGTAGTTTCCCACATCGTATCAAAGCCCCTGTAGTCGGCCAGCAACCCTGTAACGATATTGGGCGACCCTGTATCCTGCACGCTGCGCTCGATATAAACAGGCGTTACATGCTGGTTCGGCGCTGAATTGACATCACCGACAAACGGCAGATAGGTAACGAAGGAACAGAACATCCCCGTGATCACTGCCAGCAAAACTGTTACTAAACCACGCATTACTTACACCACCTGTCTATTTTCTTCAGCGACGCTACAAAATAGATCGTTGAGATCGTACCGATAACAGCCTCTGTAAAAGCTACGTCCGGCGCGCCCATCATCAGATACAGCAATACGGCGCAGAAACTGAAAGCACTGTAAATAACGGCCGCGCACAGAATATCCTTACAGAAGATGACGCAGACCGTCGTTATAATAAGAAACACTAATAATATTGCTTCAATGAGGTAGATCTGCATGTTTCTTATCCTCCTTTGCATCCTCTTCCAGGGTCCAGACATGATGCCCGGATTTATAAGCCGCCTTGCTGAGGATATGTGTACCGATCGGATTGCCCAGAAAGATCAGCAGAAAAATCAGAATAAGTTTCAGGGAAGTAAGCGTCAGCCCTTCATAAACGACCAGCCCCAAAAACGAAAGCATGACTCCCAAAGTCTCGCTGTTGCCGGAAGCATGCATCCGGCAGTATAAATCCGGCAGACGCAGCATACCGATAGCAGAAGCCAACAGGAAAAAAGCGCCGCCTGCCAAAAAGATCCCGGCAATAAATTCACGTAAAGTGATCTCTACTGTCATACGTCCTTACCCCCCAGATATTTAGCTATGATGACCGAGCCTACAAAACCGATCAGCGCGTAGGACATCGCGATATCCACATACATTTCCGGCCGCCCGTCCAGATAGCCGAACAAAATTATCAAAAGGATCGTATCAGCGCCGGCAACGCCCAGGCCATTCATCCTGTCATACACCGTCGGGCCCTGATAGATACGCTGCAGCATCATCCCGATGACGCAGACGACCGCGACCATGATTGCAACAATAATCGTATGCATGCGTTACTCTCCCTTCAGCACCGTAAAATCAAATTTTTCTCCGAAAAGCTCTGCTACTTTGCGCGGCATCGTACCCGCCAGCAGGCCTTCCGCCGCCCCCTCCGTCAAAGCATGGACCTCGTAGATCCCTTCAGGGGTGACGTTCATCGTCACTGTTCCCGGCGTCAGCGTAATGGAATTGGCCAGCACCACCTTCGCTATCGGGTTCTCTGTCCTGAAAATAAAGCTGATCACCTTCGGGTCGATCCTCAGTTCCGGCCGCACCGTCGCTTTAACAACGTCGATATTCGCCAGTACCAGCTCTTTCAGCAGCCACAGGGCATAACAAAAAAACGCTGCAGGTGAAAAGCCCAGCGCAAAATATTTTTTACTGCCGTCGGCATTGGGCAGCAAGAGCAGCGGATAACAGATCCAGGCCACGACCGCGCTGGTAATGAGTCCGTACACGATAAATTTAACCTCAAAATCTCCTGACAGCGCCAGCCAGAAAAGAAACATCAGTATCCCCAGGGAAAATAAATGCGTCAGCGGAGACCCCACTATCGTCCGATCTTTCAAAATGCTCTCTTTCTCCACAGCAACCACCCTTCTTTTTCACAGCAAACTTTATTGCAGGCAATACAAATACCGCTTCCACGTCTTTGTGAAACCGGTAGGCAAAGTCTCTATACAGTTCTGCATAGATAGCGACAGTTTCAAGACGGGTCGAAATGTCCCGATGTCGTTTTTTGCGTCCTCCTCAAACCCTTCATGCGGCCGATTAAGTTGCAAAGCACCGGAAACAGAACCTCCTGAGACACTGATCTGCTAATTAGTTTTACAGTATCCCTGGCAAAAGCAAAATCTTGCCCTTATTCTATGTTTTTATTTTTAATTTATATTAGACAAAAATCGCAGAATTCCTGCTATTTTTCAGCAAATTTGCTCAAATAGCAGGAATTTTTTCTAATTGCTATGAATCGCTTATAATTTTACTTCTTTAAAGCGGCACTTATCCTGCGGCAATACTCTGCCCGCGATCCTGGCGCCCCGTTCCACATCGGCGGTAAAGCAGACCTCCAGACACCCTGCCCCTTCAGAGCGCAAAAGTCCCTGAGCTGCCAGAGCTGCCTTCGCTTCCTGCGCGGTGGCATCCGCCGGATCGATAACCGTCACCTCGCCGCCAAACTCTCTTTCGATCTCTTTTTGGATAAAAGGATAATGAGTACAGGACAAGATCAGCGTATCGATACCGTCCGCTTTCAGCGGCACAGCATATTCAGCCACAGCCTCTTTCACCGCTCCGCTGCCAAACTGTTCACCTTCGATCAGCGGCACGAACTTCGGGCAGGCCTGCGGATAAACCTCGGCAGTTGCATCAGCCTCTAAGATCGCCGCCTTATGCGCGCCGCTGTTGATCGTAAATTCAGTGGCAAATACGCCGATCTTTTTCTTTTTACTGGCTGACAGCACCAGCTGCACGCCTTTCGACATACCTACGATCTCAAAAGCGTGGCTGCCTTTCAGGGTCTCAACCCCTAAAACAGTCAAAGTATTGCAGGCGATAACTACCAGCTTCACCCCGCGTCCGGCAAGATAATCGATGATCTCGCCGACAAAACGGCGCACTTCGGCTTCACTGCGGGGACCATACGGCGTACGCGCCGTATCGCCCACATAAATAAAATCCTCCTGCGGCAGCGCCGCACGCAGACATTTTAAGACCGACAAACCGCCGACGCCTGAATCCAGAACTCCAACAGGTGCATTTTTCTGCATAGCAATCCCTCCAACCCCATTATTATCACGCATAAAACTTTCTCGGCTTTTATGTATATTATATGCCTTTTTTGCTAAAATAGCACACTATATCTGCAAATAATTCTGTGTTACAATAAGAAGACGACCATGTTCTAAGACTACACGAAAAAGGATGTGCTGCATTTGACCGCCTCTACTGTCAATTACCATAGCTGGCGCCGTTTTTGGGCGCGAATGTTCGATTATTTCCTGCTCGGCTTTTTATTTTTGCTGCTGAGCAGCAATTCGCTTTTGGTGCTCCACAATATTTTTCTTTACTCGGCGCTGCAGCTGATCTTCATCATCAGCGCTGAAGCCTTCATGCTGGCCCGCACCGGCACTACGCCCGGCAAAAGCTTGCTGAGGCTGCACGTGGTTTCGCCGGCAGCACCGCTGGATTTCAATTTAGCCTGGAAGCGTACCTTCTGGGCCTATGTGAAAGGGCTCTGGCTGGGCATACCCATCATGATGTTCGTCCCGGCCTGGTTTGCGCGGCAAGTCCTGCAGGGCAGCGGCTCAACGATCTGGGATCAGGCCTGTGGCACCCATATCGAAGCCGAACCGGTCAGCCGGCTGCGCTATGTATTGTTCGGCATCGTCTTTTTTCTGATTTTTGCCGTGATCGGCAATTATGAAGTATTTTTGCAAAGCCTGGCACAGGGACAATGACCACATGGTCATCGTCCCTGTTTTTTTATTTTTAGATTTTTATTTATATTATGGAGCTTTCTTGAAAAGTTTTTATTATGCAGCTTTCTTCCAGAAGTAAGCTGCGCAAAGAAGCCTGCGCACTGTGGCAAGTCCTGTTTAGCTTTGCTCGCTGTCCGGCTTCCGGGCAACTCGGCATTGCAGAACAGAGAAAATCTTTACTGCAGAGCGGCAATGCCTCAAACAGTCCCTCCAGCACTTACAGCTCACATCGCACACAACGGACTAGGCCACAATGTGTGCTCCAAACCTCTGCATCGTACTATCCAATATTAAATTTCATATGCACAGTATCGACAGTCTAATGTTATCAATGCTTATGTAGTATAACAGTAGAACGTAAGGGTTTAGGGCACATTGAGCAGATTTTGTTATGTGCGATGCGAATAAGGCGATAGCGGAGTGACTTGTTTGAGGCATTGTTGCTCAGATGATTTATCTTCGGCAACAATGCCGAGTTTCGCGGAGCCGCCGTTGAGCAAAGCTAAATAAAAATCTGCGACGTGCCGGTTTTTCTTTGGTTCGTTTCTTTTACCGCTAAAAGAAATGAACATTTAAAGAAACTCTAAATACAAACATAACCAAAACAGGAGAAATAAAAAACTCCCGAAAATTTCGGGAGTTTTTTTATTTGCAAATCTTACTTCGCCGTCAGGCCGCCGTCAACGGGAATGATACTGCCCGTCATAAAGCTGTTGAAGGGCGACAGCACCGAGCAGATCACATGCGCGATCTCCAGCGGCTCCCCGACCCGCTCCAGCGGATAGGCCTGCTCCACATCCTCCAGCGTATAACTGCCGTCTGCCTGCTGCAGCTGTTTGCCCAGCATCGGCGTCGCCACATCGCCCGGACAGATGCAGTTGACCCGCACCCGCGGCGCCAAGTCCAGCGCCAGCGCTTTAGTAAACGCCACGACCGCGCCCTTGGACGCGCAGTAGAGCGGACAGCCATAATTGCCATTGATCCCGGCATCGGAAGCAATGTTCACGATACTCGCTTCTTCCTCAGAGAGCAGCGGCAAAAGTGTCTGCGTCAGAAAAATCGTTCCTTTGACATTAGTATCCATGATCGAAAAGAAATCATACTCGGTGATTTTCTCCAAACGGCGTTCCTGATAGATCCCCGCCGCATTAACGATCAGGTCGATACTCTCCCGCTGCTCGCGCACATTCTGCGCCGCCCGCTGGCAGGCTTCCAGATCCTTGACGTCCCCCTGCACATAATGTACCTTCCCATAAGCGCTCAGCGTGATCGCCGCTTCCGTGCCCTTTTCGGCATCACGTCCCAGCAGCCACACTTCGGCGCCGTCTTTCAGCAGCAGCTCGGCCACCGCCTTGCCGATGCCCGACGTGCCGCCGCTGATAAAGGCCACCTTGCCTTCACAACCATAGTTCATTAGTCCTTACATCCTTTCTTCAATGCCGGCGGCAGCTGCAGCACGATGCTGGTCGCCTCGCCGGGAATACTTGTCATTGACAGTTCGATCCCGTGACGTTCGCTGATCTGCTTCGAGATCGCCAGTCCCAGGCCGCTGCCGCTCTTATTCGTTTCGCCCCGCGTCTTATAAAAACGGTCGAACACATGGGGCAGCTCCTCCTGCTTCACGCCGCTGCCGTGATCAGTCACCGTCAGCCTGCTGCCCAGCAAAGTCACTTCTATCTGGCTCTGCGGCGGCGAAAATTTGATGCTGTTATCCAAAAAGATCAGCAGCATCTGCCGCAGACGCCCATAATCGCCCTCGATGATATAAACTGGCGTATCCAGCGACAGCTCGATCGCAATATTTTTCTGCTGCCCCAGACGCTGGCTGCTGCGCACAGCGTCCTGCACTACATCGCATAGATTGACGGGCTCCTTCTCGATCGGGAAATCCGTATTCTGCAGCCGTGACAGATCGAGCAGATCGTTGATCAGCCGCTGCAGGAACAAAGTCTCCGTCAGCATCTGCCGGTGGTAATCCTCGACCTCCTGCGGACTGGTAACGATCTTATCGCACAGCGCTTCCAGGGAACCGCGAATGACCGTGACCGGCGTGCGCAGCTCATGAGAAATATTCGCGATAAAATCGCGGCGCAGCTGCTCCAGCTTTCTGCTGGCTTCGTCCGCTTCCAGCAGCCGCTGCCCCAGCCCGTCCAAAGTTTGGGCCAGCTGCCCGATCTCATCCTTCTGGTCGATATTGCAGCGCTCCGTATAATCATGCTCCGACATTTTTTCGGCCACCAGCCGCATCTTATTGAGCGGCTTGGTAAACTTCCACGAAAACAGCATACTCAGGACGAACACCAAAACCATCGCCACCACGCACGATAAGATCAGGATCCTGATGCCCTCCCAGGCAGCTGCGCGCATACCCTGCACCGGTGAATGCAGCAATACTACCGCCCGCACTTTACCGTCGGCATCGCTGACCGGTACGCCAACCGTGACTACCAGCTCGCCCAGCACCGGATTGAATTCCTCCAGCACAAAATCCTGGCCGCTGAAGCCCTGCTCTACCGCTTTTTTGATTTCCGGCGACAAAGCGTTATAGTCAAAATCACTGGCAGGTTCCGGCAGCTCCTCCTGCTGGCGCATCAGCATCCGCTTATGCCCGTGCCTCATGCCGTGCTGTTCCGGCAGCATACCGGTATTTTCCTTATGCATTTTGACATTTTTATTTTCATCGACTACCCACACGTTTTCCATGGTGATATTGTCGATATAGCGGATAAAGCGGCTGCTGCCGATGCCGCCGTAACGGTCCTGCAGACGCGACATATTATCCTGCAGCACCTCGGCGATCTTGGTCGCCCGCACCTGCATCTCCTGCTTTTTCAGAACAAGCGTATGCCTGCCGAAAAAATGCATGAAGGTGCCGCCTACGACCAAAGCAAAGATCAGCAGGACTGCCGCAAAATACAGCGTTAGTTTCCAGGCGATTTTATTATGCATGCTCTTTCTCCTCAAAACGGTAACCTACGCCCCAAATGGTCTTGATCTCCCACTCATCGTGTTCAAACCTGTCCACCTTGGCCCGCAGGCGCTTGATATGCGAATCCACCGTCCGGCTGTCGCCAAAATAATCATAGCCCCAGATACTGTCCAGCAGGTTCTCGCGCGAAAACACCTTGCTGCTGTTTTTAGCCAGCGTCCACAGCAATTCCACTTCCTTTTTCGTCAGCGTCACGTCCTCGCCGCCGATGGTGACCAGATATTTATCCAGATCGATCACAAGATTGCCAACGCTGTACAGATTCTGCTGCTCGGCCTCGCGCGGCTGCACGCGGCGCAGGATCGCCCTGACCCTGGCCATGACCTCGCCTGCGGAAAACGGCTTCAAAATATAGTCATCGGCGCCGATATCCAGACCCATGATCCGTTCAAAATCCTCGCCGCGGGCCGTGACCATAATGATCGGCACCATCGAACGGCGGCGCAGCTCGCGGCACACCTCAAAACCGTCCAGCTTCGGCATCATCACGTCCAGCAGGACCACGTCGATATTTTTTTCATGCTGCTCAAACAGCTCCAGCGCCTGCTGACCATCCAGCGCCACCACCGGCTCGAAGCCTTCCCGGCGGGCATAATTGGCCAAAATGGAAGTGATCTGCTGATTATCGTCAGCAATCAAAATTTTATTCATCGCTGCACCTCGTCCACATATATTTACCATTATATACTTATTTTGGTATCCGGGTCCGATTGGCCCGGCCTTTGTTTTAACTCTTTATAGTTATATTATAAAGGCCCGGCCTGTATGCAATCAAGATAACATAAAAATGTGTCAAAAAAATGTTTCGCCGCAAAATTTATCCGCAGGCGCAGAAAAACCCTCGCCGCCTTGTGACAGCGAGGGTCTTATCATTTATCCGTTCAGTTTCAGGCAATGTAGGATTTGAGCATCCACAGCAGTTTTTGATATTCCCCCAGATAATCATTGAACTGGTCCGCAGTCACACCGTCGCCGGCAGCCTCTGCCAGCTCCACGATCTCTTTGCTGTCTTTGATCCAGTATTCCACATCGGCGATCAGGCCTTTTACAGTGTCCTCCGAAGAAATCGGCTTATCAGCCAGCTCTTTGATCGTTGCCAGCGCTAAGGCCTCTTTCATGTTGGCGACCGGAGACTCTCCCACTGCCAGCAGTCTTTCAGCAACTGCGTCGATGATCCCGGCAGTCTGATCGTACAACTCCTCCAGTTTGGCATGCAGAGTGAAAAAGCTGCGGCCCTTCACATACCAGTGCAGATTATGGAGCTTGATATAAGCGACTTCCTGGTTGGCAAGATAAAGATTCATTTTTTCATATAATTTTTTAGACATCTCTGTTTCCTCCTCAGGCCAATTTATTTGGCTCGTTGTATTTATATTTCGTTTTGGTTAGTTTCTGCTAACTTTTGAGTTGATTATACACTAGTTTCTTGATAAAAACAAGTATAAAATGATTTTAATTATCAATTATTTTGTTTACATAATTCAAATTAGTTTTCCGCTGAACTTATAAGCCTGCTTTCAGGCGCATCGGCGCACTGGCAGGCACTGAAAAAATCTATAAACTTCTATCTAAAAAGAGCTGCATTGCTTTTCTGCTGCCAAACATGCTAAAATAAAAATGTCAGAAAAAAGTCTGTAAATCGTCATAATTTTGACATAAGTTTACTCTACAATAAGCTTACAAGGTCAAACGAACCTCAAATCACAAGCTTAAAGGAGATGTTGTTATGATAAAAACTTCCTGGAAAAAATCCCTCGTTATCGCCGGTGTTCTCACCGCTTTATGCGCTTCCGCTGCTTTTGCGGCCGAGCAGACCGCTCCTAAACCCAGCATGCGCGAGCGTACCAACGCTATTTTGCATCACGAAGAAGGCGACAATTATCCCGACCGTCCCTACCATATGGAACGCGGCCGTCATTGGCGCGGCCCCATGCATCCCGGCCCGCAGCTGACCGAGCAGCAGATCAAGGAACGTGAAGCCAGACGTGCCGAATGGGAAAATATGACTCCCGAGCAGCGTCAGGAGGCCCATGCCAAATGGCGTGAAGAACGCATGAAAAATATGACCCCGGAAGAAAAAGAACGCTTTGAACAGCGCGAAAAGCAGCGTGAAGAATGGCGTAAAATGACGCCGGAAGAACGCCAGCAAGCCCGCGAAGAAGCGCGCGTCAAATGGGACAGCATGAGCGAAAGCGAAAAACAGACTGCCCGCGAGCATTTCCGCAGCTATTATCATGCCGGCGGCGGCCACTATTATGAAGGCCACCGCAAATACCGCCATCACAAAGGAGAATACCGCGGCGAACACAGAGGCGGCTATTATGGCGACGGCCGCACTGAATGCCCCAATTCCAACTGCCCCTGGTAAACAGTTGTATCTAAATCATAAAAAGCACAAGCCGTATGCTGTCGCATACGGCTTGTTTTTATGCATTTTTGACAATCAATACCGGTATTTTCGCATGCGACGAAATCTTTAAACTGACACTGCCCAGAAGAAATTCTGCTACAGTCCCCAGTCCGCGGTTGCCGATAACGATCATACTGCAGCCCCATTCCTCTGCCGCCAGTAAAATCTGCTCTGCTGCATTGCCGTTTCTGATTTCACACTCCAACGGTATCCCGGCATCACCAAACTTGTCTTGCACATGTTTTATTATCACGTTCCCGACATTGTCCAGCAATTCCTCCGTTTGAAGAACCATTTCCGCTTTAAATTGTGCAAGCAGCGTCGGGCTTTTACTAAAAGGCTCTACGACATAGACGACAACGACTTCACTGTCCAGCTTTTTAGCCAGTTCCACACCATATCCCAAAACCTCAAAAGCAGTTTTAGAACCATCGACAGGAATCAAAATTTTTTCTCTCACGATCCTCACCTCTCCTTTAACTCCATGGCAATCGCGGCAATGTCTTTGCTGTAACGATAGGCCGCTTTTGCTGCCTGCGGATTGATCGCCAGCAGCGGCACTTCGCGTTCATAGAGCGAGCCATGCGTGCGCACAGCTTCTGTGACTAATCTTTCCCCTGCAACCTCTCCAAAAGCGCAATCTTTGCCGGCCAGCAAAATATAATCGCCGATGCCTTCCTGAGGCAACCGGAATTCTTTGGCGGCCTCCGCACTGGTTAAAACATGCTCTACTTCCGGCGTCGCCGCAGCCAGTTCCAAAAAAGACTGCGGCGCCTGTCCCGGCTCTAAAAACACATATAAGATACCGCCCTCCTGATAAATATGGTTCTCTACATACCTGTCTTTCAACGGCGGCAGGCAATACAAGCGCAGCCCGGCCCGCTCGGCGACCGCCGGGAAATTGACCAGTTTGCTTTTCTGATTCATCCCATGGTCGGCTGTAATATAAATACGCCGCTCGGGGTCAGCCAGGTGGATCTTTTTTACATACTCATTGATATAGCGGATCTGCGCCTCTGCCTCGGGAGTTCCGGGGCCGTAATGATGAAAAACAAAATCGTTAGTCGTGCAATAAAGAAGATCCGGCTGTTCTTTTTCGATGCAGGCCAGGGCTGCCTGCATGATCCATTCCGTGCTTTGCGGATCCTGCACCTGCGGCGGCAGCGGCAATCCCAGTTTATCCAGCAGTGCCTTGTCCGGAGTCTGCGCACTGATGCCAAGATCCGCCCCGTCGCCATAAACTCCTAAGACCTTGCCTTTTACCGTCAGCAGCGCTGTTTTTTTGCCCGCCTGCTGATAAGCCTGTAAAATAGTCCGGGCCTGCATTACTCCCCGTTCCTCGATAAATCCTTCCGCTTTCGTCAGCGGATCGTAATAATAATTACCTACGACCTTAGTTGCTTCCGGAAACCTTCCTGAGAGGATACAGGCGTGGTTGACATTCGTCACCGAAGGGATCGCACTTAAAACGGTAGTAGCGAAACCATGTGCTGCCGCCAGCGTAAAAATATCAGGCGCTGTTTTGGGCGTCAGATATTCAGGAGCACAGCCATCAATTACTAAAATCATCATTTTATCCATTGTCATCTTCATTCTCCTTTCCGTTGCCTTCATTTTAGCACTGTCTATGACTATTGAAAAATATGAATAAAATGATAATATAATAAGTAAATACTTATAATAGACAGGAGCGGTCAAAGATGAGTACAAGAAAACTGGAAATATTTGTTGCGGTCTGCCAGTATCTGAATATGAGCAAAGCGGCGCAAAGCCTGTTTATTTCGCAATCCTCCGTCAGCCAGGCCATCACTGCTTTGGAAAAATCCTATAATGTCATTCTCTTTGAGCGGCTCAACCATACGCTTTACCTGACCGACGCCGGTAAAAACCTGCTTTTTTTAGCGCGGCAGGTATTAGACAGCCTGGAACAGCTGCATTCCCGCATGCATGCCAGCGCGGGGCAAACCGCTCTGCGCCTGGGGACAAGCGCGACAATCGGCAACAGCCTGATCCATCCGTTGCTGCAAGCTTACGCCCGCCAATATCCGGATACCCGGATCGCTGTAGAAATGAGCAACAGCAAAAAACTTGAAAAAAAATTACTGACTGCCAAATTGGATTTGGCAATAATGCAAAAAACGAAACATACGCCGCATCTGGAATATCTGCCATTGCTGACAGATGAACTGATCGTCATTTGCCGGCCGGACCACCCGCTGGCCGGTAGGCAGGTACCCCTGCGCGACTTAAAGGACGAGGCTTTTATTACCCGTGAAAAAGGCAGCGGCACCGGACTTTTACTGGAAGCTGCCTTCGCTGAAAAAGGCCTCTCTTTACAAACAAACTGGATCTGCAACGAAATCCTCGCTGTTAAAAACGCCGTTTATCATCAGGCCGGCATCGCCGTCATTTCCAAATTTCTGGTGCAGAAAGAACTGGCTGCACGGCAGCTGGCAACGATCGGACTCACCGACCAGCTTTTCACGCGGCAGTTTGAACTGGCCTATCATCAGGATAAGCTTCAAAATCGGCCTTTCCAGGAGTTTGTCGCTTTCTGTACCGAGCTGGGCGATCATGGTTTTGAGCAATTACTGCAATCCAGTGCTTAGCCTGAAACTACTTTGAAGCGCACATGAAAGAGCCTGCACTTATGTGCAGGCTCTTAGCTTTACTTCCGCTTTATTCCTTTTCCTCATAAACAGTATAACCGTTCTTGCCTTTTGCTTTCGTCCGGTACAGCGCCTTGTCGGCTTTTTCATACAGCTCGGCAAAGCTTCTGCCATTCTGCGGCGCTAAAGCGATCCCGATACTGACGGACATCTTCCAGCAGCTGCCGCTGTCCTCGCAGATCGTATCCAGCTTCTGGCACAGCCGGGCCGCCTTGCGGCAGGCTCCCTCCTGATCCGTGATCGTGCCAAAAATGACAAATTCATCGCCGCCGATGCGGCCGATAATGTCGTCCTCACGACAGTATTTCTGCAGATAGTCCACAAATTTTCTGATACAGAAATCGCCAAAAATATGCCCATGCTGATCGTTGGCCTGCTTGAAATTATCCATATCGATGATAAAGAAGCTGTAATTGCCCTGCAGCTTACCGCACAAAATGCTGTCGATGATCCTTTCGGTAGCCTTTTTCGTATAGACGCCCGTCATTTCATCTGTCGAAGCCTTGCGCTGCGATTCCAGTTCCCTGCGTTTTTCGGCGTCGATATTTTTGCGGTAGGTAAACATATGCACCGAGTCGTCAAAGGCAGAATAGAAAATATACGCATCGATCCGCATCCAGAAATAATCGCGGCCGTTTTCCGTCATCATAAATTCATATTGCAAATAGTTATTGCCCTTGTCCAGCTGCCGCAGCACGTTCGCACGGGTAAATGTATTAACATAGCCGTCCCTGAACTCTTTTTTGATCTGCTTTTCGGCTACTACCAGCAGAAATTCCTCATACGGCAGGTTCTTTGCGCCCAGAGCTTCGAAATACAGCTCAGTCTTTTTACTGGCCGCTTTGTTTTTAGTAATGTTCAGCTCATAGATATTATCGTAGATCTGCTCCGTCGCTTCCTTAAACAGCTCCTGCCGTTCTTCCAGCAGCTGCGTCATCCGCACGTTAAACTTGCGGATCACCGAAGTGATAGTAAAAATGATCAGCAGGATCACCACTACGATCAAAAGTCCCGTCTGCAGCATCTTTTCATTCAGCTCGGCCAGCAGCGCGCCTGTGTCCTGCTTTACCAGCAGATACCACGACAGGTCGGGTATATAGCGTACGACCAGATAGCTTTTTTCGTTGCTTTGCACATCGCCCGGCATCCAAATGTCCCAATTGGTTTTGCCGTTTTTCCAGTTCAGTATCTCGCTGCGGATATTTTCGCTGTCATTGACCTCGAACCAGTCCACTGCCTGATGACCGTTATAGATGCTGGAAACCTCGATCGCGCCTTGTTCATTGATCAGATACGTTTCTACATCATATTCTTTCTCATATTCCTGCAGCAGGCCTTTGATATAATCGATATTCACGCCCACGCCGACGACGCCGATCACCTGCCCGGCAGCGTTCTTGATCTTGCAGTTGACAAACAGCGTGATCTTGTTGGCAGCGCCGGTCACCTCATCATTATCAATATTAAGGTTATATTCCTCGCCGCTGCTCAGAAAATCATAATACCAGACGTTTTCTGCTTCGCCCCGAACCAGATTGCGGTCCAGCCCATTGAAATTGTAGTAATTATTGGTAGCGGAAGCCACCAGGAATACCGCGTCATAAGCATATTTATTTTTATAGACCTCCAGATACTTCCTGAGTGTCTCCTGATAGCCGGCTTCCTGATAACGGCTGCCTTCCTCCTCCAGCAGCTTGATCAGCAGACTGTCGTGGGCCATCGTCTGCGAAATGTTCACCGGTTTGGTCAGCATCGTCGACAAGCGGTAGTAAATACCTTCCGACGCCAGCGCAGAAACCTGCTTGATCTTGACCAGCGACGCATTATAATTAGCGCGGTAGCTCAAAGTCGCGATCAGGGCAAAACCGATCAGCAAAATCACGCTGACGATCAGATTAGTTTTAAAGAGGATATTATTTTTCATTGCCGGCTGCCTTCTATTCTTAGTTATTATTGCTATAACAATAATAACTATATTAAACAATTATATTTTATTATATTCTAAAAGATTTTTACTGGCAATCTTTAAATTGCAATCTTAAATAAATACTTACCTGCAGCGAAGGCCTTTTTATGAACTGTAACAGACTCTGGCAATCGGAGAAAGTTTACCAAAAACAAAAAATCCTGCCGCCAGACAGCAGCAGGATCTTATCCCGATAACTTCAAACAGTAGAAAACAGGGGCCAGTACCTGATGAACAGATACCCGACGACCGTGATCAGCAGCACGCTGCACAGCGACAGCAGCAGCCCGTTTTTCAGCAGCTCGGCCGGGTCGAGTCCATAGCTGACAGGAATGGCCCTGATCGACACCGGCAGCACATAAGCGCTGTTGAAGGCCACGATCGCCACGAACAGATACGGGATCGGGTTCAGTCCCAGCGCCTGCGCGATGCTCTGCACCACCGGCACAGCAATAGCGGCCGCCGCCGTATTGCTGGAGATCTCGGTCAGTACCGTCGAAAACAGCGTAAAGGCAAACACTGTTTCCAAACCGCCCGTCAGCGGCAGCAGCGTGATCGCCTCCGCCATTTTCAGGGCCGCGCCGGTTTCCGTCACCAGACTGCCCAACGCCAGGCCGCCGGCAAACAAAAACAGCATGCCCCACATGACGCCCTTTTCTGCAAACTCCCAAGTCAGCAGAGCCTTACCGTCCTCGTCCTCAAAGGTGAAAGCCAACAGGCCCATGATCAGAAAGACATAGGCAGGCTTCAGCGCCGGCAGCCACCCGGCATACAACGGCCGCACAAAAGCCAGCAGCGTCGCCGCCACAAACAGCACCAGGCTGATTTTTTCGCCCAACCGCATCGTACCCAGCTGCGCGTACATTTCCTTAAAATATTCGCTGGTACCAGCCAGACGCTTGACAGGCACCGGTAAATGAAAGAGGAAAAACAGGTTCAGCAGCACGACCAGTACCAGCAGCGGCAGAAAGCGTACCACCCAGTCGATGTACATAAATTCCTGCCCCGTCAGCTTTTCCAGATAACTGATCGCCACCAGGTTCGCCGCCCCGCCCAAAGGCGAGCCGAAGCCGCCGATGCCCGCGCCCCAGACGATCGCCAGCAGGATCGGCACGGCGATCTTACTGCTTTTGATGTTTTCTTCGCCAATGAACTGCAGCATGGATACCGCCACCGGCACCAGGATCGTACAGACCACCACATTGGGCAGAAAGACAGACAGCACCGTCGCGACCAGCAGCCAGACAGCGATCTGCTGCCGCAGCGACGTACCGATACAGCACAGGGTCTTGATCGCCAGCCGCTTGTCGAGCCCCGTCGTCGCCCAGGTCAAGCATACCAGGTCGGCCCCGAACAGCAGCACGATGATCTCGGAAAAATACTGGCTGATAACGTGCTGCATCGGGATCAGGTCAAACAGGGCATTGACACCGATCGGCACGAACGCAGTCACTGAAATATTGACCGGACGCAAGATCCACCACAGCGCCATCCACACCGTCGTCCCCAGCGCCGCGGCTGCCTTAAAACCAAAGAACCATTCCAGCAGCAGGATCGTCAACCCGAAACTGACCGGCCCCAGCAATACCGCCACACTGTGCAGACGGCGCTTGCGTTTACTTCCGTACATAACTTCATCCCCTTCTTGCTCTTAAACTGTTTTTATTGTAGAATATGGATAAATAAAAGTAAAATACTATTTCTTTGTTAATATAATAATATTTTCTTATATTTTAGAGGTGACTTATGGATTTCGACTTTTACCGCAATTTTATCACCGTCGCCGAAACAGGCAACCTGACCACAGCCTCCAAAAAGCTGTCCCTGGCCCAGCCCGCCCTCAGCGCCCAGATCAAAACGCTGGAACACTATTACGGCGCCAAACTGATCCAGACGGCACGCGGCAAACGCCAGCTGACCCTGACCGAAGCCGGGGAAGCCTTCCTGAACAAAGCTCGCCAGATCTGCCGCACAGAAGAAACGCTGCTCCTTGATATGCAGAGCTTTACCAAAAAAGCGTCGGGCACCCTGCGCTTCAGCGTGTCACCCGCTAAAAGCACATTTTTTATCAACACCTACCTACGCCCCTTTGCAGCCGCCTATCCCGAAATCAGCTTCCAGTTCCGTGAAGAAGCCGTCAGCGCCCAGACCCGGCATATTGCGGAAAACAGCAGTGATCTTGCCTTTGCCAACGCGCCGCTGCCGTCGCCGCAGCTTTTTGCCGCTCACAAAACGCAGAAGGAATATTTTTATGCCGTCTACAGCCCGCAGGCTGACTACGGCCTTGACCCGCGTCAAACCCTGACGCCCCAGCAGCTGCAAAACATCCCTGTCTGCTGCAACTTCGGTTGCTACAGCCTGCTGCGCAAAGCCTGCCTCAAGCACGGCTTCACACCCAAGATCCGCTTCATCGCCACCACCAATACAGCGGCGCTGGCCTTTGTACAGGACGGCAGCGGCGTCGCCATCGTTTCTGCCGGCTGCCGGGACGATTTCCCGACCGGTTTGGTAAGTCAGCGGCTGGATGACGATGAACTGTATTTTGAGCAGACCCTGTTCTGGTCCAAAAAAGACCGGCTCAGCAACACCGCGCAGCTGTTTTTAGATTTTTATTTAAGGGTACAAAAGTAGAATTTGAAATTAGGTTTTTCTTTTTTGTTTATAGAGCTTTCTTGAAAGAAAGCTCCGCAATCTACAGAGGCTCATTATGCAATCGCCTCTTGCGCTGTCCGTTTTACCATTGCATTATTTGCAGCGTTAACACTTGCAACTAATGCGGTAAAAAGGCAAGAAATTTTCTCTTTAGACTTTCTTGAAAGAAAGTCAACAAAGAACTTTCAGCGCTGTTAAGATTTGGATTGCGCTTCACTCGCTGTACGCGCTCCGGGCAACTCGGCATCACAGGGAAAGATTAAAATGCTATGCTGCGCATAGCCTGCCGCTGCCTCAGACATACCCTGCGCCTGCTTGCAGCTGCGTTTCGCTCATCTGCCAAATCTTCCCAATGCGCTGTAAAACCACTGCATCGTACAAATTACTGCTGTAGTCAATAAACATTGATAACAACAGTCTGTCGATCACTGTACTGATGAAATCCATAGCTGAATAGTACGACACAGGGGTTTTAGCGCACATTGTGGTCAAGTCCGTCGTGTGCGATGCGAGCTGTAAGCGCTGGAGGGACTGTTTGAGGCATTGCCGCTTGGCAGGTACAGATTTTATCTGTTCGACAATGCCGAGTTGCCCGGAAGCCGGACAGCGAGCAAAGCTAAACAGGACTTGCCACAGTGCGCAGGCTTCTTTGCGCAGCTTGCTTCTGGAAGAAAGCTGCATGATCTTTCAAGAAAGTCGATAGCAATTTTTGCCGCTAAAAAAAAATGAACATTAAAAAAATCAAAAACTAAAAAAGAATAATTAAAGAAAACCACGCAGTGAGGAATTTATCCTCACTGCGTGGTTTTTTAATCTGCCAGCTCATAATCAAAGCAAATCCCTTTGCCGCCGGCTTTTTTGACCCTGTACATGGCCTGATCGGCTTTCAGCAGCAGCTCTTCCACCTTGCGCCCGTCCTCAGGATAACGCGCCACGCCGATACTGACGTTGCAAAAAACTGCGCCGCTTTTCAGCTGCCAGGGCTTGTTAAAGCGCCGATGGATAAAACCGGCCAGATTACGGATATGATCTTCCGTTTTATCGCCGTCGATGATCGCCACAAATTCGTCGCCGCCGTTTCTGTAAATAGACCCTTTCAGCATGGGGATACCTAAAAAGAACTGCCCCAGCTGCACCAAAAATTCATCACCGGCTTCATGACCAAAAGTATCGTTGATATTTTTAAAGCCGTCAATATCAAAAAACAGCAGATAACCCTTACCGCCGTCCTCAAGCTGTGCCAGCCGGCGTTCGCATTCCTGCACCAGCATCCTGCGGTTCGGCAGCTCGGTCAGCGCGTCGTAATTAGCCAGATACTCGATCAAAGCTTCGTTGTGCTTGTTTTCAGTGATATCGGCGCTGCTCACCACATGGGCCAGCCTGCCGTCCACCCAGCGGAAAGCACCGCTGAAAACCCTGAACCAGGAACCGTCAAAGGGCCGCTGATAATCCCAGGAATAAATTTTTGTCGGCAGACCGTGCTCATCGATCAGTTTTTCCTGCGGGCAGAAGGAACAAGGGCCGTTTTGCCCCGGATACAGCACCTCCCAGCACTTACGTCCCAAAAACTGCTCAATGCCTCCGTAAGGGGCGGCCATAGACTTATTGGCATATAAAATATCATGCGTGTAAAAATCATTGACATAAATATCGATACCAGTATTATCCAAAATACTTTCCATGGACTTGTTGGCAAAAGCCAACCTGTTGCCATAGACCCGCACGCCGATATAACGGCTGAAAATAGGCAGCGCTGTCGTTAAAAGGCATCGCTCGGCAGCGGTCAGAGGCCGCACGGTCTGCCGCACAAAGACCAGCAGCCCATAGATCTGCAGGTTTTCATCTACTACCGAGCCTACTACCAGCGACCGGGCAGCAAACAGCTGCAGCAGCGCCTCCTCAGCGGCAGTATTGCTCTGTCCCTGCTCCAGCAGGACAAAGATTTCCTGCGCCAGATAGCTGCGGTATGCAGCGTCGATCTCGTCAATGTGAAGATTTGGCCGCAGAACCAGCTGCCCGCGCAGATACCTCTCTTTTAAATGCAGATGATTATACTGATCCAGCTCATAGATCAGCCCGCCGTCAAAAGCAAAAGCGTCACAGATCAACGCCAGGGCCCTGTCAATAACATCCGTCTCCACTTGCTTGGCACCCAGTAACTCAGCTAAAGCTAAAATAAGTTTTGCGCCTGTTTCTTCCACCGCTGACACCTTCTATTTATGATATTTTCCCGACCGCCTGATTCTTAGTCCCATTCTATCACATTTATTTTTTTCATCAACTATAACTTAGTTTCTTTATCGGCGCCAACTTTATAAAGCGGTTAAAAGATAAAACAGCAGCGGCCTTTTCAGGCAGCTGCTGTTTTCAGCATGATCTTAATTTGTCAGCCCAACCTTATTTCCAGAACGGATAGGTGCTCAGGACCACCACCAGCCCCAGCACGATAAAATCGGCTGCGCCCAGCGGCTCGCGGGGCATATTTTTATAAGTATTGTTACCGAAGCCCTTCAGCTCCATACTCAGCGCCAGCGTTTCAGACTTGGCCACCGCCCGCATGACCAGCGGCCTGATGACCACCACATACGAAAGCAGACGTTTGACACAGTTGCCCCGGTTGGAATAACCGCGGCAGGACTGGGCGTCCAGCGTGATCTCGCTGTCAGCCAGAAAATTCGGCACAAAGCGCAGCGCCGTCGTCAGCATAAAAGCATATTCACAGGGCAGGTGGAAACGGTCCACCAGCGTCTTGGCGATATCCTGAATCCGTGTCGCCGCCAGCATGCACAAAAACGCCATCGTCATCACCAGCATCCGCAGGCCGCCCGTCAGCGCCACCTCCAAAGGTGAACCGAACAGCAGCTGGAATAAGATCATCAGCCCGGTGAATACCGCCAGGCCGCCGATCGCCGCCATCGTCATCCGGTCACGCTTGATCGACAGCAAAAGTGCCAGCTCCAAAACGAGGATCGTCGCCACCGCCTTGACCGGCAGGATAAAGACCCACGCCGTCACCGCCACAGTGACGATGATCTGGGTAAATGCACTGATCCGCATCAATCCTCAGCTCCTTTCCGCACCAAACGGCTGCAAAATTCCTCGGGGGTCGCCGCCGTAAAGCCCAGACTGCCCGCTAAAGCAGCCGCCGTCGGCCGGCGCAGGCCCCATTCCTCCACGTTATGCGCGCCGCCAAACAGCTCTGTCGGCGTACCGTCGTACACCAGATAGCCGTCCTTCAAAACAATGGCCCGCTTCGCATAACGGCGCACCACGTCCATATCATGCGAGATCAGCACGATCGTGATGCCCTTTTCTTCGTTCAGCGACTGCAAATACTGCATCATCCGCTCTTTTTCGATAGCATCCTGACCATTGGTGATCTCGTCCAAAATCAAAGTCCGCGGGTTCAGCGCCAGCGCCGATGCTACGCCCAAACGCCGCTTCTGCCCGAAAGACAATAACCGCGGATAAGCGCCCGCCAGCTCTGACAGCCCTGTAGCCGCCAAAGCGGCCTCCACCTGCTTTTTGATCGTCTCCGCCGTCAGCTTTTTCGCCTTCGGTCCGTACGCCACTTCATCAAAAACCGTATCCTCCAAGATCTGCAGGTCCGGGTTCTGGAACACATAACCGATCTTATCCGCCAGGTCGGCCGGTTCATAATTGACGATGTCCTCGCCGTCCACCAGCACCTGCCCGCTGCGGGGATGCAGAAGCGCCATGAACAGACGGCTCAAAGTAGTCTTGCCGCTGCCGTTGTGGCCCAAAAGCGCCACAAACTCGCCGTCACCGATCGTGCAGTCGATATCGTTCAGTACCGGCAGACCCCTGCGGTAAGCAAAATTGACCTCTTTAGCCTCCAGCATCAGGCGTTCCCCCCTTCAAAACCAAGCAGCTGCAGCTCCGCAGCCGCCTCAGCCTCAGTCCGCCACTCGCCCAGACTGATACCGAAACGCTGCTCCACACCCAGCTTCACCTGCCATAACGCAGTCACCAGCGGGCGCAGCTCCTCGTCCTCATACATCGTCCGCGCCGCCGCGGCAAAAGTATCAGCCGTCACCAGCTGACCCTCCTTCAACACTACCAGATCCGTCACATACGGCAGCAGATAATCCACCCGGTGCTCTACCACCACGATCGTCGTACCGTAGCGCTTGTGGATCGTGTATAACAGCTCGTACAGCGCGTTGGCCCCGTCCGGGTCCATAGCCGACACCGGCTCGTCCAGCACAATGATCTCAGGACGCACCGCCAAAGTCGCCGCCAGCAGCAAACGCTGCCGCTGACCGCCCGACAGCTCGTCCAGCTGATAACTCTCACGCCCCGGCAGGCCTACGTCCTCCAAAGCCTTACGGGTACGCTCCGCCACTTCCTCCGGCGCAAAACCGTGGTTCAGCAGGCTGAAAGCCACTTCCTCACCCGCTGTCAGCGAAACCAGCTGGCTTTCGTAATCCTCCAGCATCAGGCCCACACGCATCGCGATGTCCGACACCCGGCGCCCCTTAGTCGATTCGCCCAGCACCTGCACATCGCCGCTGTAGCGGCCGCCCATATAAAAAGGCACGATGCCCGTCATCGCCTTGCACAAGGTCGTTTTGCCCGCTCCGCTGGGCCCGGCCACTACCGTGAACGAACCCTTTTTGATCTCCAGATCGATGTCCTGCAGCACCAGGTCCGATTTATTATAAGCAAAATAAAAATTTTCCAGCTTGATAACGCTCTCCATCAGTCATCGTCCTCCTGCACAAAAAACAGCTTCCGCACCGGCCCGAACAGCAAAAAGGTGATCACGCCGTTCAGCGCGCCGATGATCGCCACCACGGGCAGCATAGCATACAGCCAGACGTGCAGCGGCAGGCCCAGAACGATCTTTAAAATGAAGGTAAACACACCGCCGCTGGCCATAGTTGCCAAAAAGCCCGTTACCAGCGGGCGCAGCTTCCATTTGCCCAAGCCGCAGCGCAGCATGGCTTTTACCAGAATGCAGCAGGTGATCGCCCCCGAAAGCTCGCTGGCGATATTGCCCAGTGGAAAAGCCGACTTCGACGACGGCACCAGCGTCACACCCGCAATAAAACCGATACCCACCGCCTGTGACAGCGTCGGGTTCGTCAGATTGATAACGATAGAATACATAGCGATCGTCCAGTTCGGCGTCACACCGCCCACATTGGGGCTGACCGTATGCAGGATAATACCGATAGCAAACAGCATCGCCGTGATCGCTACCCAGCGGTAACCGTCCTGCATCGGTTTAACTTCGATCAGGTCTACCAACGGCAGCCTGGTATTTTTTTCTTTCTCCATAATATAAGCCTCCTTCAGCCTGGGCAAATAAAAAAGCCCTTCATCCCCATGTAGGGACGAAAGACACAACTTTCGCGGTACCACCCTGCTTGACCGATTAAGGTCCGCTCGCTAAGATACGGGCCGCAGCCGATATCCCCTTCATTGGTAACGGGCGAAGCCTCCCGACGGCGTCTACCCCCTTGCGGGCTCAAGCCGTATCTTAAAGGTCCATTCACTCTGCCGCCAAACGCCGGACTTGCACTGTCACCGGCTCGCTGAGGTCCGCTTGGCAAAGCTACTAATCCTCATCATCGATCAAATACTTATGAAATTACTTTAAAGTGTAGCACCAGCGGCAAAAGTTGTCAATAAGCGCGTGTGTATACATGAAGGAAAGCCCCAAAGCTAAAAATATACTTGAAATTTTACGCCGACAGGAGTAAGATAAATAACATAGTGGGGACGTAGCTCAGCTGGGAGAGCGTACGGTTCGCATCCGTAAGGTCGAGAGTTCGATCCTCTTCGTCTCCACCAAGTTTTGAAATACTATCCATGCAGACTTTATTCTGTAGATGGATTTTTTACAAATAGTATTATTGTACAAATATTTTTAGTAATAGAGCGATTATTATGAAATTACCATTAGAATTAGAAATTGGCAAAACATATAATATTGCTTTTACTAGAGGCCGTTACGAAATTGATTACGCGAACCATGTTACTTGTATAAAAATCACAAAAAAGAAGTACCGCTTAGAACGAAAGGACGGCACAGAATTTTTAATTGATAATGATGGAATTTTAGAAGCAAAAGAAATACAAATTAAGTAGAATCTATACTACTATTATCAAAAAAGACATCTAGTTTAAGAAAGCCGCTGAAAATTCAGCGGCTTTTGTGTTAGAACTTGAAAGAACTATTTCCATAAATAATCCTTTAAAGTTCTTTCCATTTTCATTTTTAAAATTTCTTTATCAAATTGAGGTGGAGTTGGCTTAAATATATTATCGTCTTTTTGCAATTCATATTCCTTAATTTGAAAATTTCTCATAACATCTATATCTATATCTTCTACTAATATTGAACGATTTTTCCCTCCTTTTGTTCTTATTATATTCAATATCTCAGTTTTCGAAGGTTGCACAATTCTACTATCCCCATAATCAGATGAATTAACTTGAATGCAATAACAATGTAAGTCTCTACAAAAAGATTCCATTATACTACTATAATAATTTATATCCCGATTCCATTCAACTACGATACATAAATCAGCATAAGATTGGAATAATGACCTGGCTTTAATTGATGATAATTCAAAACAACAATATAATGAAAACCATATATCCCCCCATTTAAATAAGCAATAAACATTTCCTTCCATTGGCCTATAATTATAACCCTTAATTAATCTTAATTCATTTGGAGAAAAATGAACTTTTTGATGATATGTAACATGAGCATACTTATATTCTTCTTGCCTATAAGGAAGTATCACTGCAGTAAGATTATAAACAACACCTCTATTAATATTGCTATTATTTAAAGAAACTACATGCTCAATTCCAGTAATTATCGACATTTGATTTCGAGCACAAAATCTTGTAAGTATCGGGAGCCACTCAAATGGCAAATAATTCTCTGGTAATACTAGTAATTCTGCCCCCTCTTTTATAGCATCACTCAACAATTTTGAGACTTCTTTATATCTATCATATGTACGATTAGGTTTATTACAAAGTGCCGATATTACATCTGATTCTTTCAAAATGGCATTTCCAATAGCTGCTCTTAATTTACTTCTTTTGGTACTATTTACAAAAATTCCAAAAATGTCTTCTCTTTCATTTTTTATCTTCTCTATTTTCTTAACTTCAATTTCATTAGTCATAATAGGTCTATCTAAATCTTTTGGGTGCAAATAATTTAAATAAAAATATAAATCATTTGTTTTTTTCAATAATTCATCATGTTTGTCTATATTATTATTTTTAGCAATTTTTTTACAAATTAAAGAAAAAGATATTTCTTGTGGAGCCACTATATATGGGTAATAAATATAATTATTCAAAATATTAGTTTCTGATAAAATTCCCCAAAAATTTGACTCTTTAATATTTTTCATCATACTATCAAGCTTATATAAATAAAAATTATCATTCCTAGAATCACAAAATGCTTCTTCTTTGATACAATCGACTGGTAACGGCGTAGTATATTTATTTACCATTCTAGTTAAGCAATAAGATTTTCTTAAACATGTAATTTCTTTCGCTGTATAATTTATTATTTTATTAAGCTCAAGATCAGTCAATAACTCTTTAATATGAGTTCCCCAACAAAGAGCCAGGGCTCTACTTAAAGAAGAATATAGAATTGTATATAATCCCTTTCTATATTCATTTAATTTTATATTTTCATCTTTTAATTTTACATTGCCAATGGCTTCTGAAATTTTCTTCACCAAATTTTTAATATCTTTGACTCTATTATTCACAACCAATATCTCGAACAGTTTTTCCCAAGATGCATAATTTTCTATTAACATTCTTTTATCAAAAATATTTAACAAATCTTTGTCAAATTTGCTTTCTTTTTTGTCTTCTATTACTGCACCAACACGTAGATATTTACCTAAAAATTTTGATAGTTCAAATTTGTTTAAAGTTATTTCATTTACGTCCCTTAATTTATTTATACTTCCACTATTATTTAAATCAAAAATTTCACTATAGTCATTACCAATCAAACCTGACTCTATATCAGGTAAAAATCTAAATTCACTAACATTATGTGCAATTTGTGTTTGAAAGCATGTCAATAAAGCTTCTGTTGCACCTTGCTTAAAATAAAATACTTTTACCTTATCATTTTGAACAGAAATATGTGACTTTGTATTGTTTAAAAACTTCCCATTGACAGAATACACATTTTTTTCATCTTTACAGATAAAAAGTTCATTATCATTTGGACAAATTTTATCTCTACTTTTCGTTGCATTACATCCGCAAAAATAATATTTTATTATATCTGTTTTAGATAGTTGTTCTTTCAATAAGGAGCTATTTTTTTCTACTTTATCAACAATAATAATATCATCAACATAACGTCCATAATAAACAGGATTCCACCGATCTATTATCTGCCTATCGAATTGATTTAATCTCCAGTTAGACAATATATTTGATGGTAAAAATCCTATTGGTAATATAGATGCCTCTGCTCCATCTACTACATACATATCTGTAATTTTGTTCACTAACTTCGAATATTGTTTTATAACTTTAAATACGAATAAATTTACCCTTCTTTTCCATTCTTCATCACCATCATAAAAAGCATCAAATTCTTCACTTGTAATTTCTATATTATAAAAAAAACTTTTAAAATCCAAAGTCAGTATTAATGCATCTTGCTTTTCAATCAAACAATTTTTAGCTAATTTCAGACCTTTATCTCGCCAATCTTCATATTGTGAAAAATACGGTTGAAATAAAGACGGAGAAAAAGTTATATTATTTTCTTCATTCATTAGTTCATTATTTACTAAAGTTCTTCTTAATCTATTACCATATGAATATTCATACATATCATCATCTAAGAAGCGACCAATGAATAAAATCCACAATACCCCCAATATATGGCCGGTAACATCAAGATCTATAAAAAATTGCGGCTTATCAATAACTATATCATTTTCATTAGTATTAAAAATTACTTCTGGCAAATCTTCTTTAGATAGTTTCTTTGGCAATAATAATACATCTATAGATTTTAAAATTTTTTCTTGGTACTTATTCCATACTTTATCATTTCCCAATAAAGCATCATTCATTTCTTTTATATTTTTTTCAAAATCATTTAATTCGAAATCGACAATTTTATTTCTCAAAGGAAGCTGCGTTTTATCAAAATATATATTAGCTTTCAATTTTTTATATGCTATTTGTATTTCTTTCATTAGTTTTTTATTATCACACATAAGCTATTCTTCCTTCCAAATACTTTTATGATTATATTATATCATTTGTATTTTATATTTTACAATCTAATAATTTTCTCCTATAATATTATATAATTTTTCAACAATATAATAAAAGAACATTTTATTTTACTTTTTCAGTATTAATATAAAATATCTTGAATTTTTGCCACAATAGGAATAAGATAAATAATATAGAAGGGACATAGCTTAGCTGGGAGAGCGTACGGTTCGCATCCGTAATTCTATCCTCTTCGTCTCCAGCAAAATATTGGAAAAATAGAAAAGCCGCTGAATATTCAGCGGCTTTGATGTTAGGAATAAAATTTTATAAACTGTATTAAAGCTTCACTTGCAACATTTGCAAAGAATGGCATTGAAAACTCTTTTATATATGTTTTTACGGTTGAATTTATTATTTTATCATCCTCTGTATATAAAGCATTTTCCAGTTTTTCTATCGCCAAAAATACATCTCCGTTTGGATTTAATTCTTTTTTTAAAATAGCTAATTCTTTCAACAAATTACTTTTATTCCATTTAGGCTCACATCTATTAATTATTTTTATAACACTAGAATTATCATTTAAACTAACATTTTCCATATTAAAAATATTTTTCATTTACTCAACATCCATGTTTTTAACTAAACTGGAATTATCATTAAAAGTACTATTTTTTATATTGAATATATATTCTGCTTTCTTTTCAGATGTTACTAGAATTTCACTCAATACTGAAATAACTTTATCTAAAAATTTTTTATCATGGAATATAAATATAAATATATGTCCTGAATTTAATACTATGTTTAAATTTTTAGAATTTTTAGCTTGCTTTGAACCTTTACGCCAAAAATAAATCCAAGCTATTCCTATTATTAAAGATACAAGTCCAGCAATAAGGTTTGTTTTAGTGATGAACAATCCCAAAAGCACAAATAATACACTATACATAGGAAACTTATTTGCCTCAACATCTGTTGTAGTTAACATAGAAATATTACTTATTTGAATAATGCTATTGTCCCAGCTAATAAGATTACCTTTTACTTTCAAAACATCTGTTTCAACTATTTTTGATTCACTTTCTTTTTGAATATCCAAAATATCACTTCCCGAAACATTTTATATCTATATTATTGTATTATATTCCTTAAATTTTATCAACATCAAACTCAAAGATTTTTATAATTAAAACTTTAATAATTTTGATTTTCTATATATTCAATTTCAACGTAGTCTCCATCACTATTCTGCTACCTAATGGCAACAAATGTTTTGGTATTAGGTAATGGATCACCAGCTTTTCTTATGACAATAACTCTTTTATTGCAATCCACTTTCAAGTGTTCTTACCAATCTTATTCCAATAATAATTAAATCCCAGATTAAATATTCATAACGCAATGGTAAAATATAAAGTAGAATATTTATGTACCATCTTTTTCTTTTGGAAATCCGAAAGTATCACGAATGTGCTGTAGAAACAAGAAAAATGGGGCAGTTCTAAATGGAGATAGCAATTACAAAGTAAGTATTACTAAACAAAAATAAAACCAAATTATTATTTAGTTTGCCGTATGATGAACAAAAACACAATACTTGTTAGATAATTTTATTAAAGAAATAATAACGAAATCAAAAGATATACAGACAAAAAGCATATGATAATTTTATAAAATTATGCAACCTCATTATATAATAATCAAAGAATACACTCTACAATCTTTAGGAGTAAACTTATGAAAATAAAAATCACTAAAATGCACTCTGCTATACTTCAATTGAAAGAGGCAATAGAACTATTTTTTGAGGAACGTGATCCTGTTTCTATACATACTTTATCGAGTGCAGCATTGCAAATAATAAATGATCATATTAAAACATTAGACTATAATACTGCAATACATCCAAATTCACCTTATATAAGAGAAGAACATAGAAAAGATTGGATCGCAGCAATGAACGGTCCAAAAAACTTTTTTAAACATGCTGACAGAGATATTAAGAATGGAATTAATGAGATAGATTTTGAAACAAGTGTAAACGATTATATAATTTACGGCGCAATAAACAATCTAAAGAATATAGATACTAATTTATATCAAAACAATATAATTTTTTTAGTATTTGAAACATGGTTTATATATAATCATTCTAAATTCTTTAATAAAGATCTGATTGCTTCTCCAATTACAAATTTTGAAAATATAGAAATAGAGATTGCTATGGACAATAAAAAAAGCTTTTTAGAACTTCTAAAGATAATAAAAGACTATAATATTAATAATATTGAACAAATTCAAAATTTTGTCGTTAAAAAGAGCCGCTGAATATTCAGCGGCGTCTTCAATAATTTCATTTTTTATTCTCTTTAACTAGTTTGTCTAAATATTCATCAGACTTCTGCAGTCCGGATTTACGTTCCAGCAACCTCCTATGTTCTTCTAATAACTCTGGATGTTTCATTGTTTTATGATAATCAGTCTCTTTTACGCTAATATTTTTATTTTTAATCCATTTCCGTAATTCACATTTAGTTGGCGTTACCTCTTTGCCTTCATCGTCATATGATATATTATCCTTTTGCATTTTACTAAGTATCACACTTCGCAAATATTGATCTGCATTAACATAATAACAATTTCTTACAATTTCTTTTGGCACAAGAAAAACAGGTTTTTTATTTTTACCAATCAAAATTTGCTCTCCTTCAAAAAACGCCCACCTTTTTTCTACATGATCCCAATAATAATATTTATCTTTTGTTATATAAGTCTGAATATTATATTTATGTGCAATCTCTAAAGTAAATTCATGTAATAATTTACTTAAAATATTTGTTAAAACATCAGACATAGAATCTTCCGCAAATTTTTCTACAAAAATTGGAATTTCTCTAGCCTTATTTATTGAGACTCCATTATCAAAAAGACGTTCAAGGCCCATTAAACTTTGTAACATACCTTCAGGGGTTTTACCCTTACCATTTAATCCTTTAGGACTATATCCCAAACGAGTTTCATTTTTTTCATGACAGTGACTCATCATATACAGCTTGCATCGATGATCATGCTTTTTATAAGCATCAAATAAATTGTTAAAATAACTTTCCATGATCAGTTTAGCAGATACAGCCCATTTGCTGTCTCCTTTTTCAATTAACGTTGGATCAATAAAAAGCTTTAAATCCTTTGATGGTATAATGTTAACAAATTCAATCTCACTATGGGACTTTTTATTAATTCTTACAATTTCACAAAAACTTTGATTTTTTTTCATATGGATTTCCCCTTTTAATATTTTATATTCAAGATAAATATAAAATAGAAAAGAGCCACTCGAAATAAATTCACCATCTTTCCAGGTTTAAATTGTAATTCTATAACAATAATGATATAATGTAATTAGGTTTAGGTATGTATCATATTGTTATAAAAATGTGTTACTACCCTACTTAAGGAGTGCTAAAATATAGTTGCCGCTATATTTTGGTGCTCTTTTTATTTTATATAACCAAGCTATATTTCTTCAACATTATTTAGATCGAAAATCATAACTTCTTCATCTGCATAATATACACCATTGACTTTATACGCATCTTGTTTTATATTCCAACTCATCATATTATAAATTTTATTAAGCAGTTCTTTATTGCCCCATCTTACACTTATTATTTCATTTTTTTTAGGTTTGAAAAACGGTGTCGCATTCTCGTCATATCCGTCCGTTTTTTTTATCGCAATTTGTTTTTCTTTTTCGTTGATATAAAGAACTACATGATCAGGTTTACCCATTCTTACAACAGCAGTCTTGTTGAATGTTATTCCATTTGATGTAAAAGAAACTGCCGGCATCCCAATAGTTATATTATACGGTTGAAAATTTTCAAGCATCTCCCTCATCCTTTCTTCGTTAACGTTTTATTGCTTTAATTATGCACCAGTCATCATGCATTTACAACAGGTTCTTGTCGTTTTTTCGTATCGTTTTTGTCTTTTTTGTGTCTTTTTGTATCATTTTATCGCAAGTCGCATCCATGAATCCCATGCTGTTTAAGCAACACAGACGGTCTATTCTCCCGTCGTCTAGCATTCATTTGTATTTTACATATCACTTTACTGGACGCTTTCAATTACAATCTGTCGTAGCCGATGTTTTTTATCAATCGCCACAAAGTAGTTCATCTAATCTGTCACTTGTTAAAAACTATTGCTTACCACCGACAAACTAGCCTTAGCACCTCAACACTGATTGTTGATACAACTCATTTTTGAGTTGTATTTATGTGCTCCGCTATCGGTTTTGTATTTTTCGGCTGTGTCTACATAATATCCTCTGCGCCAAAGCCTCTCCCACTGTATTTGTATTTTTAAATTCCCTGTTTTTCATATATCATTAGACTTCTTTTTCCTTTTAGAAATCCTACAAGCCATGATATTACCATCTTCGGCGGTATTTCCTTCAGCATATGTATATGATCTGCTACACTTTTACTTCTAATATCATCACTCCTTTCTATTTACATAGTTCTCTCAATATTCTTCCTATTTTGGTTTTCTTTTCTCCATAAAATACTTTCCTTCTGTACTTTGACACAAATACTATATGATATTTACAGTTCCATTTTGTATATGATAAACTATGTATTCCTTTCACGACAAAGCCCTCCTTTGCATTTTTGCGATCAGCAAACCGCATTAATATTTTAACAAAGGAGGACTTTTTATATTACTTTATGTAACGCTTAAGCTTAATTTTTGTTTTATTTTACTGTATTTCCCTATTTTTCTACTGTCTTCACAATTTTCCTCTCCACCCCTCAACGCCGCGTCAGGTGCTCGATCAGCTGATGCAGGCGTTTTTTATTTGCTTCGTGGTCGACAGGCGGCAAAATGGATGCAGGCAAGTCAGCCGCTACCTGACGGTGTCTTAGCCGCAGTTCTTCTTTTACCGCTTCGTCCATATCATAAAAACGCGGAAACCTTTGTCCTGACGCCAACTTCCGGCTGCAAACGGCAAAAACCTCGTTATCCACGTTCCCATAACGTTGCACCCAAGCATCTAAAAGCCGGCGTTTCTCATTTTCGCCATAGGCAGGTACTACCAAGCCCGCTGCTTTAAACAAAGCCAGCGCCCTGCCAACCATTTTATAAGGATTCAACATAATGTCGGCGAACCTTTCCCAGGTACAAACTTTTGCAGCCTTTCTACCGCCCGTAGTCTGATCCTTCTAATAGCGCACTCTTTCGTATGCAGTAATTCAGCAATATCACTGCTATTGTTATTCTCCAACCCTGCAAGTATCACTACTCTTTGCTTACGCGTAAGCACCCCCATCAGTTCGCGCACAGTAAATTTCTGGATAGCTTTTTTATCAGCATTCCAAAATTTTTTATAATCAGCTACATCCAGTGCTATTTCTGCCGCCGATGGATGTACATTATCGCCATCATCATACGAAAGTTCTTTGTAATCATGCTTTTTCACTCGACGTATCTCGCTCCAGACCGCTGTTTTCAAGCAGTTTTTGATATGATTACCAAAAGCATCAGCTTCCTCAGGGTCCCAAGCAGCTATTTCTTTCAGTAATAATTCGCACAGATTCTGTACAGCATCTCCCTGGTTTAGCTGCAAGTAATAACCGTTATAGGCCAGCGTATTATAGATAAGTCCCTTAAAATTAGTCAATATTTGCAGCTTGGCCTGCTTATCCTCCTGTTGGGCCAGTACCAGCAGTTTTTTTATCATACAATCTTCGTAACCTGTCCTGCCGTCACCAAAAAATGTTTCTATATCATTCTTTAACTCGTGTATCTCCAAATCGACACTCCTCAGTCTTTTATAGCTATATTTTCTTTCTCACAACATACATCCTGCAAAAATACCGCTGCCGTCATAGTCTCCGCACACTCACAGCACATAGCCCCAGAGACCGTATCCCAATACTTGTCGCCTACACAGATCACTTCGCTGCAAGCACAGCAATAGTCCACTTTCTCAGCATCGACATCAGGCACTGCCAGCCAGTCATTTTCCAGCTTTGCAAAACAGCTCATTTGTAAGCAAACTTTTTCAACTGCTTCGCCAGCGCCTTACGCGTCAGCTCGCTGCAATCTAAATGCGCCGCCCTTGCCGCACGCCGCAAAGCATATGGTACAGTTACCCGCAACACAACATCCTCATCATCGGTATACACACGACGTTGACGGTTGGGCTTCCTCACACTTGCACAGCTACATTCACAGGCTTCCTCCTGCATCAGCGGACATTTCAACAATAAATACAGTAAGCGACTTTGCAGCCTCAGTCCCATTGTTTTCTCCATTTTTTCTGTTGATGTTGTCAAATCTTGCATCATGATCATCCTTTCACCGTTATATTTTAGGTAACAGTATCCAGTACTTACAAAGTTAGTATTGAGTTACTTTCTTATTAGCATTTCTTTGTTTTACTTAAAGATAAAATCAGAAAGCAGTAAAAACCTAAAAGACTTTAAAAGAAACTGCTCTCAAACTTTAGTACTAAATACTGTCACTATATATAGGGCAGCAAAAAGCAAAAAACGTTACATTTATTTTTGCCGTTTTGAGAAAATTCACATACAGTTCACAAATATCATTAAAATGCTATAAGCAGCCTCTAAAGATAGTATTAAAAAAATTTTTACAAAAAATGTAACGAAAATCTGGTTTTCCTGCCCTATATATAGTGCAAGGGTAAAACGCCCGGCAAACCAAACCAGCCTCGAAAGGAGCATCATCATGCAATTACAAACATCATCAACGCCGCTGCTGACTGCGGCAGCACTCGCCGAGCTTATCGCCCTGGGACGCAACCGCATCTCA
>OBAR01000152.1_pt1 | contig 98438 bp, 85 predicted proteins | sample 1517911 | NCBI WGS metagenome assembly OBAR01 (sample SAMN04571709, study PRJEB22368) | human gut metagenome | biome: human gut; material: stool | host: Homo sapiens | place: Luxembourg | collected 2012-10-26
ACACCTATTGAATATAAGGATACGCTGATTTTAGGAAAGAGTCAACTATTAATGACACCACAAATTTTTCTGTCTACCAATAATGGAGCTACATAATTTTTTTTTGGCTAAAAAATGCCCTCTCTTTTGAGAGGGCTGAGACTATTTGGAATGATACTTGTCTTTTTCGGCATAAGGGTTGCCTGTTTTCCGAACCGTTACCCGCAGAGGAATGCCGCCCAGATTAAACGTTTCGCGCAGATTGTTCATCAGATAGCGCAAATAAGCGTCCGGCAGCCCTTCGGGGTTGCTCGAAAAAATATAAAACGCCGGCGGCCTGGTCTTGGCCTGCGTAATATAGCGCAGTTTTATCCGGCGCTTGTTTTTTCCCAGCGGCGGCGGATAATTGTCAATCATGTCGGCAAACCATTTGTTCAGCGGCGCGGTTGGAATACGCGTATTCCAACGGTCATAAACCTTGAAAACGGCGCTCATCAGCTTGTCCAGATTCTCATTCTTGAGTGCGGAAATCGTAACTGTGGGCACGCCCTCAATCTGCGCCAGCGATGTCTGGAGCTTATCGTTGAGCTTTTGCAACGCCTCCTTGCGATTGGCAATGTCCCATTTGTTGACGGCGATAACCAAAGCCCGCCCTTCATCAATAACCTGTCGCGCAATCGTCAAATCCTGCTTGTCCAGCACGGCATCGGCATCAAGAACCAAAACCACGACCTGAGCCATAAAAGCTGCATGTTTGGTGCTGGCGGCCGACATTTTTTCCAGCGAATCTTCAATTTTGGAACGACGGCGCAAACCTGCCGTATCGACCAGTTTGATTTTGCGGCCTTTCCATTCCCAGTCGACGGTAATCGCATCCCGGGTAACGCCGGCTTCCGGACCGGTCAGCATTCTTTCGTCTTTCAGCAGCGCGTTCATCAGCGTCGATTTTCCGACGTTCGGGCGTCCGACAATTGCCAGCTGAATCGGTCTTGATTTGTATTTTTCATCTTCAAGCCGGTCTTTTTCTTCCCGGGAAAGCGCTTCGTTTTCCGTTTCGCCGTCCTCTTCGGGCAAAACGTTTTCCTCCAGTTTCCGGTCAAACGGTTTCAGGGCGTCATACAAATCCAATAGTCCCAAACCGTGTTCTGCCGAAAAGGGTATCGGCTCGCCCAGACCGAGTTTATAGGCCTCATGAATGCTGTCTTCCTGTAATTTTCCCTCACATTTGTTGGCCAGCAGGATAACCGGTTTGCCGCTTTGGCGGACCAGCCCGGCAAAAAATTCGTCATAGGGCTGAATACCGTCTCTTGCGTCGAACAAAAACAGGCAGACGTCGGCTTCTTTAATTGCGCGTTCCGTCTGCTGCCACATTCTTTTTTCAAGACAATCGTCCTTGGCATATTCAAATCCGGCCGTGTCAATAATCTGCAAATCTATGTCGCGCAGTTTGGCCTCTGTTTCCTTACGGTCGCGCGTCACGCCGGGTTTGTCATGTACGATGGCTATTTTGCGTCCGGCCAGCCGGTTAAACAATGTTGATTTCCCGACGTTCGGCCGTCCGACGATGGCTGCTTTCAGTGTCATGTCCAATCCTATTTGTAAGCGGTCAAATCGGCGTCGTCAGTAGCAAAAAGGGCGGTATTGTCAACCACAACCGGCGGAATGCCGACCCCGTCGCTGAGCGTGATGAAGCCGAGAATTTTTCCTGTATACGGCGAAACGGCAAAAGCATAGCCGTTGGATGTCGCAATTAACAGCCGGTTACTGGTCAACACCGGACCGCTGGCCGTGACGCCGACTTTGTCTTCTTTGGTTTTGCCCAGCGGAATCTGCGTGTTCCAGACGATTTTGCCGGTTGCCTTTTCTATGGCGAACAGGTCATAATTGTTGCTCAGTACAAACATAAATTTGCCTGCGACCCAAGGCTGGTTGATGCTGCCGATTTCCCTTTCCCAAATTCGGGCGCCGCTGCGCAGATCAATGGCAACCAGAATGTTGTTGTTGCCGACGGCGTAAACCGTCGAACCGTCAATAACCGGGTTGGCCTTAATCGCATTAATGTTTGCCGGCGAATTTGTCCGCTTGCGCGAAACCAGAATATCCGACCACAGCGGCGAGCCCGTGCTGGCTTTGAAAGCTCTCAGTTCGCCGTTTGAAAAAGCCGCGACAATCGTGTCCTGCTGCGGACTGTAGGCGGGACTGGCGCCGCCGACCAGCGTCGTTTCTTCGGAGGGCGACTTGTAGTCCCACAGAACCGAACCGTCGACGCCGTTGAGCGCAATCAGTTTGTTGTCAATGGTCTGAATAAAGACGACGCCGCGTTCGGCCGTCGGAGCGATTCGTATCGGCAGTTCGGTATCGTAACGCCACAGTTTTTTACCGGTAACCATATCCAGCGCAAAAACCGCGCCAAACCCCGTCGTCGCATAGACTTTCTTGTCAAACACGGCCAGTCCTGCGCCTTTCAGCGAGGTACTGATGTCATCCTTAATCAGCGGTTTCAGCCTTCTTTTCCATATCTTACGGCCGTCATCCAGACGAAAGGCGTTAACGATGCCGTCGGCGTCGATCGTAAAAACAGCTTTGTGCGCAGATACCGGAGCGGCAATCAGAAAGTCGCGTTTGGAACTCCCTTCTCCGAAACCGGATTCCCACAGTTCCTTGAGTTTGCTGTCCGAACTCAGGTGTCCCATCATATGGGCAGCGTTGCCGCCGTTCTGTGACCAGGCCGTATTGGTATAAGGCGCGGGCAGCACAATCTTGACTTGTCCGGGTGCATAATCCGGCTGCAGGGCCGTTTCGCCGTCCAGAACCGAAATGCGTTCGCCGTCAAGAGTAATCTTCTCTTCGTCAAACGTGCTGCAACTGCACAACACGGCAAGGGCGGCCGCCGGCAGCAAAGACTTAAACTTCAGAAACTGCATCTGTATCTCCATAATCCTTTTTGAATTTTATTCGGCGCCGTTTAAGACCGACAGCATGTCCTGAACGCGCATTTTCAGACCGTCGGGAAGATTCGGCGTATTCAGAATTTCGTTGTAGAGTACCTGGGCTTCTTCAATATTGCCGTCACGAATGGCGGCCATTGCCGTCATTTCCTTGGCAATGTTTGCCCAACTGCCGTTTTCCCTGATCAGCGGCTGCAAAAGCGCGTCGATTTCTTCGCGGGGAGCGTTGTCGAGCTTGTAAGAGGCGAGTTTGACTGCCGAAACGTCGCGCAGCTTTTTGTTTATGCTTTTGTCTGCGGCAATCTCTTCCAGAACTTTTATGGCTTCTTCGTTTTTGCCCTGTTCAAACAAAATGTTTGACGTCTGCAGTCTGGCAATGTCGCTGTAAATGTTGCCGCCGGTTTTTTCCATCTGCTCCAGCACTTTCAGGCTTTCGTCGTATTTTCCCTGATTTTCAAGGTTCAGGGCGTAAGCGTAAGTGTCTGACCAGGTTTCGCTTTTGGCCTGTCGCCAGCTTTTGAAGCCTTCGAAACTGACGGCGCCGACAATTGCCAGCACGACCAGCAAAATGATGTAAATGCCGTATTTCTCCCACATTTGCTTCAGGTTGTCGTTTTTAACCTCTTCGGTAACTTCGCGGATAAACGCTTCCTGCTCGTCGGCATCAATTTCTTTTTTCATTTTGTCCTGTTCCTTATATTATTGCGTTAAGCTAATCTATTTATATCGTAAAACCGGTTCTTGGCAAATCAAATATTTAAGAACTCGACAGTTTTTAGCTGTTGACCACTTCGTTAATCAGAAACTTTTTGACCCAGCGCAGATCCTCAATCGGAATCTTTTTGCCGAAGATAGCGGTTCTGTTGTCGGAAATAATCGAAAGGTAATACCTGCCGGTTGCCGGGTTGACGGTAACTTCGACCGCTTCGATGTCTGCTTTTTTGATTTCGTTGTTTTTGCGCGAGAAGAGCATGAATTTGTGCACGATAACGATTTTGTCGCGCTTGACCACGATTTTGTCCTTGCGGAACAATGCGATGACTGAAGCCGCAATGATAAACAGGCCGACAACGTAGAACGCCAGAATAAACTCCCGCGAAAAATGACTGCTGACGACTTCGGCGTTAAAACTGGCAAACAGCAGCACGCCGCCAAAAAGCAGCAGACAGAACCAGGCGATGATGTTATAGGCGTCCCAGAAGATTTTCCGGGCTTTGATAACCGTTTTGTCCCGCTTGCGTACAAAGGCGATGGTCGGCGGCAACGGTTCTCTGTCATTGTAGCTGTTGATGGTTTTTCCTTCTTCGACCATTTCCTTGATTGACTTGTCAAGGTCGGACACTTCGCGGCGAACCATTCCCTCGTCGGTCAGCACGACGGCGGGCAGGTTTAGTTTTTGGGCATAATATTCCCAGATTTTGCGAATGTTTTTTCCTTTGGTCGAAATGTAAAGCGGCGCGGTCTTCTGCGGATTCTTGTGGTACAGTTCAATAATGTATTTGTTTTTGGTCATGAAGCCGAACTGGAAAAATTCGATGCGGAAACGCACGCCCTCGTAATTGCCGATGGATTCCTTGACGACTTTTTTGGCGCCGAACGCCGGCCGGTAGATAATCTGTACCTTTTTGCCGTCGAAAAAGATTTTTTTATAGCGGATGTAGGACAAAAACAGCGACAGCACGATTCCCGCGCCGACCAGAATGATGACAAGGTCAAAGAAAGTCGGATTCATAAACGGCTGGTAAATGACGTCTCCCTCGTTTTCCGGAATGAAGTCAAAATCGGTCCGGCTGTGGCTGAGGCCGTTGAAGAGCTCGTAGAAACCCAGCAGAATAAGAATAGTTCCGAAAATCAGCCCCGGATAAAGAATGTGCAGGGCGATTCTGTCGGACTTTTTGGTCGGCAGCTTGTCCAAGTTCAGCACAAAGCTGTGGCTGTAGTGGTTGGGCGCGGTATCGGTCATTTGTTCTGTCCTCATTTTATTGTCGGCTTTCTTGCTTTCCTATGCTATATTATTTTTTTCAAATAATCATCCTTTTTTTGCAAAATAAAAAGGAAAGCTTTAATTTATTTTAATAATATGAATATAATATCGACGTCAGTAAATACAAATTTATTGGGGTGATGTAATGAGTAGTGTAGAGATTTTTAACTCGGGAACCAATCTTCTGATAACGCTGGTGGCGCTGATTATCCTGATGCTGTCCGTTTGGTACAGCAGTCAGGACATCAAAATCGGCAAGGGCATCCGTTATTTGTTCGTCGGTCTGGTGCTGGAGTTTATCGGCTCCTGGTTCGGCTACCAGATGAACGAATATTATCAGTTGGGTATATCGATTAATATCCTGGCCTTTCTTGAGTTGTTTATCCTGTTGCTCTCCATGATGTTTCTGGCTTTGTCGGCTTCGCAGCTGCTGGTTTCCAGCATTCCGGACACGCCGGTCATCGGTGCCATCACGGTTTTGGGGCTGGTTGCCATAATTTATTTCTGTTTCATCGCGCAGGACGGTTCGATGGTTGCCTATATGCGCCAGATTTTTCCGCTGACCGGTTTTGCCTACATTTCGACCAGTTTCTGGTCGCAGAGCGGCCATCGGTTCAAAACCGGTTTTCTCATCGGCGGTTTCCTGACTGCCGGCGTCACGGTTCTGCTCGTCTGCCGTCTGTTGGGCATCGCGCCTGGAGTTCTCAATTCGATGTGGTATGTCTCGGCTCTGGTTTATGTCGGCCTTGCCGTTGCCCTGCTGATGATAAAGGTTGATTTCATGTCCAAGAAAATTGAAGACAAGGACGTCGAAATCGAAAAATACAACAAACGCATTGAAGAAATCATCAAATCGTCGCCGTTCCCGATTATCATTTCGCGCCTGAGCGACGACAAGCTGATTCTGGCCAACAACAATGCCGTCAAACTGTTCGGTATCCAACCCTCCGAACTGGACCGCTATCGGCTGAGGGACTTTTTTGCCGACGCCGAAAACCGCCGTCTGCTCAATGAACGGCTGGAACAGGAAAAAGAAGTGCAGGACTTTGAAATTCTGGTCAAGACTTCTACCGGTGACACGCCTTTCTGGCTGCTTACCTCGGCCAACATCATCGATTACAACTACGACATTGCGCTCTATGCTGCCTTTCAGGACATTACCTCGCGCAAAAACCGCGAAACCCTGCTCAAGAATCAGGCCGTGCGCGATCCGCTGACCTCGCTTTACAACCGCCGTTATTTTGAAGAGGAGGTAACCAAGCGTATTGCTCTGTCGCGGATGAAGGGCGGTTGTTATTCCGTATTGATGATTGACGCCGACAAGTTCAAAAACGTTAACGACACTTATGGCCACAAAGTCGGGGACAAGGTGCTGATAGAGCTGTCGTCCACGGCCGAACGCGCTTTGCGCGACTGCGACATCGTCGCCCGTTATGGCGGCGAGGAGTTTGTCTGCTATCTTTCCGATGTCGGTCCGGAAAAAGCTAAAATCGTTGCTGACCGTCTGCGTGAAACCATTTCCAAACTGGTCATCTATTCTGATGAAGGTAAACCGTTCGGCTTTACGGTCAGTATCGGCATTTCTTCGTCCGAAATTTCTGACAACATTGATACTCTGATTAAAACCGCCGACGAAGCGCTGTACCGCGCCAAGGAAAACGGTCGTAACCGTTGCGAAGTTTTTACCAGGGCCGATTTGGCGCATTTCCACGGCGGCGATGACGCTTCGCACAAACCCGAGGCCAGCCAGCTGCATCCGGTTTTTGAAAAGGAAGGCGTTCAGGAAATTTCGCTGTTGGACGGCATCGGCGCCAACCATATCGTCGAAAACAATACCAATATTGAAGAGCGGAAAGATGCCGAAAAGGCCAAAGACGACTTTTATCCGATTCTGGGTTTGGATGAAGAGGATTTGAAGTAGACATGACCTGTCCCTATGCCGAAATCTGCGGCGGCTGCCTGCGACGCGGGATGTCCGAAGAACAGTACCGGGAAACCAAGACGGCGGCATTCCGGCGGATTCTTTCCGGCATAAAGGCGGATTTTGCCTTTGGTGAGCCGGTGTTTGTCGCCGACGGTACCCGCCGCCGCGCCGCCATGGCTTTTCGTCGCCGTAAGGGCAAAGTTACGCTCGGCTTTAACGAAGCGGCCAGCGGCAATGTTGTTGACTGCGAAACCTGTGCCTTGCTGACGCCGAAACTGAATGCCGCGCTTCCTGATGTCCGCCGCCTTTTGACCGAGGTCTGTGCTCTGCCTTTTACCGAAAGAAAAAAAGGCAGAAAAGCGGTACCGGTTTTTCTTGATGGCGGCGACGTCTGGCTTTGCGAAGCTGACAACGGCACCGATGTCGTTCTGGAGTTTGACCGCCCTCTGGAACTGGGGCATCGGATGGCGGTGTTTGAGCTGGCGCAGGGTTTTGAAGGCATTATCCGTATTTCGCATCGCCGCCGGCCTGACGCCGAAGCTGAGCCGGTCGTCGAAAAAAACGCGCCTTATGTCAAAATTGCCGATACTTTCGTTTATATTCCGGCCGGGACTTTTCTGCAGCCGTCCCGCGAAGGCGAGCAGGCGCTTGTTTCTCTGGTGCTGAAATATCTGGGCGAAACTTCCGGACGCATTGCCGATTTGTTTTGCGGCGTCGGAACTTTTTCATATCCGCTGGCCCGCAATCCGGCCAACCGGGTTCTGGCTGTCGATTCGTCCGAGCGTCTGCTGGAGGGTTTCCGCCGTACCGTCAACAAAAACATGATTCCCAATATTGAAATTGCTGCCAAAAACCTGTTTAAATATCCGCTTGATGCAACAGAGCTCAAGGGTTTCAACGCGGTCGTCTTTGATCCGCCGCGAGCCGGTGCCGCAGCGCAGAGCGCACGGCTGGCCGCTTTGCCGGCCGGCGAAAGACCGGAAAAAATCATTGCCGTTTCCTGTAATCCGGGAACATTTGTCAACGATGCCAATACGCTGGTTTCCGCCGGATACAAACTCGTCGAAGTGACCATGGTCGACCAGTTCGTCTATTCTGACCACAGCGAGCTCGTTGCCTTGTTTACAAAATAAACGGCTTTGGGTATAGTGGAAACAGTTATTAACGGAAAGAATAAAATGCGTTGCCGAATTTTTGCCTTTGTTCTTGTTTTTTTTGCTTCGGCCTGCCGGTTGGGCGGTTCGGACGATGTGATGTGCCCGCGAGTGGTTATCCCGCGTGATACGGCCTACCTGACTCAGATTGTCAATTATCGCGAAGAGTTCCAGATTTCATTGGTCGGCTATGAAGGACACTGCTATTTTGACACCCGCGTCAACCGCGACAAGGCGGTAATTAATCCGGTGTTCAAAATCAAACGTCTGCGCCGGAGCGACGAAACCGACGTCCATTTCGCCTATTATACCGAAACCGTCAAAGGGCCGCCGGCTTACCTTGGGAAAAAGACCTATTACATGGCGGTTGCCGTTCCCGCGGACGAAACGGAAATGACCTATACCGCACCGAGCGTCGAAGTGAAGATTCCCCCGGAGATGAAATATGAATTCGACATTAATCTCGGGCTGGTCATCAGTCCCGAAGAGGCAAAATATAACCGGCGCACTTTCGACGTCGATTATCGTTATGTTGACGAATAGTTTTTCAAAAAAATTGAGGAGTAGATACCAATGAATTTTTTCAGTGACAAAAAACTGCCCGAAATGGCCAATGCCATACGCTTTCTGAGTGCTGACGCAATCGAAAAGTCAAAATCCGGACACCCCGGAATGCCGTTGGGCATGGCCGATGTTGCCGCGGTTTTGTTTTCAAAGTTCATCAAAGTCAATCCGACAGAACCGCGCTGGTTTGACCGCGACCGCTTTGTCCTTTCGGCCGGTCACGGTTCCATGCTGCTTTATTCGCTGCTGTATCTGCTCGGCTATGAAGATATTAATGTTGATGACCTGCGCAATTTTCGCCAGCTCGGTGCCAAGACGGCCGGACATCCGGAATACGGGCATCTGGCCGGAATTGACATGACGACGGGTCCGCTGGGGCAGGGAATTTCCTCGGCGGTCGGCATGGCGCTGGCCGAACGGATTGTCAACGCCAGATTCGGCGATGAACTCTGCTCGCATTATACCTATGTCATCAACGGCGACGGCTGCCTGATGGAAGGCATTTCCGAAGAAGCCGTTTCCTTGGCCGGCCATCTGGGCTTAAATAAGCTGATAGTTTTCTGGGACAATAACAATATTACGATTGACGGTACGGTCGACAAAGCCAACTCTACGGATCAGATTAAGCGTTTTCAGGCGGTCGGCTGGAATACGATCGAGATTGACGGCCATGATTATGCGCAGATTGAACGGGCAATTTTGCAGGCACAGAAAGCCGGACAACCGACCCTGATTGCCTGCAAAACCAAAATCGGTTATGGTGCCCCGACCAAATGCGGCACGTCCAAATGCCACGGTTCGCCGCTTGGCGCCGAAGAAATTGCCGCCATGCGCAAGGCTCTGAACTGGAATTATGAGCCTTTTGAAGTTCCCGAAGACATTTTGGCCACCTGGCGCGAAGCCGGCCGCCGCAGCGTCGCGGCTTATCAGGCTTGGAATAAAAAAGCCGTTGCCGCCGGCGAAACGTTTCTTGACTACATCAATGACCGTTTGCCCGAAAACTGGGACAAGGCCTTAAACGAACTTAAGGAAAAATCTATTGCCGAAGGCACCAAAGTTGCCACCCGCAAGGCGTCGCAGCTCTGTCTGCAGGCGATTGTGCCGCATATTCCGCAGATTGTCGGCGGTTCGGCGGATTTGGCCGCTTCCAACCTGACTTTCGTGGAGGGAATGAAAACCGTTGTCCGCGGCGACTATAACGGCAACAACGTCATGTACGGCATTCGCGAACATGCGATGGGCGCGGTAATGAACGGCATGGCGCTGCACGGCGGCGTAATTCCCTATGGCGGCACTTTCTTCGTTTTCTCCGATTATATGCGTCCGGCCATGCGTTTGGCAGCTTTGATGGGTGTTCGGGTCATTTATGTCCTGACCCATGATTCTATAGGTGTCGGCGAAGACGGTCCGACCCATCAGCCGGTTGAACATCTGGCGTCTTATCGCTGCATGCCCAATATTCTCACTTTCCGTCCCTGCGATGTAGTTGAAACGGCCGAAGCCTGGCAGTTGGCGCTGGAAGAAGAACATACGCCGAGTATTCTGGCTTTAACCCGCCAGAATCTGCCGATGTTGCGCGAATCTGCCGAATTGAACCGCACGGCTCGCGGCGGCTATATTATCCGCGGCGACAGGGATAACCGTCAGGCAACGCTGATAGCGACCGGTTCCGAAGTTTCTTTAGCCGTTGCTGCCCGGGATAAGTTAAAAGAAGAAGGAATTGAGGTTGCTGTCGTTTCCATGCCCTGCACCGAACTGTTTGACAAACAGCCGATAGACTATCAGGAGGAAATTCTCGGAACTGCGCCGCGTATTGCCGTTGAGGCCGCTTCCAAATTCGGCTGGGAAAAATATGTCGGTCTGCATGGCGATATCATCGGCATGGACGGTTTCGGCGCTTCCGGTCCGGCAGAACAACTGTATGAGTACTTTGGTATTACCGTGGACGAAGTTGTCGACAGTGTTAAAAACCTGATTAAGAAGTAAGATAAAGCCCCGGATTCCCGGGGCTTTCACTATTTCGGCTAATAGTCGCAGGCATATTCCGCGCCGTTATGGCTTGGCGTTTTACCGGCGTCGGTACCGTTGCCGAACGGACCGAAATCGGGGCCGACACATCCCACAAATCTGATTGAGGCGCCGGCAGCAACGCATTCGGCTCTTCCCGGATGGTTGTTGCAATTATATCCGACAATGCTATAGCAGGTTTCATAATCGCAGCTTCCCGGCAGACAACACCAAAATCCGAGACGTCTGTTTACGGGTGCGCTCGGGCAGCTCTTTGAACAGTAGCCGCCTCTGTATATCCCGCCGACGGAAGAACAGGCGTTTTCGGAAAGGCAGGAATAGGGGAAGTGGTCACTTTCGCAGAAAGAGCTGCAACGAGAACTGTCCGCGGAACAAACGCTTCCTTCGCAGTATTGCCAGCTTCCGCCGCAGTCATAATAACCCGCACATGGGTCGCACTTTTTACAGGATTCAAATTTTTGGATTGATCCGGAGTAACAGGAAGCAGAGCCGGTTTCGCCGCCGCATTCGCAGGAGCTGTAGCCGGAGCAGGGGTTTTCCTTGCGCTTGTATTTGGTTTCGGAACAGCTTAAGCAGCTCCCGTCGGGAACATAGCCCTGAGCCGAGGCCTGCGCATAGGTATAGTCATATCCGGAACAAGGGTCGCATTTGCATTTTTTGTAATTGGCGTCAAAGGAACAAGTTGCCTCCATGACCGTGCCGGAAGCGCAGGAAGTTTCGGTAAAGCCTGCTTCTTTGCAGGCGCGGGGACGGTCTTCGACACATTTTGCAAAATAGGCGGAGTTATAGGGGCATTGTCCGGAAGGATAAGCGGGGAGGGAACATGAAGTGACGGAATACCCCTCGTTCTTGCATTGTTGCACGGTATCGACTTTATAATCGTCATCGCCTTCCAACGAACTAAATCTGGCATCGCCGCAGTCGCCGGCGCCGAGAAAACAGACGGCAGCGAGTTTAAGGGAAGAGGAAATATCGGATATGGGCTTCAACTCAATAGGTGTGTCTGTGTGTGTATGTGAAGGAAAGTCGGGAGCGGCCATGGAAACGGCCGGTACCAGCAGTAGAGTTGCAGAAGATAGAAGCAGATTTCGCATGATCGTTCTCCCGAAAGTTCAGAATTGAAGTCCATATCTGAATATCAGGATACACTGATTTGTCGGAAGAGTCAACTATTAATGAAACTGCATTTTTTTCTGTCTACCAATAGTGGGGGTGGATTTATTTCCCGCAAACGGGATGATGCCGGCAGAATTTTAACCAGAGCCGCAAAGTCAACGGCTGCGGGACAGAAAACGTCTGTTGTCCTGCGTTTGGGCGGCGTTTCTCTGCGTAATAATGACGGTGTCTTCGCCCTGAATCTTGCTGGCTGCGGCCGCCTGAACATATTCTTCGCTTTTGCAGGCTTTTTTGTAAAGCGTATACCCGTCTTTAAACGTTGTTTTGGCATAGGCATGCAGCGTTTTTTTGAAATTTTCGCTGATGTCTGCGTCTTTTTCCAGAAAACGGGCAAAATTAATGGTTGCGGTTTTTTCGCTGCCGTCGGGTTCGACGAGCGTCAAGTCGAAGCTGTAACATTTTTTCAGCCTGCGCATATATTCGGCATTGTGTTTTTTAGCCGCGTCAAGCGTCAGGGCTTTTTCCCGGATTCGATACGGAAAAGATTTGTGAAACCATTTTTCTGCCATTCTGCGATGTGCCTTTTCATAGTAGTCTTGAAAAGTTTTTTGCCACCAGTCGCTCATGCCGTTGACAATCAGCGACAGTTCTTCTTTGGCGGGAACTTTGGAAATATTTGGTTTGATTCTGCCGTCTTTAAGTGCCTGAACATAAAAGCCGTAACGGTTTCCGAAAGAACGAAAATCTTTGGTCTGCAAATATTTTTGTCTCATTTCGAGCAATTCGGAAATCTGGGCGGATATTTCGTCGTGAACGCAGATTTTGGCAAACTGCAGCAGGCTGATGCCGAAGTCCTTGATGCCTTTGGCGTCGTTCATTTCGTGTGTGCCTTCGTGAATGGCGCAGGATTTGATTCTGCTTTTGCTGTTGTATACCGCGGCAGTTCGTTTTTCTTTCCGGTAGGTTTGCCTGTCCATGCCGGCAGAATCGACGACAAAATATTTCAATGCGATTGTTTTGGTTTCGGAAACGTAGCCGCCCAAGGTTCTGAAGTTTCTTTTCAGATAGGCGGTATCAACGATAACCGTATCGACCTTGTATTTTACCTCGCGGAAGTTTTCGGGAACATTGCTCAAAACAACCGCTTCGCCGTTGAAGGCGGCGTCAACGGCCAGCGAAGCCGTGTCCAGCGGAAATTTCGTCTTGTAGTCGGAAACGTCGGCGCCCTGCGGCGATTGAACCGCCGCTGCCGAAAACAGGGTCATAATCGAGCCGATGACAAAAGTGTCGGCAATCCTCAACCGGTTTTTTCTTTGCAAAAGCCAGTTCTTGATTCTTTGTTTTGCCGGTTTGCCGTTCTCCCGTTTCATCTCCAATCCCCGTTTGTTCAAATCATAACATAAGGGGCTGAAAATATCCACAAAATTCGCGAAAATACTGCCCGAAGCAAAAAGATCGGCGGCTTTAATTTAATGTTAAGCTCGGTTTTGTTATAATCCGTCGTAGACGTTTATGAAAAGAGGAATATTTAAGAGTTGCGAACATGAAAGTTTTGGTACAGAGAGTCAAAAGGGCCGGCGTTGAAGTCGGGGGAGAAAAAGTCGCTGCAATTGCTGCCGGCCTGCTGGTTTTTGTCGGCGTCGAAAAAGGCGATGCCCGGCCGCAGGCGGAATATCTGGCGGCCAAGGTTGCCAATCTGCGTATTTTTGAGGACGAAAACCAAAAAATGAATCTGTCGGCGCTGGACATTGGCGGCGAGATCATCGTCGTTTCGCAGTTTACGCTGGCCGGCGACTGTACCCGCGGCAATCGCCCGGGATTTGACAATGCCGCGCGCCCCGAAGATGCCAAACCCTTATACGAATATTTTTCGGATTGTCTGCGTGCCAAAGGCTTGCATGTTGAAAACGGCATTTTTCAGGCCGATATGCAGGTTTCGCTGATAAACGACGGTCCGGTAACTTTTGTTTTGGAGAAAAAGTAAAATGGCTGATGCAAACAACAATCTGCCGCAGCCGCTGCATAATGCAGCCGGTTCGCTGGCGCCGCAGCGTCCGACCGAGTTTGCAGGCATACTGCGCCTGTTGTCGACACTTTCTTATCAGGACAGGGAACAGATAAGCGCCTATGAACGGCAGGTCTACGACATGCTTCGTTCCAGTCCGCAGAATCTTGACGGTCTGGTTGCGTTTCTGCGCATTCAGCTGATGCAGGGGAATCATCAGAAAGCCAAGGCTGTCGCCAACCGGATTTGGGAAATCGGCGGAACTCTGGATCATGAAGCTGAAAAAAGTTATGTCAACGATTTGCTTAATCTCGGTCTGGTCGAAATGGCCTCGATTCTTCTGCGGCCTTATTTTGAAAGAATGAGCACATATGTCGGCGAATACGGCCATCTGTTTTTAAAGTATGCCATTGCCGCCGGACTGCTCAATGTCATTGAGAAAACGGCGGTATTGCTGCCGTCCGTCGGCGTCCGCAAAGCTCTGACCGATTTTGCCGCCGTATACCGGCACCTGAATTATGCCGACGCGTTTAAGGGAATTCAGCGCTCGGTGCTGGACAACGTCAGGGACACGCTCTGTGCCTATGAATTTAATCTCTATACTGACCGTGGTTTTACCGATTTGGAAATTTTGCTTTACGTCGGCAACGAAACTCTTGATTGCGAACGTCTGCGCGAGTTTGTCGATCTGCAAGCTTCGGCCGTCTGCTCGGCCAAAGGCGTCAAAAGGCTTAACAATCTGAGCTTTGTTATTCGTCCGGTCGGCGAATATACTAAGCCGGCCGTTTAGTCCCGCCCGGCGTAATGATGTCGGGCAGAGCCTTGTCCGGACGTCTCCGACGCTCGGCCTGATTTACCTTGTCTTTGATTTTTTCACCGGCGGCCGTGAACAGTTTTTTCATCAGCCGAAAAGCGACTTCCTGTTCGTTTTCGTCGCTGTTGAACAGTACAAAACGGTTCTGATGCTCTATGACTGAAGATTTTTCGTCCGGAAACTCCGCCTCGACCGAAACGACCATATGCAAACGGTTGGTGCTGGAGTTAATCGGGTCAACCTTTGCTTTCAGAACTTTGGTTCTGATAATGTAGTCGGCAAGATCCTTTTTGTCGGTAATAAAATAATTTTCATCATCGGCAAACATGTCTCTGACCGTTTTGGCATGAACCGCGGAAGTGCTCTTGTCAAAAAATTCGGTCGGCTCGACATATACCAGGCCGCGCTTGTCGTCCTGCGGTGCCGGCTCCGAAACCGGAAGTGCCGCAACAGTGGCGGAACCGGACGCTTGTACCGCTGCCGCAGGCGGCAACGCATCGCTTTCCGGCGCCTTGTGCTTGGCAAGTTCTGTCTCGTCCGTAGGCGGAATAACCTCCGGTTTGCCGCCCTCAATTTCAGAGTAGCTGGTGTTGACTTCGTTAACGATGTCGGTCATGGTCTCCCTGCTGTCCGCATCCGGCTCGCTTTCCGCCTGTTCGGCCATGGCCTGCAGAATACTGTCCGGATGAATATAGCCTTCCGCTTCGACGCAGAGTTCTTCGGCGTCCTGTTTGGTTGTGCGCACCGCAAGATCCTCAACGGCGTTATCTACCAGATTGTAGACCAGAACATTGTAGTCGTGTTCGTTCATTTCGTCCCGCAGCGCGCTTACTTCCGCCGCCGAGCTTACGGCCAGAAAACTGGCTTTGTCGGTAACACGGACACGGATGGTTGATTTGGCTTCGTTCGGCGTGAATCTTTCGCAGGCCCTGCCGCTGATGCGGATGGCACCGTCATCGCTGCGAAAGGCGGCGTCTTCGGCCTTTGCGGCGTTTGCCGCCGCCAGAAGACAAAAAAGGTATATGCCGGAACAAAGCAGTTTCATTTACCACCAGCTTTTGTCGTCATTCTGGAGCTGACGGATGGTTTCCGTCCACTCGTTGATCTTGTTGTTGTCCTTGTCGTTCAGGATGATTTTATATTCGATAATCGGCGTTTCCGCACCCTGAACCGGAATTTCCTTAATCTGCGTTTCCAGATAATAGTCGGCGTCGTTCAGATTGTTGACGACTGTATAGGTGCGTGATCCTTCGATAATCTGCCGGGTGGCGTCTTTGGCGTAATAAAGGCCGTCGGGCAGGGTCTTGCTCATTTTCTTGAATTCGGTAATGTAAATTTTCGGTGCCGGCGTTTTTTCGTAGACTTCGGCGCTTTGGTCCAGCATCCGGTTAACGGAACGGGTAGCGGCCAGGGCGTAGACGTCGGGCGTCATCATGTCATTAACCTGTTCGTCGGCATAAGGGCTTTCAATCACGAAAGTCGGCGCTTTCTTGCTGCCGAAAATCGGTCCTTCGCAGGCGGCAAGCCAGCAGGCTGCGGACAAAAAAAGCAGTTTTTTCATAAGCTTTATTCCTGAGTTAAATTTATTTTTTCCTACTATAACGTCTTTTTCTCATTTTCACATTATGTTTTTTAAGTTATTCACTAATTGCATTTTATAAAAATATCGGCTAGATTATCGGCCAATGGCTTAGAACCGTTTTGAGACTGCTATGATACGTTTTTTCTTTCTCCTGCTGCCGCTGTTGTTTTTGTGTTCCTGTGCGGCGCCGACGACCCGCCGGCCGGGCATCCCCGCCGTCGACAGTTACGATATGCGCGAGATTCGCAGGGAACTGCGCAAATTTTCCTATGACGAGGCGACCCGCCGCCGTCAGCGCCTGGGGCAGATCGCTTACAATATCCGCCGGTCGACCGGTCAGGAACTCTGCGACCGCCGGCTGCTTCCCGACATCGGCGTCGATTTCATGCGCATTAACCGGCTGACGGTTCCGAAATGGAAATCGTCCTATGACATTTACCGTGAGGAGCACGAAGATGCTCAGACCGTTTACCGGCGCAGAACCGGCGAAATCTGGATTGAAGGCGTATACAGAAATTCGGCGGCCGAAAAGGCGGGGCTGAAAAAAGGCGACCGCCTGGTCAGCGTCAACGGTTTTGCCGTTCCGGACGAAGACAATGCTTTTGAACAGATTTACAAACATTTGCAGCAGGGAGGGGAAACGCTTCCTGTGGAAATTGTCGTCGAACGCGGCGGTAAAATAATGAAATTCTCTTTTCTGCCGGACATGCTATGCCCGTATAATGTCAGCGTCGATGAAAATGCGCCGGAAATCAACGCCTATGCCAACGGCTATGGTATTGTCATGACGGCGCGGATGATGGATTACATCAAAGACGATACCGCGCTGGCCGCCGTTATTGCGCATGAGATGGCGCATAATGTGCTCGGACATAACGCTTCGTCGAACGACAACGCATTAATCGGCCTGCTGCTGGGAGCTGCGGTTGATTTCTCTGCCGGCGGCGACGGCAGCGCGATGGCGACGGGAATGTATATCGGGAACAATGCCTATTCGAAAGAATTTGAAATGGAAGCCGATTATGTCGGCTACTATCTGTTGGCCCGCGCCGGTTACGATTATAAGCACGCCGCCCTGATGCAGAAAATGCTGGCGGCTCTGGCTCCGATGGACATTTATATATACAGCGACCCCGAAAGCACGCATCCGTCTTCGTCCGTCCGCCTGGCCCTGGCACGCGAAACGGCTAAGGAAATCGATCTGAAGCTGGCGCTCGGCGATAAGCTTTCCGAGCTGTATCCCGATTTTGACAGAGTTAACGAATATCTCCGCGACAAAACGGACATCACAAAGGAAAACGGTCTATGGTAATTACCTATTCGGTCATCTTGATTGGATTGTTGTTTTTAATCCGTCCGCTGCAAAAGAACAGTTTTTACATTCTGCATGCGGCGCTGGTCATTCTGGCCGCCTATTACATCGAAACGCATTATTTCCGCGCCTCGGTTTTTGGCGCTAAGACGCTGCTGCTGTTTGTGGTGTTCCAGTTTGTGTCGATAAACGTCGTTACCGTTCTGGCCTACTGGGTTGATAAGCGTGCGGCCGTCCGCGGCGCCTGGCGCGTGCCTGAAATCAACCTTCATACGCTGGAATTTCTCGGCGGCTGGAGCGGGGCATTGCTGGCTCAGCGTTTGTTTCGCCACAAAACGAAAAAACGCAGCTATCAGTCGATGTTCTGGTTTATCCTGCTGATGCAGGCCGCGGCCGTGTACGTCATACTCAGGTATTTGGGATTGCTTTAGTTTAAACTTGCATAACCCGGGCTTTGTCTTTATGATACCCCTGTTTTTGCAAACGAATTGGAAAAAAATATGGCAGAAAATGAATTAAAAGCGGTGTCGGAAATCAAATTTACCGAGCACTATAACCGGATGTGGCCCTTTGTTAAGCCCTATTGGATTCGCGCTTTGGTGGGCATTTTGCTCTGTATTCCCATCGGCGCGCTGGATTCCGTGGTGGCTCTGGCGCTCAAGCCCTATATGGATTTGGTGCTGGTTGACAAGACGGATCGTTCGCCGGCTTATATTCCGCTTTTGATTGTCGCCTTTACGACCGTACAGGGGTTTCTGAACTACGCCGCAACCTATCTCAACACATGGGTTGGCACCAAAATCAATCAGGATTTGAAACGCGCCCTGTTTAAAAAACTGCTGAGCCTTGAAATCGCCTTTTACGATAAAAACAATTCAGGCTATATCATGCAGCGCTTTTCCAGCGATGCCGACATGGCCTGCACCGGCCTGCTGGACAATCTGAAAGTCTTTATTTCGCGGCTGTTTTCGTCCCTTTCGCTGATTTGCGTCCTCATTTACAACTCGTGGCAGCTGTCGATCATCGCCATTGTCGTTCTGGGCTGCGCCCTGCTGCCGCTGGCTTCCGTCAAACGACGCATTAAGTTTATCGTGCTTAAGAACGTTACCGAAGCCTCAAAGGTTTTTACCAATTACAACGAAACCTATTCCGGTGCCAAGACCATATATTCGTACAATTTGCAGCAGAAAATTTATAACAAATTTGACAACACCCTGCGCACCATTTTCAAACTGACCATGAAAATGGTACAGAAAACCGCCTGGATGACACCCCTGATGCACATTATCATTTCCGTCGGCATCGGCGGCGTCATTGGTTACGGCAGCTACCTGATTGTCAACGGCACTATTACCAGCGGCAACTTTGTGTCTTTCATAACCGCGCTGGTCATGCTCTATACGCCGATAAAAGGCATCGGCAAAAACTTCAATAATGTCCAGATTTCATTCCTGGCCATTGAACGCGTCATGGATATTCTGGACATGGATCCGGCGGTTAAGGACAGGGCGGATGCCAGGGTTCTGAAACAAATTGAAAAAGGCATTACTTTTGATGACGTGACTTTTGAGTATGTTCCCGGCACGCCGGTTTTGAAAAATGTAAACTTGAATGTCAGAGCCGGCAGCACGGTTGCGGTCGTCGGCAATTCCGGCGGCGGCAAAACTACGCTGGTTAACCTGTTGCCCCGTTTCTACGACGTAAAGTCCGGCGCGGTCAAAATCGACGGGCAGGATATCCGCAGCCTGACGATGGAATCCCTGCGTGACAAAATTGCCGTCGTCTTTCAGGACAATTTCCTGTTTGAGGGCACCATTCGCGACAATATTACGTTGGGCAAGGAAAATGCATCTGACGAAGAAATCTCCGCAGCGCTCAAAATGGCGTATCTGGATGATTTTGTCGCCGGTCTTGAAAACGGTGTCGATACCGAAATCGGCGAAAGGGGCGCGCTGTTGTCCGGCGGCCAGCGCCAGCGTCTGGCCATTGCCCGCGCTTTTATCAAAAATGCGCCGATTGTCATTCTGGACGAGGCGACTTCCGCACTGGACAACAAGTCTGAAGCCGTGGTTCAGAAAGCCATTGACAACCTGATGCAGGACCGTACCGTCTTTGTTATTGCCCATCGCTTGTCTACCGTTCAGAACGCTGACAAAATCGTCGTCGTTAACGATGGCCGGATTGTTGAGGAAGGCACGCATGAGGAACTGCTGGCCATCGACAATGGCGCCTATAAGGCGCTGTATAACGCCCAGTTCAAGAAAAAAGCGGCTTAGAAACGGAAATGAAACCATTTGGCATGATGGTTTTGTTTATTTCAGATATTCTTTGTTTTGATAAAATTTGAGAATGGAGCTTTTGACCTGGTCGAGCGTTTCCTGCAAATCGGCCTTGTCGTAACGGAAATAGGCGGCCACGGCTGCTTCGTCGCGCCGGGCAAACAGGTTGCGGTTAAGCTGTTTGAGCGTTTCAATGGTGCTTTGCGAAATATGGTCTTCTTTGCTCTGCTTAAACAGAAAATTAACTGTTTTTCCGCCGATGTCGTGCTCGGAACAAATCCGCATGAAAGCGTCAAAAACGCCGGCCGGGCTTTTTTCGGCGCCAAAACCGGGACGGCGGCAGAATATGACGGTTTTTATCCGTCCGGACATATAGTCGCTGTCAGCGCGGGCGTTGAACAAATCCTGCACACAGTCGGCCATCAGCGCCAGTTCGCTGCCGGAAACCTCGTCTTTTTCCGGTTTGACAATCCGGTCGCGTACGGCCCTTTTATAAAGCAGAAATTTGTCGTCTATCTGGTTGAGGTCATTCTTTTGCAGATAGGCTTCGCGTTCTTCAATCAGTTCCTCCAACAGGCCCGATTTGACAAAGGCATCGTGAACCTGAATAATCTGAATGATGTCCAATCCGGCAAGATCGGCGGTAATCAGCCCTTTCTGCCGGCAGCGTTCCAGCAAAACGTGCCGCCACAGTTCGCGACGGAGAGCTTTTTCGATTTTCGGAGTGTTGTTGAATTCTTTGTTGAGCTCTTCCTGATAAGCAGCCGCGTTGTCTTTCATCTTTTCGGCGTCGGCTTCAAAGACGAAAACTTTAATCAGGCCCGGAACATTTTCCGCCCCCATGTAGAACTTTGTCTGCTGAAGTTTTCCGTCCGTCAGGGCATCTTCGGCATAAACCGGGACAAAGCCGTGTCCGCCGTCCTTGGCGCCGGTTACCCTTACACGCACGACTTTGACCGCAATCGGCGCGGCGTTTTTTTCGTTGCAATATTTAAGTGCGCCGTCGTTGAGGCGGATTTCCAGCAGTTGCTGGCGAAAATCGGCTTTTCCGCCCGGCGTGCCGTGAACCGCGGCCATGGCATAAATGCCGGCTTTGGGAGCTTTCTCTGTCGAGGTCCTGTCGGCGACGGATTTTCCCCAGCCCAAAGCGGAGCCAAGCTGAGATACAAGCTTTAGCTTGTTCGAATTCTGAGTGAGTTTCTGCGTTTGCGGCAATATTATTCTCCTTTTCGAATAATCCTCCGGCAAAACATTCGTTATTATAACATATTTTTAACCGCAATACAAGCCGTTGCCTTATAATATAACCCGGTTTGACCGGATTTCCACGCCGTCTGTGAGCAGATGAGAAAAATCTTGCAAAAAGCGGGCAAAAGTCTATATTACCTCATAGCAAAAATATTAACCTGATAAGGAGAAAACTATGCCTTTAGTAACAATGCGTCAGATTCTTGACCATGCCGCCGAGAACGGATACGGTGTTCCGGCTTTTAACATTAATGATATGGAGCAGGTTCTGGCTGTTCTGCAGGCCGCTAAAAAAGTCAATGCCCCGGTTATTCTGCAGACTTCTACCGGTGCCCGCAAGTTTGCCGGCGATCCGATGATACGCCATATGGTCGCGGCCGGTATCGAAATGTTCCCCGAACTGCCGATTTGTATCCATCAGGACCACGGTTCTTCGGTCAATGTCTGCCAATCTGCCATTGTTAACGGCTATTCTTCGGTTATGATGGACGGTTCTCTGGAAGCTGACGGCAAAACGCCCTCTTCCTATGAATACAACGTCAAAGTTACCAGCGAAGTCGTCGCCCGCGCTCATGCCGTCGGCGCTTCCGTCGAAGGCGAACTCGGCGTCATCGGTTCTTTGGAAACCGGCAAAGGCGACAAGGAAGACGGCCACGGCGCCGAAGGCGTTATTGACAAGAAACGTTTGGTTACCGACCCGGACGAAGCCAAAAGATTTGTTGAGGAAACTCATGTCGACGCTCTGGCCGTTGCCGTCGGAACTTCTCACGGCGCTTACAAATTTACCCGCAAACCGGATGGTGAAATTCTGGCCATTGACGTTATTGAAAAAATTCACAAGGTTCTGCCCAATACCCATATGGTAATGCACGGTTCCTCTTCGGTTCCGCAGGAATTGCAGGATTTGATTAACGCTTACGGCGGCGCCATTCCGCAGACCTACGGCGTTCCGGTTGAAGAAATCGTCCGCGGCATTAAGTCCGGCGTTCGCAAAGTCAATGTTGATACCGACTGCCGTATGGCCATTACCGGTGCGATTCGCAAGATTTTTGCCGAAAATCCGAAAGAATTTGACCCGCGCAAATATCTCAAGCCGGCAATTGAAGAAATGCAGAAAGTCTGCGAAGCCCGCTATATTGCTTTCGGCGCGGCCGGACATGCGGACAAAATCAAAGTCGTTCCGATGTCGGTTATGGCTAAACGTTACGCTGACGGCGAAATTTAGTCTTTTCGAAAACAAAAGAAAAAGACTGCCCTTGCGGCAGTCTTTTTCTTTTGCCGTTTGACTGCTTTGTTATCCTCAGACTTTTTTCCCTTACAGTTATATTCGGTCCTTTTTCCCTCTGTCATCCCCAGCCTCTTCCCTGTCATATTCGGACTTGTTTTTATTACTGTCCCGCTCGGGTTTAACCCGGGCATCCAAAAAACACAAGGCAGAGCCTCACGATATGTACATAGGAAGTAGCGCGCTTCAACAAAGGTTCGTACCGCAGCCATTGATGCGGTCAAGCTGGCAACAGCTTGTCAATCCCTTTTTCTGTCGGCATATCCTGCAAAGAGATAACCAGCTTCTTGTCCAAAGCGTAACAGATGTTGAGCAGACAGCTTAAGGGAAGGCGCAGCAGCCTTTCTTCACAGCCTTTTTCAATACTCTTTATTTTTATTTTAGACATTCCGGTCATCTCGCTGACGTCGTCAATATCCAGCCCTTGCCGCTGCCGCGTTTGTGAAATCTGTTTTCCGAAGTCCAGGAAAAAATCTTTTTTGTAAATGTCGGTAATTTCTCTGTTCATTTTCAACTCCTTTATGTTTTGTTAAAACAAAACCGCCCTTTCGTTTGGAAAAGGCGGAGGAGTTGCAAACTGCATAAGAACAGTACGCTTATTCGTCCGCAAAAGCGGCTTATTTCGCGTCATCCTCCACAAAGGAGGTTATAATTGGTTCTCTATAAGGAGTTTGCATACTCCGCCGGCAGTCTAACCGTTTCTGCCGGCAAAACTACTCTAGCGCCAAACTTCTAAAAATTCAATTAAGAAAGAACCTGCAAATTATCAAATCTGCAGGTTCCCCTTTTTTCCCGAACACTTTTTACATTTATTTGGAGTTTAGTTTGTGTTCAGAGAAATCCTTTTACGAAAATTTGCTTTAGAACTTAGCTTATTCAGATGCATGCGAACGCATTAGATAATATCCGGACGGAATAATAGAATCTCGTTGTTGTTTAATTTGTCATTATATTGACGAATTTTTCGAAATTTGTCAATATAAGTTTTTGTTAATTAAAACCGCCTGAGTTAACAGACGGTTTTTACGCCATAATAAATTATTTTCCTCCGGCCGGATCTTCAATTTTTTCGCCGATATGTTCGACCGCGGCATTGTAATCAGCCAGAAAATCTTCCATTTCCTGTTCATGTTCAATTTCTTCCTTGAGAATTTTGGCCGAAACTTTGAATGTTTCGTAGTCTTTGCCGAATGTCATTTCGCAAATCTGCTGATAGCGGGCGATGGCGCACCGCTCTGCAACCAGATTCTGCTTAACCAGCTCCATAACCCAGTCGTTGCTCGGCGCGTCATATTTACAGCGTGCAAGGTTTTCCCATTGTTTGGGGTCGAGAACCGGCGTGCCGCCCAGTTCGATAATCCGTTTGCCAAGTTTGTTGGCATGGTCATATTCTTCATTGGCGTGTTCCATAAACTCGGCCACGATGGAGGTGCGCATCGGCCCTTTGGCGACCAGGGCGCCGACCCAGTATTGATAATAGGCCAGCCATTCTTCCGACAACGCTTCGTTCAGGGCTTTCAAGAGTTCGTCATGATCGACTTTGCTGATTTTTTGAGCCATCTGTCCCATTTTTCTTCTCCGTAATAAAAGTTAATCTTTTGGTCTGGTGTGGAGATAATCATTGCCGCTGGAAAATCAATGCTTCTGCGATTATAATTTTTGCTGGCTTTTCGCAAAGCTCTGGTTTATGATTTTTATTATAACAGGAAGGAGTAAAGATTATGGTTCAAATTGCCCCGAGTATGCTGTCGGCCGATTATGCGGCGCTGCGCAGAGATGTGGAGGAACTGGAAAAAGCCGGTGCCGACCTCATTCATTGGGATATTATGGACGGACATTATGTGCCGAACCTCACTTTCGGCCCCGGAATCGTCAAACAGCTGCGCCCCTACAGCAAGCTGCCTTTCGACGTGCATTTGATGGTAACGAACCCGGATGAAATGATTCCCTGGTTCGTTTCGGCCGGTGCCGATATTATAACCGTTCATGCCGAAGTCTGTCCGCATTTGGACCGCACGTTGGAGGTTATCCGTTCCTGCGGTTGCCGCGCCGGCGTTTCGCTCAATCCTTCCACGTCCGAAGAAGCGCTGAAATATGTGCTCGACAAGCTGGATATGGTATTGGTCATGACCGTTAATCCCGGCTTCGGCGGACAGGGGTTTCTTGACGGACAGCTGGAAAAAATCCGGCGGATTAAGGATATGCTCGGCGACCGGAACGTTAAGATTGAGGTTGACGGCGGTATCAATCCGATGACCGCGGCCGAATGTATTTCCGTCGGCGCCGATATTCTGGTTGCCGGCACGTCGGTCTTTGCCGGCCGCGAATTTCGCAAGAACATCGAGGCTTTAAGGTAATTTTAAGACAAACCGGCTATACTCCCCCGTAAACGAACTTTGTCTGTGGAGAAAAGTCATGGCTTTGGTAATGGTCATAGAAGATGAAGAAGCATTAGCCTTGCTCTTGAAATACAACCTGGAGAAGGAAGGGTACGAAGTCGTCTGGGAACCTCGCGGCAACAAGGCGCTGGCTGAGATTGAAAAACATTGTCCGTCGGTCATTCTGCTCGACTGGATGCTGCCCGAGATGTCCGGCGTCGAAATTTGCAAGCTTATTCGCAGCAAACCGGACATTAAGAATATCCCGGTCATCATGCTTACCGCCAAAGGCGAGGAAGAAGACAAAATCAGGGGGCTTTCCGCCGGTGCGGACGATTACGTAACCAAGCCCTTTTCTGTTCCCGAACTTATGGCTCGGGTCAAAACCAATCTGCGCCGTGCTCCGGAACTGATTCAGCATAAAGAGTTCGTGTTTGAAGACATTCGCATGGATTTGGTCGAAAAGAAGGTTTTTCGCGGCGACAATTACATTCATCTCGGTCCCACCGAATTTCGTCTGCTCCGTATGCTGATGGAAACGCCGGGCAAGGTTTTCTCGCGCGAAACCCTGCTCAAAACCGTCTGGGGCGACAATATTTATGTCGAGTCCCGCACCGTAGACGTCCATATCCGCCGTTTGCGCAAATCGCTGAACCGTTTCGGCCCGGATTATATCCGTACTGTCCGCGCCACCGGCTACTCTATAGACACCGCGCCTTCTGACGCGCCGGACGAACCGGCTGACGATACCGGCGCCGATGACTAAGCGTTGTTTTTGCGGGCGGAACCTTTGAAGTTCCGCTTTTTTTTGCCGTTTTTTTTTGAAAAAGATTGCTTTTTGTCTAAAATGATGCTAAGACAGAATTAAATTCCTATTTTTGTCTGAGTGTTCATTAACCGTATATATTAATTTCTAAATTCTACAATTATGAAGAATTTGCTTAAATTTTCCGTGAAGTGGGAACGTCTGGATGACAGACATTTGGTTCTCCGTTTGGTTAATGCCGATTCGATAGAATCTCGGCTCAAACCGGAAGAAGAAACCCTTGAAGCTTTTGCCGAAGGCATTGAAACTTTGGGTTTTTTGTTGAATGATAAAGACGCCGAATTGCGCCGCGGCGAGGTGGTAACTTTGGAGTTTGTCGGAAACGACCTCAAATATTTCTATATTCGGGGCAAAAAGTTTCTGACAATCCGCAGCAGCGATCCGGAATTGCTTTTGCTCAAACCCGTTTTGCCGCTCAAAGGCATTGAAACCCTGCCGGAGCTTTTCCAGCACCGGATTAAGTTTTTGGCTGAGTATGCCGGGGAAGATTTCATCAAATGGGATCTGCAGCAGGAGATTCAGGGTTGTGCGCTGGCCGTTGCCGTCTATGAAAAGTTCGTCAACGGAACCAGCCTGCTGACGGAAGCGGATTTTGCCGGCATAGGCTCACTGCTTGGCGAAGATTACAGGTTTGTCGGCGGCTGCCCGGTAAACTTTGCGCTGGCGATGGCCTTTGCTTTGCAGGTTTGCCCCGAAGGCTTGCTGCATAGGGGCGGAAAAGAATTGCTGCCCGAATTGGCAAAATGGCCGGTCATGTATCTGCCCGTTTGCGGCGATACGGCCCGTGTCCATTACCAGCCCAACAGGAATGACATCGTTTCTTATGTCAAAACTCAAACTTATTGATTATGGTAAAGTCAGAGGCTGAGATAAGAAAAGTGACCGACAGCAACGATTATTACAATTTGTATGTCGGCGATGATGAAGTGATGTTTGAAATTCCGAAAACCCGTTTTCGCGGCAAAAAGCGCCCCCGCGCCGGAGATTTGTTTCGGCTGGAGCAAAAGAATGTTGAGGGCAGGCTCGTAGCCTCAATATTTGTCAACAACGAGCAGGTAGTTTAATTAACGTTTGTAATTGAAAAAAACCGCATGGCTTGGGAAAGTCGTGCGGTTTTGCCTTTTAAAAATCTGGTCAGAAAATATTTGCTTTTTGTCTATTTTGGTGCTAAACAGATATTCGATTTATTTTAAGGATTTTAGATATATTTAGTATAAACCCATAAAAAACAAACATTATGGAACCAAACAGAAAATCCAATTATTCGTACATTGAACGCGTCAACGATCATCGCAGCTGTTATCGGATCAAGACCAACGACGGCCTGAAGCTGGAACTTGACAAATCTGAAATTGGCAGATTTATTCCCCAAAAGGGCATGAGCGTTCAAATCCGGTTGTTTAACGGCACTGTTCTGCAGGAAGTGTTTCTGGACGGCATATGTGTCGTTCGGCGCAGTCCGCAAAAACTTTTGGATATTCTTGCCGGTTTGTCGGCGGAATTGCGGAAAGCTCAGGATGAATGCGAAAAATTTTCCGCTTTGGAAAATTCCGATGGCTATCTGAATTTGCCGCTGGCTTTTCGGCATCGTCTTCAGCTCCTGAAACTGATAATGCAAAAAGATTTTACGGCCGCAACGATGGAAAAACAGATTGTCGTTTGCCAGATTGCCGCTTTTTTATCGGCTCAGACCAATGCGTTCATCGCCTGTGTCGAACGTGACTGGCAAAAGCGTCTTGGCGATTCTGTGCCGGTTTCAAAACTGAGCGAGAAAGAGCTGATGGATGCCAAACAGCTGGCGCTTGCTCTGCGGCGGGATAAACGCAACCGGTTCAAATCGGTGCGCGATTATCAGCAGTCCGCTGTTCTCTCTTTCAAGGGAAACAGCGCGCCTTATGCCCTCAGAGCGCAAGATGCCGTGGAGCGTTATCTGAGCGCCGCGCTGGCCGGATGATTTAACGAAAGATTTTTTCTCTGCCGGGTCAAACCGGTATGTTTTGTTTGAAGTTTGTACCCGCTTTTCTCTGTGAGGAGCGAAGCGGGTTTTTTATTTGATTGTTTAATTATTAAATTTTTGAAACGATGGATACAAAAAAATTTCAGGGTTTGCGGGTCGCACACGTCAAAGAGCGTCTGACCTCGTATCGTTTGCAGCTGAACGACAATTCAGTTATTGACATTCCGCGGATTGAACTGGGCGGATTTGTGCCGCAGAAAGGCATGTTTGTCCGCTACCGTTTTTATCGCGGGCTGATTTTGCAAAGAATTGAATTTGACGGCAAACCGGTTGTCAACCGTACGCCTGCCGAAATCATGAATTTGCTGTGCCGTGTCGATGCAAAGCTGGAAGAAGATGTCCGCAGACAGCAAAGCGCCTGCGAGAACGAAGATTTGGTTTTCGACGGCTTGTCGGAAATTATGAAACAGCGGATTTTCCTGGTGCAGGGCATTGGTCAGCATCCGGAAATCGGCGGATTTTCCAGAGATGCGCTGGATTACGAAATTGCCCGCTGCGCAATGGCCGAAGATCTTGGCCGCCTGGGAAAAGGCTATCTGGAAAAATTCCGAACTCTCAGCCTGCAGTCGCAGCAGGCCGTGCTGATGGGAGACATTGACAAGGAACTTATCGAAGATATCATTCCTTTGGCAGAGGCTTTCGCACAGGATTTGGCGACGGGCGTCGAAGACCCCCGGCATTCGGAAGTCCTGAAAACCTGGAGCTGCATTTTCGACTTCTCCCCCGAAAACTTTGAACGTTTTCGCGAACATTATTTCAAACGCTTGAACGAAAAAAAGGAATAAGAGATTAATCTTATCAAAAAAAAGGCTTTCATTATGAAAGCCTTTTTTCATTATATGCAACTAGCAGAAATGAGAAGCTGCATATCCCGGTCCTCCGTGAGTTCCCCCGCAGTTGCATGGACTGTATGGTTCACCGCCGGGACAGCTTGTACTGGTATTTCCGTAACAATCATAACAGGTCAGGCCGTTTATTGTTACTTTGTCACATGTCCAAAGAAGGATGGGTGTCTTTATGGTTGAACTGTAACCGTAATCAGAACAGGATCCCTGAGATTTGCAAGCGGTACATTTGCCGCAGGAGTTGGTGCTGGCGCAGCCATATGTACAGGACTTGGAGGTTACGTCACAATCCGGGTTAGACTTGCAGGCGGTACACTTGCTGCAAGAGTTGGTCGTTTTGCAGCCATAAGTGCAGCTCAAAGACGACACGTCGCAGTCCGGATTGGTCTTACAACTGGTACAAACGCCGCAGCTGTTGGTGCTGGCACAGCCGTAGGTACAGGATTTGGCCGCGACATCACAGTCCGGGTTGCCTTTGCAGCCGGTACATTTGCCGCAGGAGTTGGTGCTGGCGCAGCCGTACCCGCAGGTTTTGGAAGTCACGTCACAGTCCGGATTGGTCTTGCAGGCGGTGCACTTGCCGCAGCTGTTGGTGTTGGCGCAGCCGTACGAGCAGGACAATGACGATACGTCGCAATCAGGGTTGCCTTTGCAGGTTTGGCACTTGCTGGGACAATCGGACCAATAAGAAGAGCATCCGTAGGAACAGCTTGCCGCCGTTCTTACTTCGCAAGCGGTGTATCCAGTCTGACATTTACTTGGACAATCGGCAAAATACGATTTACAGCCGTAAGGAGTGCTGACCGCCGTTCTGTTTCGACAGTTGTCAGTATAGCAGCTTTGACACTTTGACGAACAGTCGCTGAAATATGAAGCGCAGCCATATGTGCAGGAAACTGAAGTGCGGTTTCGGCAGTTATCCGCATAAGCCGTCTGGCACTTGGTTGAGCAGTCTGACCAATAAGTCTGACAACCATAATTAGCTGAGACTGCTGTACGGTTTCGGCAGTTGTCGGTATAAGCCGTCTGGCACTTGCTGGAGCAATCCGCAAAATACGCAACGCAGCCATACGGCGTTGAAACCGCCGTGCGGTTCCGGCAGTTGTCCGCATAAGCCTTCTTGCAGACCGTGTTGCAGGGCGCCGGATAATATTCCTCACAGCCGTACGCTCCCGCAGACACGCCTGTCGGGCAGGTGCACTGCGTATATTTGCCGCCGCAGCTGTCCCCGCTCGGCGAACGCGGCGACGTACAGTTGGAGGTATTGTAGGCATATTCGCTCTTGCAGGCGCAGGACTGATACTTGCCGCCGCAGGAAGCGCCTTGTCCGACTTCCTTTGAAGAACAAGTCTTGAGAGCCGGGTCGCATTTGCATGAAGCGTATTTTCCGCCGCAGCTCTCGCCGACGCCGACCTGTCCGGCGGGGCAGGTTACGAGGTTCGAGGCGCATTTGCAGCGCGTAATATAAGATTTGTTATAAGGGCAATAACCTTCCGGCACCTGCACGGAATTGCAGTTGTTTAAGATGAACCCCTCGTTTTTGCATTGCGCAGCGGTGTCAATGGTATAGTCTTCGCCGTCGCCGCCTTTGCCGTAGGAGATTTCGTTGTCGCAGTCGCCAACTCCCAGGAAACAGACGCCGGCAGTCTTATAGGCCTTGTCAAGCTGTTCAAACTGAAAGGCGGGCTTTGGTTCGGGTGTGCTTGTGTGTGTCGGTAAAATGCCGGAGGCAATGGTTAGCCTTGGGAACATAAGCGCCGTTCCAGAAAGCAAAGAGAACATTAAAACAGATTTCTTCATAGTATCACCTCACGACAAATGTTGACCAAAGCCCGCAGGGCGGACAGGTGAGGAGATATGGGAAAGACGGGCAAGACAAGACGAAACAGGGACAGCTAAAACGGAAGACGGCTAATCTCCGCGCTTATCCTTAAATATCTGCACATACCCGCAGGCGGTTCTCCGCCGCGGCATAACATCCACACCTGTAGATAATATAACGCGGATTAGAATAAAAGTCAACTATTCTTGAAACCGGTTTTATTTTTCGCTAACGACATTGAGTGAGCCGTAAGAAGATTTCTTTAACTCAGTGAAACAAGGCTTGATATTTAGCTTATAAAACCCTAAATTTAAGGGATGAAATAGGAGAGGCTGATGATGGACAATTTACCGGAATTGCGTGACATACATATTCCCGACGGCGTTTCGGCTTTTCCGCCGGCCTATGGCTGGTGGGTGGTTTTGGCCGGTGTCGTTGCTCTGTTTCTTCTGGCCGAACTGTTCCTGATTCTGCGCCGAGCCAGTAAAAAGCTTTATGCGCGCCGCCTGTTGAAAAACATAACTTCTTCTTCGCCTGTCAATGCCGCGGTACAGATGTCCGAAATTCTCCGTCGCATCTGCGTTTACAAATATCCCGAAGCTGCGGCTTTGAGCGGCCGTGCCTGGATTGAGTTTCTGAATGCGCATGCCGGGACCGCTCTTTCCGGACAAGCGGCCGAACTTTTGATTAATGCGCCGTATGTCCCCGCAGACGCCGAAAGTTATCATTCGGCCGACTTGGAGGCGCTGCGTCGTTTTTGCTATGTCTGGATTGGAGAAAACCTATGAATCATTTTGCTTATCCGCAAATGTTCTGGCTGCTGCTCCTGCCGTTTTTGTTTCGTGCGGTGTTGCCTGCTGTCAAAGGTCTGCATGGCGATGCTCTGCGTGTGCCTTTTATTGGCGATTTGGTCAAAATCAATCTTAAATCCGGCGGCCTCTGGGGGCGTTCAACCGAAAATCCGGACCGGATTTCCCTGCCTCTGATACTGCTTTATCTTGTTTGGGCGCTGCTGGTTGCCGCGGCGGCGCGTCCGCAATGGGTCGGCGAACCGGTGCGGATAAAAAACTACGGCCGCGACATTCTGATGGTTATGGATATCTCCAATTCCATGCAGGAACCCGATTTTGCGCTTCGTGGCCGGCGTATTGACCGCCTGAGCGCCGTCAAACTGGTCGCTTCCGATTTTATCCGCAAGCGCACCGACGACCGTATCGGACTGGTGCTATTTGGCACCCGCGCTTATCTGCAGGCGCCGATAACCTATGACAAGAAGTCGGTCGAGGAAATTCTAAAAACCATGGACGCGGGCATGGCCGGCGATTCGACCGCTATCGGCGACGCGCTGGGACTGGCGCTGAAAACGCTCAAGGACAGCCCGAACAAAGACAAAAAAGTCATTATACTGTTAACCGACGGTGAAAACAATGACGGTGCGCTTACGCTGCCGCAGGCCATAAATCTGGCTCGGGAAGAAGGCGTCAAAGTCTATACCATCGGCGTCGGTTCGGACATGAGCCAGTCGTTTTTCGGCTTTGGCATGCTGGGCGGCCGGCCGGGACTGGATGAAGCTAGTCTGCGGAAAATTGCCGACGAAACCAAGGGCACCTATTTTCGTGCCAAAGATACCTCGTCGCTGGTGCGGATTTATGACGCGATAGACAAACTGGAACCCGGTCTCAATGAAAACCAGTTTGTTCAGGAAACCCGGGAGCTTTATTATCTGCCGTTGCTGGCGGCGTTGCTTCTGGCGTCGGTTGTGGCGTTTCAGACAAGGAGGGCGGCCTGATGGAAGAGTTTTTCCGCGATTTTCATTTTCTGCGTCCGTGGTATTTGCTGCTGTTGTTTCTGCCGCTGCTGTTTTACTGGAAGTTTTTTCGCGGTGTCAGAAACAAGTCTTCCTGGGAGGCTGTCTGCGACAAACGGCTGCTTGATTTTTTGCTTGTCCGGGGCAGTTCGGCGCAGCGCCGGGCGGTTTCATATCTGGCTTTTGCCGGTTTTGTCGGTGCGGTACTGGCACTGAGCGGCCCGGTCTGGCAGAAAAAGGAAGTTCCCGATTTGGCGCCGGAGAATCCGGTCATGCTGCTCTTGAACATGTCGACCGACATGGCGGCCAAAGACCTTACGCCCAACCGCCTGACCCGCGCCAAGTTCGAGATTTCCGATTTGCTGAAACTTCTGCGAAACGTTCAGGCCGGTCTGATTGTTTATACCCGCGAACCTTTTTTGATTACGCCGATAACCGAAGATATGGGGCTGATTGAAAATCTGCTTCCTGCCGTCGTTTTCAATATTATGCCGGCCAATGGCGACCGGTTGGATCGAGCCGTTGCGCTGGCGGTCGAAAAATTTCAGAATGCGCAGTACGCTTCCGGCAGCATTGTCGTTTTCACTTCCGACGTCGGCGAACGTTTTGATTTGGCGCTGGAAGAGGCCGAAAAGGCCAAAGCGGCGGGCTATGTGCTTAATGTGGTTGCCGTGTCGCCGCAGATTCCCGAAAAGCTGAAGCTGCTTGCCGCCGCAGGCGGCGGCGTCTGTGTCGGCAGCGGTACGGCAGGCGTAGAGCAGATTGCCCGTGAAATCGAAAAGACAATCAGCGACGAGCTCAAAATCAGCGAAAACCTGCGTTCGGACTGGGACGATTTCGGCTATTTTCTGCTTATAATTCCGCTGGTCTGCTGCCTGTATTTCTTTCGCCGGGGAATTCTGGTTCTGGCTTTTGTGCTTGGCGGTACGGTTTCGGCGCAGGCCGGATTTTTCCTCAACAACAATCAGGAAGGGCTGAGAGCTTATGGCGGCGGCGATTATCAGGCCGCGGCGCAAAAGTTTGAGGACAGCCGCTGGAAAGCGGCTGCGCTTTACAAGGCCGGAAACTATGAAGAGGCTTTTCGCGAATTTTCCAAAAACGGCGATGCCGAAGCGCTGTACAATCAGGGCAATGCGCTGGCCAAAAGCGGAAAAATCGAAGAAGCCGTTAAAAAATATGAAGAGGTTCTGCAAAAAGAACCCGGCCATGAAGATGCGAAATTCAATCTTGAATATCTGAAACGACAGCAGGAACAGCAAAATCAACAGCAGCAAAATCAGGATAAGCAGGAGCAGCAGAACCAACCGCAAAGCCAGCCGCAAGGCGGTGCGGAAGACGATCGGCAGCAGGGGCAGAAACAACAGCCGCAGGAGAATCAGTCTCAGGGACAGCAAAACGGTTCTGAAAATCAGCAGGCCGATGATAAAGACGGACAAAGCCGTCAGGAACAGCCGCAGGCTGCCGAAGGACAACAGGACGAGCAGAATGATTCGAAACAATCCGGACTTCGGGAAGACGAAAAGACCGGCGACCGCCGCCGGGACGCCGAAAAACAATCCGAAGAACAGAAATCGGCCGCCGCTGAGTTGCAAAAAGGCGATGAAAACGCCAAATACGATGAAGAGGTTCAGGCGCGCGCACAGCAATACCGCGACATCCCCGAAGATGCCGGCGGTCTGCTCCGGGCGTTTATTCAAAAAGAATACCGCAAAAACAGATATAAGGAATGAAAAATATGAGGAAGATTATCAGCATTTTGGTTTTCGGCATATTTTTTTATGCCGAAGCTTTTGCTCAGACGCTGGTTGCCAAAACCAGTCGTACCGATTTGCCGGAGGGCGAGGCTTTTCTGCTGACGTTGGATTATGACGGCAGCGATGCGTCTGTGCCGGAGCTGGGCGTTCTGGATAAGGATTTTACCATTTATTCGGTAACCAATTCCTATCAGACCAATATCGTCAACGGTCAGGTTTCGCAGCAGCGCCAGTGGCAGATTGGTTTGGTTCCGAAGGGCGTTGCCGGAACCGCGGTTACCGTTCCGCCGATTAAATTGGGAAATGTTCAGAGCAATCCGGTTCAGTTGCGGATTCTTGACGCTCAGAATCTGGCGCATCCCGACAATTCGGACAACCCGGGCTATCAGGCGCCGCAGCGGGGGCCTCGTTTCGCCGTCAAAGGAGATGTCGACGACAAAAATCCTTATGTTCAGCAGCAGATAAACTATACGCTGACCCTTTATGATGCCGGCGGCCTTCAGGGCGGCGAGCCGGAGTTTATCGACGACGGCAGCAACAGCTGGCTGATAAGAAGTCTCGGTGAACCGGAAATCAACAGTAAGGTTGTCAACGGCCGCAGTCTGCGCGAAATCAAATTCCGTTATGCCATGTTCCCGCAAAAAAGCGGCCGGCTCAAGACCCCGGTTATTCGTTTTAACGGCTATTACCTGACACAGGGCGGCCGCGGTTCGGATCCGTTCGAGGAAATTTTCGGCGGTTCGCTTTTTGATGCCGGCGTCGGTTTCGGCAGCATGTTTGCCACCCGTAACCCGGTTGTGCTGAATACCAAACCGATAGAAGTTAATGTGCGGCCGATACCTCCGGCCAACAACGGCAATTGGTGGCTGCCGGCCGAAAGCGTTAAGCTTTATGCCGAATGGAGCCCGCAGCGGCCGGTTTTCAAAGTCGGCGAGGCAGTCAGCCGCACGGTTTATCTTAAAGCCGTCGGCGTGGTCGAGAATCAGCTGCCGGACATTAAATTCCGCGATGTCGCCGGTTTAAAGCAGTACCCGGAAAAACCGGTTGCCCAGAATGCGGTTGAAAACGGTCAGGTCGTCGCCGTCAAAAAAACCGCCAACGTCTATATTCCCGATAAGGCCGGCAATATTGCCGTACCCGAGATTTCGGTCGATTGGTTCAATGTCAGAACCGGCCGGATGGAACGTGCCGTGCTGCCGGCGGCAAATATTCAGGTGCAGCCCGGTAATGTGTCGGTTGCCGCACAGCCGCAGACAATGGAGCCGGACATGAACCGGCGCGGCGAAATTCTGGCTGACAGTGCCGAAGAGGCGGTCGAAACCGTAGCTGCGGAACTTCCGGTGTCGCCGGAAAACCGTTTCAGTGCCTACTATGCTGCAATTGCCGCCTTTATTCTCGGGTTGGCTGTCAGTTGGCTGTTGTTCCGTTCTCCGGCAAGGGAACGGGCAAAACCGGCGGAAAAACCGGGGTTGCGCGACAGCCGCAGAGCGGTCGTCCGCTGTGCGAAGGAAAGTGATTTCCGCGGCTTGCGCGACGCATTGCTCAACTGGGCGGCGGAAAAGTTTAAAAATCGCCGCATAACCAACATGAGCGATATTGTCCGTGCCGTAAACGTCGAAGATTTCGAAAAGCAGATAGATATTTTGACCGCGGAGCTTTACGGTAAAGGCAGCGATACATGGAACAGCGCCGCTTTTATTAAGGCATTTGAAAAGGCCGATGCGTTGAAGCCGAAAGATAAGGCCGCGGACAAACCGTTGCCGGGTCTTTATAAAAACTGATAAAAAAGCCCCCCGGAAGAGGGGCTTTTTTAACGCAGTTTTGCTTTGATCTGTTCGTAACTGTAACAGTCGGCAATACGGCCTTGTACCAGATATGAGGGCGTTGTGGCAAAAATTGCCGCGGCAGCCGCCAGCACGTCGTCGGTGCTTACGGCGTTTATTCGGCTTATTTGCTCTTCCGTACTGCGCAGACGTCCGAAGTTCAACAGCTGCTCAGCCGAAACTTCAATACTGTCCTCATTGTCTTCCGCCTTTTTGGTCAGTGCGACAATCATTTGCCTTTTGGCGCGTTCCAGCTCCCGGGACGAAACCGGTTCGGCAGCCAGTTTTTTTATTTCGGCAATGACGACGTCCAAAATACGGTTAATGTTTTCCGCCTGCGCCGCGGCGGTAATTCCGACGAACCCGACGTCGGTTTCGTCAACGACGCTGGTGCTTATGTCATAAACCAGAGAGCGTTTGATGCGCGCTTCCGTGTTCAGGCGCGAAACCTCTTCGCCGCCCAGAATCTGCAGCGCCAGATATTTGGCCTCGCGTTTATAATGCGGATGTCCGGCCAGCAGGTCGAAACCGAGTTCAAACTTGACTTCGCTTTCTTCCGGTCTGATATGGCGAAAACCGCCGATGTACCGCTGCGGCAGGCGAACCGCCTTTTGCCCGCGGGGAAGCTTTCCGAAATATTTTTCAGCCAGCCGTACCAGCTCTTCGTGTTCAAAGTTTCCGGCCGCCGACAAAATCAGATTTTCGCCGCAGTAACAGCGCTGCCGCCAGTCGTCCAGTTCGGCCTTGCCGATTTTGCCGAGCGTTTCCCGGCTGCCGAGAATGTCGCGTCCCAGCGGCTGGCTGCCGTAAACCAGTTGCGAAAAGGCGTCGTTGAAACAGTCGTCGCTGTCGTTCTCGTCTTCGTACATTTCCTGAAAGATAACCTGACGTTCGCTGTCGATGTTGGCCTCGGTGAAAGTCGAGTTGAGCAGAATGTCGGCCAGCAGTTCAATGGCGGCTTCACGGTCTTTGTTCAACACTTCGATTGAAAAGGCTGTTGTGTCCATGTCCGTCCAGGCGTTTGATTTCCCGCCCAAGTCGGCAATCTGCTCGTTGATTTCCAGTTCGGAACGGGTGGTTGTCCCCTTAAAGGTCATATGCTCGCAAAAATGCGCAATGCCGTTCTGTGCCGGCGTTTCAAAACGCGACCCGCAGCGGCACCAGACGCCGACGTTGAACATGCCGGTCGTTTCGTCCTTTTTCGAAACGACGTGCAGACCGTTGTTCAAAACCGTTAATTGCGTTTGCATAAAATCTCGAGCCTTCAGTTTTTGTTGTCCCGATTATCGGCGCAAACAAGGAATTGTCAATATAAAAATCCTTGCCTTTATGGGTTTTTGATGACATATTGAAACCAATTTTTAACAGGATTGAGAGAAAAATATGGCACTGAAATTCGAAGTTTTGAAAAAACAGGGCAAATCGCGCCGCGGTCGTCTGCATACCAGGCACGGCACGGTCGAAACGCCGGCCTTTATGCCGGTCGGCACTTGCGGCACCGTCAAGGCGATGATGCCAGAATCCGTGGCCGAAACCGGCGCGCAGATATTGCTCGGCAATACGTATCATCTGATGCTCCGTCCGGGTGCCGATCTGGTTGAAAAAATGGGCGGCCTGCATAAGTTTATGAATTGGGATAAGCCGATTTTAACCGATTCCGGCGGTTTCCAGGTCATGAGTCTGACCGGTCTTCGCAAACTGACGGAGGAAGGCGTTACTTTCAGTTCGCATGTAGACGGCAAAAAGTTTTTCTTAAGCCCGGAGGAGTCTATGAAAATCCAGCATAAACTGGATTCAAACATTACCATGTGCCTGGACGAATGTGTCAAACTGCCGGCGCCCTACGAAACGGTCAAAAAATCGGTCGAGATGTCCATGCGCTGGGCCAAACGCAGCCGCGAAGCCTTTATTGACCGTGACGGTTACGGTATTTTCGGCATTCAGCAGGGCGGCGATTATGAAGATTTGCGCGGTTGGTCGGCCGAACAGCTGAAGAATATCGGCTTTGACGGCTATGCCATCGGCGGTCTGGCCGTCGGCGAGGGGCAGGAAACCATGTTTAAGGTTTTGGACTATGCACCCGGAATGCTGCCTGAGGACAAACCGCGTTATCTGATGGGCGTCGGCCGGCCGGATGACATTGTCGGCGCGGTTCTGCGCGGGGTCGATATGTTCGACTGCGTCATGCCCACCCGCAGCGGCCGCACGGCGCAGGCCTTTACCGCTCGCGGCCCGGTCAATATCCGCAATGCGCGTCATCGCGAGGATCCGCGCCCGCTTGAAGCCGAATGCGACTGTCCGCTTTGCCGCAACTATTCGCGCGCCTATATTCATCATCTGCAAAAGTGTAATGAAGTTCTTGCCGTGATGTTGCTTACCTGGCATAATATCCGCTATTATCAGCGCCTGATGCAGGGGCTCCGGCAGGCCATAGAGGACGGAAAACTTGAGGAGTTTGCCGCCGGGTTCTATCGTCAGCAGGCTCTGGGCGACATTGAGGAGATATAGCCGATGGTTGAAGTCTGCAATACAAATCTGGATGAAATGGTTGATTCTTTTGCCGAGCAGAACCGGCAGGAAGGGCTGCGGGTTTTCGTTGCCGGCGGCAGCCGTCCTGGAACCGACCCTGTTTATGTGGAGGAGGCTTATAATCTCGGCCGCCAGATTATCAAAATGGACTTCAAACTTGATTTCGGCCTGTCCAATTCCGGCATCATGGGTGCCGTTGCCCGCGGCGTCATGGACGGTTGGAACAAAAAGCAATGCAAGGACAGGGGATATCCGATTCAGGCCGTGACCACGCAGGCTTATTTTGACCTTTATCCGCGCGATGACGAACTGATTTCGCAGATAGAAAACCTCATTTTGGCCAAGACGCTGGAAGAGCGCAAACAGAAACTCCTTGATGCCGACTTCGTGGTCTTTGCGCCCGGCGGCGTCGGCACGCTTGACGAATTGGCTTACGACTGTGTGGCCATGCAGGATGGCTTTTTACAGATTAAACCTTTTATTCTGTACAATATCAACGGCTATTTCCACCACCTGCTCGAGTATATGAAAGCCATTGCTCAGGAGGGGTTTGCCGATCCGATACCTTTTATTGTCGTTGACAACAGCGATGAAGTCGGCATAGTTTTCCGCCTGCTCAAACTGCGCTATCAAAAGGGAACCACCACGGCCGAGGCTTATGCCAATACCCGGCAACTGATTTACGAACTGCCCTATTTCATTAAAAAGAAAGTAGACAACACGGTTTTTGTCGAACACATCATTGCCGAAATGGATCGCATTGCCGCTTCGGGAACCGCCGGAGAAAAAGCCGAACTGGCCAAGGAAATCGAAACGGCCTACCTCGAAAAGGAAATTGAGCGCATGTATGAACGTCTGGCCAAAACCGGCCGGGACACCTCTATCGTCAGCGACAAACTGACCAAACTCAAAAAACGCAAGAATATGAAACTTTAGCCACGCCCGGAGGGCAGTCAGGAAAAAAGATGACGACGTCAGTCTGGAAATTCTTATGGAAATATCTTTCCAAGCTTAGGATATTGTTTTACAGTGTGCTGTTCTCGGTTCTGGCCGGCGAGTTTTTCGTCCGGCTTTCGCTGTATTATGCCTCCAAAATCGTCGATGTTCTGGCCGCCGAAGGACCGCGCCGCAGTTTGATGCTGTCCGCGCTCGGCTTTGCCGGTCTGGCTTCGTTGTTTTTGTTTGCCAAAGGATTGCTGCTCAATGTGCTGATTTTTATTGAAGCGCGGTTTCTGCCGGTTTACATGAGCCGCATTTCCAAAGATTTGTTTAATTATGCGCACCGGCATTCGACGGCGTTTTTTGCCGAGGAAATGGCCGGCAATATTTCCGGAAAAATCAAAACCATTATTGATGACAGTTACAGCATTTATTACAACATTCTCTGGGGGTTCATTTCGCCGACGATTGCCGTTGTTATCAGTTTTGCCTTTATTTTCAACATTAACGTTCCTCTGTCTCTGACAATGCTTGGCCTTAATTTTCTGCTTATTTGGGCGTTGTATGTTCTGAGCCGCAAGCTGGCGCCTTTTTCCGAAGCCCGCGCCAAACTGATGTCCGAAGCCAATGGTGTGCTGGTTGACAGCATAACCAATGCCAGTCTGGTCAAAAATTTCAGCAATTTTCTTTATGAAAAACGCCATTATTTCAGCTATGTCCGCAGGGCTGCGGCGGCCGATCGGCTGGAAAACCTGCGCTTTGGGCATTTGTTTATCGCTCAGGGTGTTTTGCGCGCGCTGATGCAGGCGGTTTTTTACGCGCTGCCGGTCTGGTACTGGTATAAAGGGGAAATTAACGTCGGGCAGTTTGTTCTGATCCAGTCGCTGATTGCCGTTCTGAGCAATATTTACAACATGCTGTCAATGAATTTCATTAACTTTTTCCGGCTTTACGGCGGCATTAAGGACGGTTTAAAACTGCTCTCCCGTCCTTTTGAAGTAACGGACGTTCCGAACGCCCGCCGGTTAAAAGTGCGGGAAGGGCGGATAGATTTTGCCGGCGTCACTTATCATTACAAACATTCCGAACCCTTGTTCAATGATTTTAATCTGCATATTGCGCCGGGCGAAAAAATCGGACTGGTCGGACGTTCCGGTTCCGGAAAATCGACGCTGATCAAGCTTTTGTCGCGTTATTACGATATTCAGAAAGGCGAAATTTCCATTGACGGCCAGAATATTGCCGAAGTTACGCAAAAAAGTCTGCGCGCGTCCATTGCGCTCATTCCGCAGGATCCCTCGCTGTTCAATCGCACGATTATGGAAAACATCCGCTACGGCAGCCTGCGCGCCACGGATGAAGAAGTTTTTGCCGCTGCCCGTCGCGCCCGTATTCACGATTTTATCATGTCGTTGCCGGCCGGTTACGATTCCAAGGTCGGCGAACGCGGTGTCATGCTTTCCGGCGGCGAACGCCAGCGGATTGCCATTGCCCGTGCGATTTTGAAAAATGCGCCGATTTTGATTCTGGACGAAGCGACTTCGGCGCTGGACAGCGAAAGCGAAAAATATATTCAGACCTCAATCCGCGAACTGATGAAAGACAAGACCGTCATAGCTGTCGCTCACCGTTTGTCAACCCTCAGGGAAATGGATCGGATTGTCGTCATGGACAAAGGGCGGATAGTCGAAACCGGAACGCATGCGGCGCTGCTGCGGCAAAAGGGGCTGTATCATGGTTTTTACGATATGCAGTCGAAAGGTTTTATTAAAATCGACGAAAGTGCGGAGGAAGACGAATGCTGAACATCATCTGGATTGCTTTTTTTGTTTCCGCTTTTCTGATGGCTTTGTATCGGGCGCTGGTCTTAGGCGACGGCGGCGTCTGGACAGAGTTGGTTAATTCGGTTTTCGTTTCTTCCAAAGCCGCTTTTTCAATTGCGCTGAACCTGACCGGCATTTTGTGTTTTTGGCTCGGATTGCTCAAAATTGCCGAAGCCTCCGGCATAACCGGACTGCTGGCCAGAGCTTTGTACCCATTGTTTCGGCGGATTATGCCCGGTGTGCCGGCGGAAAGTCCGGCGCTGTCGTCAATGATTATGAATATTGCCGCCAATATGCTCGGACTGGACAATGCCGCAACGCCGATGGGGCTTAAGGCCATGGAACAGCTTCAGCAGCTGAATCCGAAAAAAGATACGGCTTCCGATGCGCAGATTTTGTTTATGGTCATTAACACTTCGGCTGTTACGCTGATTCCGATTACGATTTTAATGTATCGTGCCGAGCTCGGTTCCGTTAACCCGAGCGCTGTCTTTATGCCGATTTTGTTTGCGACGTCGCTGTCGACGCTGAGCGGTTTTCTGGCTGTGGCCTGGGTACAGAAACTGAATATCTTTAACCGGGTAGTGTTGGGCTGGCTGTTGGGGTTTGCCGTCTTCATCGGCGCCGTAGCCTGGCACTTCCAGAGCCTGCCGCCGGCCGAACGGCTGCAAACCTCTGCCGCCTGGGGCAATTTTATTCTTTTTGCTTTCATCGTCAGTTTTATAACCGCCGGGCTGATTCGCAGAATCAATGTCTATGAAACTTTTGTTCAGGGAGCTAAAGAAGGGTTTGACATCGCGGTTCGGATTATTCCCTATCTGGTTGCCATGTTGGTTGCCATAGCGGTATTGCGTGCTTCCGGCGTGCTGAATGTCATTGTGCTGGGTTTTGAAAATTTCTTTGCTTTTCTCGGCATCGACACCGATTTTGTGCCGGCGCTGCCGACGGCGATTTTAAAGCCGCTTTCCGGCAGCGGTGCCCGCGCCATGATGATTGAAACCATGCAGACTTACGGAGCGGACAGTTTTCCTGCTTTCGTGTCTTCGGTGGTGCAGGGGTCGACCGAAACGACGTTTTATGTGCTGGCGGTTTATTTCGGCGCGGTCAGAATTACCAAAATCCGCAGCGCGCTTCCCTGCGCCCTTCTGGCCGATTTTGTCGGTATTGTTTCGGCCGTTGTGCTGGCGTATTTGTTTTATGAATAAAGTAAGTTGTTGATATTGTAACAAAGGGCTTGAAATTTTAATGAGTTAAGAATAATATCCTAATATCGCTTACCGTAAGTGTGCCTGAAATCCGAAGAATGGCTTCTTCGGATTTTTTTGTTTTAAATGTTAACTTAAAAGGAGAAAATAAAATGGGAAACTTAATTCAATATATCATACAGGAAGACCCGGAGAAAGAAGACCTTGAATTTAGAAGAAAAACTTTTTTCCGAACAGCCTCTTCTCATTCCAAAAATATTTTAGAACAGAATTTAATGCATAACGATTTTGAAAAAGTAAATAGTAATATTCCAAGATATTGGGAAACAGCAGACAACGGAAAAAAGGTTTATGATTATGTTGTAAAAAAAGAAGGAAAGGTTAAGCCAGAAGATCAAAACATATTAGATTATATCGTATCTGCTACAAAAGGGAGTTTAAATTTAGGTAAAAACTTTTTTCCGATGAGAAAAATAAACTTTACCGATAAGTATAAACATGCATTTATGAATTGTAATGCAGCACAATATGGTAAAGGAGGAGCTGACATTGCTAAGTTGGCCTCTGACTTAAGAGAATGGAATGATGTTAGAACAGGCTCAAACACCCTTGACAGTAGTAAAGGAGACAATTATGCTAATAAAATAGGTAGATTATTGGGAAGTAAATACCCTAAAGGAGATTGTGATGCCCTTATTGAAAAATATATTAAAAAAAATTGGTAAATATGGCTTATATACAATTTTATTTTTATGTTCTCTAGTCATTATCGGCATAGTTTCAGGCATTTCCTTTTATTTGTGTGCCGATTATAGCTACAGGAAACAAGCGCAACCACAAATCAAGGAATGTATTGATAGTGGCTTCAGCGAAGAAACCTGCAAAAATAGAATATTTTAATTGCCTGAATAACATTCGGAACAAAATATTCGGATGGAAATTGTGATGAAATTATCCAAAAGTATATTAATAAAAGCTGGAAAATAATCGGAATAACGACCGTAATCATAGCAAATAGTGCTATTTTATTATTTGTATTGACATGTATGCTCTATGTTTATGGACTCGAGCTTTAATTTAAATATCGCTTACCGTAAGTGTGCCTAAAATCCGAAGAACAGTTTCTTCGGATTTTTTGTTTTAAATGTTAACTTAAAAGGAGAAAATAAAATGGGAAACTTAATTCAATATATCGCGCAGGAAAACCCGGATAAAATGAGCCTTGGCAAACTCCGGTACCGCGAAATAATCTTTGTGAAAGGAAATCAACCATTCTTTCGAAACCGAAATATACAAATCCCAACCCACGCCGTATTCCGTCCGGCGAAATTGCCAAAAGCGGATTGGAAGGTTTTGGACAAGGTATTGAAAATGGTTCGCTTTCGTTATTTAATGCGAAAACAGGAGGATTTTATGATGTTGCCAGTTACTTTTTTATGAAGAATGATTATGAAAAAAGACAAGAAAAAATGCAGAAAGAAGCTGAAAAAGTTGGCCTTGGCGGTTTGAATAAATTGGCTGATTATGCAATTAATATTGGGGAAAGTGCAAATATATTAAAGAGAATAAAGAATATCGGCGCCAAATATACTAAACTGCGTTAGCAACTTGACTTTAGACCGGTATTTGTTGATACTGAATACCGGTCTTCTTTTGTGGAATAATGAGGAGCAAGACAAAGAAATTGGAATATATTAAAAATATAAAATTGTTTTTTTCGTGCTATTTTTCATTTAACGGCATATATGGTCGTGTTTTGTTTTGGGAAGCTCTGCTTTTCGGTTATCTGATTCTTTATGTTTTTTCAAAAATACAAATACCTTATTTTGATATTTTGGGTTGGCTTGGTTATTTTTATATTTCCCTGAATGCCTATCAAAAGAGATGTCGGGATTTAAGCCTGAAAGGCTCTTGGATAATCTTGATTGTCACGGTTTTCTTTGTATATATGGCGGTCACTCATCCGTTAGGTATAGATAAGACGGAATTTTTCCTGCCGATTTCTCAGGCAATTTTGGTTGTTTATTTATGCGTATATTTGTATGCACTGTTTATGCCCGGCAAAAAAGAAAAAAAGCCGGATTTAACCAGCCCGCTGCTGAAACATCCGCGGATTTATTTTGCAGCATGTCTTGTGGTGTTTTTAATCGGACGCTGGCTTTTGCTTCATTATGATTTTGTATTGTAAAAAATTGAAATCTTAAAATTGATTTCCAAAATCCGAAGAATGGTTTCTTCGGATTTTTTTGTTTTACATATTAACTTAAAAGGAGAAAATAAAATGGGAAACTTAATTCAATATATCATACAGGAAGACCCGGAGAAAAACCAACCCTGGCAGACTCCTATGTCGCAAAATAATTCTTGTAAGAGGAAATCAACCATTCTTTCAAAACCGAAATATACAAATCCCAACCCGCGATGTATTCCGTCCGGCGAAATTGTCAAAAGCGGATTGGAAGGTTTCGGACAAGGTATTGAGGGTGGGGTTGAATATGCTCTTAATTCATTTACTCGTAATCTTTATAAAAGAATGAATGATAAGTTCTTAGGAGGAATATATCAAAAAAAGCAAGATGAATTAGAAAAATTATCCAAGCAAGAAAATTTAGAAAAACCTTATAAATATTCTAATTATGCAATAGATATTGGGGTTAACGGAGCTAAGGCTTTTAATCTTATTAAAAAAGGTATTATAAAGAGAAAAAGGACAGAGTAAAAAATAAATAAGATTTATATCGTTGATTTTTCAACCGGTGTCTAATATTCTGAACACCGGTTGAAAATGTCGAAGAGCCTGTCATGAAAAACAATGTTGTAACGCGGATGCTTAATCCTTTTTTCAAAGAAATCTGGGGTGAAAATCCGCTGACTTTTTATTTTTCTTTCAAAGGAACCTTTAATCGTCTCCAGTTTTGGGGAGCATTGATAACAATCAATGTTTTCGTGAACTTGATAGACATTCAGGATTTTTGGCTGTTGTTCGTTCTGGCTTTTCCCATAGCTTTTTGCGCGACTCTTGCCGCTTTGCAAAAAAGATGCCGGGATATAAATTATAACGGCACAATAGCCACGTTAGCTTATTCATTAACTTTTTTGCATGATTTTAAGCATGTAACATTGCCGGATTGCTTAAACGATATTTGGGGTGTCTTTGGAATTAGCTATATGGTAATCGCTGTTTTCTTGGTATTATTTCCCGGCCGCAAGGAAAAAAAGCCCGATATTGCGGATCCTCTGCTGAAACGCCCTTATTTATATGTGCTTGTCTGGAGCATTTTGTTCTGGCTGGGGGAAGCAATTTTATACAACCAAGATCTTGCCAAACCAGCTGGTGTTTAATATTCTGAACACCGGTTGAAATTATCAAAGGTAGTAAAGTGAAAAAAAATATTGCAACGCAAATGTTTAATTTTCTGTTCAATAAAATTTGGGGCGAAAATCCGCTGACTTTTTATTTTTCCTTTGACGGAAGATTTAATCAACTCCAACTTTGGGGGGCTTTGATAACCATTAATCTATTTTGCGAGGTTGTTGAAGCACAAAACATTGTAGCTTTGACAGCTATTGCATCTTTTGTGGCTTTTTGGGCAACACTTGCCGGTATCCAAAAAAGATGTAGAGATTTGAACCACAAAGGTACAATCATCACTTTAGTTTATACCGGAACCTTTTTGCTGACAGATTATTATGATCATATAGCTTTACCCAAAGTTTTAGAATATGTTTGGGGTGGCTTTGTCTTTGTATACATATTTGCCATTCTTCTTTTATTGTTCTTCCCTGGAAGAAAAGAGAAAAAGCCGGATATAGTTTCTCCCTTGCTCAAACGCCCATATTTATATATCGGAATTTGCGCCATCCTTTTCCTGCTCGGGCGGGGTGTAATGTTTTACTTAGGGGCTTAGCCGTTTTTCTCAAACCAGAGAGTGGATTTTTGCGGGCTGTTCATCTGCCGGAGTTCATTAAACCTGAGCTGATATTTTTGCATAATCAACGTTTTTTTATTTTCAATAAAGAAAAAATCCGAAGATTCCGGAACCTTCGGATTTTCAAACTTAAAGATTAAGATTTTTTAAGCCACCTTAATCAAACCGTGTTTTTTCTTGCCTTGAGAGAGCTTGACCTGTCCGTCAACCACATCAGACGCAGATAAAACATAATTCTCGTCGCTGATAACCTTGTCATTCAGTTTCAGTCCGGATTGCTTAATCAGGCGGCGCGCTTCGCCCTTACTGGCAACAAAACCGATTTCCAAAAAGGCGTCCAAAATGCTGAGCCCGTCGACAGACGTTTTTTGCAGACTTGGCAAGTCTCCGCCGGCGACGCCCATTTCAAAGGTTTTGACGGCCGTGTCCTGCGCTGCCGTGGCTTCGGTTTCGCCCCGGCAGATTTTGGTCGCCTCAAAAGCCAGAATTTTTTTGGCTTCGTTGATTTCCTTGTCCTTCAGGCTTTCCAGACGGCGGATTTCATCTATCGGCAAATCGGTGTAAATGCGCAGACATTTGCCGACTTCGGCATCGCCGATATTGCGGAAATACTGATAATAATCATAAGACGGCAGCTTTTCTTCGTTAATCCAAACGGCATTGCCCTCCGATTTGCCCATTTTCTTGCCGTTTGAGTCGGTAATAATCGGGCTTGTAAAGCCGAAAAGCTCAACATCATAACGACGACGGCCGAGTTCGGTGCCGGAAGTAATGTTGCCCCATTGGTCCGAGCCGGCAATCTGGGCGCGGCAGCCGTATTTGTTGTACAACACGCAGAAATCGTAGCCTTGCAGAAGCATATAGTTAAATTCAAGGAAAGACATCGGCTGCTCGCGTTCCAGGCGTGTTTTTACACTGTCCATTGTCAGCATGCGGTTAACCGAATAACAGGTGCCGATGTCGCGCAAAAAGGCAAGATAGTTAATGTCCTTGAACCAGTCCCAGTTGTCGACCATAATCGCGTCGTTGGCGCCGTTGCCGAATTTCAAAAATTTGCCGAAAGATTTTTTCAGCCCCTCAATGTTGTGCTGCAAGGTTTCTTCGCTTAAAAACGGACGCAGTTTGTCTTTGCCCGAAGGGTCGCCGATGCGGGCGGTTGCGCCGCCGACCAGCGTAAGCGGCTTATGTCCGCATTTCTGGAACCAGCGCATCATCATCAACGGAACGATATGCCCGACGTGCAGGCTGTCGCCGGTGGGATCCGAACCGAGATAACCGACGGCCGGTTTGCCTGCTTTTTCGCACTCATAAAGGTAGGTGTCGAAACCGTTCTCGTTGGTGCATTGATTATAAAAGCCGCGTTCCAGCATCAGGTTAAAAAATTCGGATTTAAATTTGCTCATTTTCCCTTTCCTTGCTATGATGAATATAAACTATTAGCGTAATTTTAAGGAATATTAACATATAAATAAAATAGTGCAACAACGGAGGTAATTTTTTTTCGACATGGATATCATCAGACCCCTTCATGCCCTGGGAATGAGCAGCGGAACCGCTTTGGACGGCGTTGATGTCGCCCTGCTGAAAACCGACGGCGTCGACGTTTACGACTTCGGCCTTTCCCAGAGCGTTCCCTATGATGAGGAACTCCGCGACAAAATCCGCTCCGTTCTCGGCAAAAGGCCGGATACGCCTGAAAACGAAGCGGCTATTCGCGAGGTCGAAACGGAGCTGACCGCGTTTCATGCCGAAATTGCCAACGAGATTATCGCCGCTCAGGACGAGAAGGTCGACGTCATCGGCTTTGAGGGACACAATATCTGCCTTGACCCCAAAAACCATTTCAGCTGTCAGATTGGCGACGGGAAACGCCTTGCCGAACTGACTCGGACCAAGGTCGTCAACCGCTTTCAGAATGCCGACCTGCTGGCCGGCGGGCAGGGCGGTCCGCTGGTTCCCGTATATTACCAGTCTCTCTGTGCCGACATGGGCAAGCCGCTGGCCGTGGTCAATATCGGCGGCTGCGCCAATATAACCTGGATAGGCTCCATCGGCGATATGATTGCTTTTGACTGCGGCCCCGGCAATGCCGCCATCAACGACTGGGTTATGAAACACGGCGGCATGCATATGGATTATAACGGCAAATTGGCGATTACCGGCAAAGTTAACGAACAAATTGTCGCCTCGATGATGAGGCATAAGTTTTTTGCGCAATATCCGCCCAAGGCTGCCGACCGAACGATTTTCAACGAAAAGCTCGAACATCTCGAAGGTTTGAGTCTGGAAGACGGTGCCGCAACCGCAACCGCATTCATTGCCGAAGCCGTAGCCTATTCGCTGCTGCTCTATCTGCCGGAAATTCCCGGAAAATTGATTGTCTGCGGCGGCGGAGCCAAAAATCCGACTTTGGTGCGCTTTTTGCGACAGCGCCTGCCGGATATCGGCATCTCGACGGCAGCCGAAGAAGGTTTTGACGTCAATGCGTTGGAAGCGCAGGCTTTTGCCTATCTGGCGGTGCGCCGGCTTTATCATTTGCCGGCCACATTCCCTTCTACGACCGGCGTTGCCGAACCGATGGTCTGCGGTCAGGTTTCCGAAATGGAATAATTTTTTGTCTAGACAATTTTAAAAAAAGATGTTAACACGGCAGCAAATATTTTACAATTTTGCGAATGTATCATTTTAAAAAAATTAGATTATGAAAAAGTTTTTTTTGCTTGCCGCCGTATTCTTTATGGCCGCAGTTGGTGCCAATGCACAAGAAAAGTCCGAGTTGCAGCGTAACGTGATTTTAACCGGCAGCCGCGAAGCGCCTGACAAGGCTAACCCGAACGATTATCAGCCTGTCGGTAAAATCATTCTGTTTGAAAATATCGAACGGGACAGCACTTATAACATGGTGTTAGACGGCGCTTTGATTCGATATTCTTTGGAACAGACGAGCGAAAAATGTATGATTCGCGTGGTCAGCAGTCATAATGAAGACGTGACCATACAAGTCAAAGGTTTTGCGGTTAAGGGCAAAATCCCCAAAGTCGAATGGACGCAGGCCGAAATCTTGTTGGCTAACGGAAAACAGCTGACAGTCCGCTTCAAACAGAAAGCCGCTCTGTAAACAAACGCCTTTCTCCTTTATGGGGAAAGGCTTTTGTCGTTTTAAAATCTTATATTTCACAAAACTGTCGTCTCTTTTTTGTCTAGACTCTGACTGCGAAGCATGATAACCTTTAAGCTGTTTTTTAGCTATAAATATCTGATTGTATAATTTAATATTTAAGTATTATGAAAAAGTTGTTGCTTTCGGCATTGCTGGTTTTGCTTGCCGCCGCGCTGCATGCGCAGGAATTTTACCGGATTACCGACATAGATGACGGCGAACGTGCTTTGGAGGTTTCCGCGGTCAGTTATCTGGATGCGTCCGAAAACCGTTTCGGTGCGCAGGTCGCCTATGAAATCAAGCCTCTGACGGCTTATTTTGAAGTGTCGTTTTTTTCCGAACGTTTGGGAGAGGAATATGGCAGTATCAAATACAAGGCGCCTTCTTTCCGGGTCGGAATGGACTATGGTTTTTTCGAATACGGCATGCTGACGCTTTTTACCGGAGCTTATATCGGTATTACGCCTTATTCGACGGAGTATCTGGAACGTGACAAAAACGCCTATGTTTCGAGCAAAAGGCTGGTAAAGGTAAAGGAAAACGGTTTTATCGCGGGATTAAAGCTCGGAGCCCGTCTTGATCTTCTGGACAGGGTTTTCGTCAAGGCGGCCGTTTTTGCCAACACCACCAACTGGGACCGTTCCATCGGCAGCCGCGTGGCCAAGGGCGCCCGCCGTGCCGTGGACGCCGGAGCCAATGTGGCGCTCGGCCTGCGGTTCTGAAAATCTGCGCTTCTTTTCCGTATGGAATTGAAGCGCTTTTTGTTGTTTCCAAGGCGAATTAATATTTGACTCGCCGTGATTCTTGTATTAAATTCAACACCGGTTTTAATCAATTTTCTAAAGAATGAAAATGCGCATTTTGGTAATACATTCCATACGTTCGATTATTATCCCTTAGGGGATGGCATTTTTTCATACATATATCATACAATCCGAGGCGCCGTCGTTTGGCGCGACCGCATTAAAATAATTCAAAAAATTAAGGTGTTTACTGATGACTAAACATTATAAGGAAGTTAAGGCCAAGGCCGACTTTGTCGAAATCGAGAAAGAAGTCCTCAAGTTCTGGGACGAAGACAAAACTTTTGAAAAATCCGTTCACAATCGCGACGGTGCCGCCGAATTCGTTTTTTACGACGGTCCTCCGTTTGCCAACGGTACGCCGCACTACGGACATATTATGGTTTCTTACGTTAAAGACGTTGTCGCCCGTTATCAGACGATGAACGGCAAAAAGGTTGAGCGTCGTTTGGGGTGGGACTGCCACGGTCTGCCGGCCGAAATGTCTGCCGAAAAGCAGCTTGGCGTTTCCGGCCGCAAACAGATTGAGGAATACGGCGTCGAAAAGTTTAACGATTTCTGCCGCTCTGACGTTCTCAAATATTCCGGCATCTGGGTCGAGATGTTTAAGCGCATCGGCCGCTGGGTGGATTTCAGTCACGATTACAAGACCATGGATTTGCCGTTTATGGAAAGCGTCATCAACAACTTCAAACAGCTCTGGGAAAAAGGTTTGGTTTATGAGGACTACCGCGTCCTTCCATATTCCTGGGCTGCCGAAACCCCGCTGTCCAACTTTGAGGTCAATCAGGGCTATCAGGACAAGACCGACAATGCCATAACCGTTATGTTCACGCTTGAAAACGGTATGAAAATGCTGGTCTGGACCACCACGCCCTGGACGCTGCCTTCCAACCTCATGCTGGCCGTCGGCAAAGACATTGACTATGCCGTAATGGAAGAAGACGGGCAGAAATATGTTCTGGCGCAGGCTTTGCTCGGCCGTTATAAAAAACAGTTGGAACACGCCACACAAGTTAGCACGATGAAAGGCGCCGATTTTGTCGGCATGGCTTATGAGCCGATGTTCCCTTATTTCAAACACCTGAAAGAAAAAGGCGCTTTCCGGGTTCTTTCCGGCGAGTTTGTATCCACCGAAGACGGTACCGGTATTGTTCATATTGCGCCGGGCTTTGGTCAGGATGACTTTGAAGCCTGCCGCGCTTATGACGAGAATTTCCCGGTCGTCTGCCCGGTTGACGAGGCCGGCAAGTTTACCGCCGAAGTTCCCGATTATCTGGGCAAACAGGTTTTTGAGACCAACGAGCCGATTATGCAGCTGTTGAAGGAGAAAGGCATTCTGGTCAAAAAAGAGCAGTATACCCACTCTTATCCGTTCTGCTGGCGTACCGATACGCCGCTGATTTATAAGGCGATGTCAAGCTGGTTTGTCAAGGTAACCGATTTCCGCGACGATATGGTCAGAAACAATCAGCAGATTACCTGGGTTCCGGAGCACATTAAGGACGGACGCTTTGGCAAATGGCTGGAAGGCGCCCGCGACTGGTCGATTTCGCGCAATCGTTTCTGGGGAACGCCGATTCCGGTCTGGAAGTCGGACAATCCGCAGTTTCCGCGCATTGACGTCTTTGGTTCCGTCGCCGAAATCAAAGAAAAGACCGGTATCGAAGTTACCAACCTGCACAAACCTTATATTGACGAGGTTGTTTATCCGAACCCTGACGACCCGTCCGGCAAAACCATGATGCGCCGCGTCGGCGACGTCTTTGACTGCTGGTTTGAATCCGGTTCCATGCCTTACGCGCAGGTTCACTACCCGTTTGACAACAAGGAATGGTTTGAAAACCATTTCCCGGCCGATTTCATTGTCGAGGCCATGGATCAGACCCGCGGCTGGTTCTATACCCTGACCGTGCTGTCGACGGCGCTGCATAATAAGCCGGCGTTTAAAAACTGTATCTGTACCGGTTTGCTGATGGCAGAAGGCGGACAAAAGCTGTCCAAGCGTCTTAAAAACTATCCGGATCCGAACGAAGTTTTGGATTCCATTGGTTCTGACGCTTTGCGCTGGTTCCTGGTTTCTTCGCCGGTCCTGAAAGGCGGCAATCTGGCCGTCGACCAAGAAGGCAAAGAGATTGCCAAAGCTGCCCGCGTCGCTCAGATTCCGATGTGGAACGCTTATTACTTCTTCACGCTTTATGCCAATGCCGAAGGTTATCAGGCCAAAGAGGTCAGCGGTTCGAGCGAGGCGATTGACAACTATATCCTCTCCAAGCTCAAACGCCTGAGCCGGATTGTCAAACAGGGGCTGGACACCTATGACGTGGCGCTGTCCTGCAACGAGGTTGCCTCCTTTATGGAAATTCTCAACAACTGGTATATCCGCCGCACCCGCGACCGTTTCTGGTCCGGCGACCAACAGGCGTTCGACGTTTTGTATACGGTTTTGGTCAACCTGAGCAAAATCATGGCGCCGCTGATGCCGTTCCTTTGCGAATATGTTTACAAGAATCTGACCGGCGGCGAAAGCGTCCATCTGGCCGATTACCCGCAGCTTGAAAACATTAAGCTGGACGAAACGCTGGTTGACGAAATGGACTTTTTGCAGGACTTATGTTCAGCCGGCAAGTTTATCCGCGAGGAGAAAAACCTCCGCAACCGTCTGCCTTTGGCCGGTTTGACGGTTGTTGGCGATAATCTGGGCTTTTTGAACGGACAGTATCAGGACATCATTAAAGACGAACTGAATGTCAAGGAAGTCAAAATAGACAATAATCTGGCCGCTTATGCCGCCAAAACCGTCTATCTCTATACGCCGCTGCTCGGCAAGGCGCTGGGCAAAGATATGGGGCCGGTGATGGCCGCGTATAAACAGGGCAAATGGGAGCTGAATGCCGATGGTACGTTGTCGATTGCCGGCCAGACCCTGACGCCGGATTTGTTCGAAGTCCGCCTGGATATGAAAGACGGTGTTGCCGGCAAGGCCTTTGCAGATAACAAGGCCGTTGTTACGCTGAATACGAACGTAACCGACGAACTCAAACGCGAGGGTATGGCGCGCGACTTCGTCCGTTTGGTTCAGACCCTGCGCAAAGACAAGGATTTCAACATTTCCGACCGTATCGAACTCTGCTATGCGACCGATAATGCCGAGCTGAACAAAGCGCTGGACGAAAACAAGGCCTATGTGGCCGAGCAGGTTCTGGCAGTTAAGGTCAGCAGCAGCTGTGCCGGTGGTACCAAAGCCGATATTGAAGGCGCCGAAATTGTTTTTGACGCCAAAGTAACCGACGCAAAAGTGGCGTAAAAACAAATAAGCGAAAAAAGCCGTCCGCCGGACGGCTTTTTTTTGTGTCTGTTCGGCCTTGAGCCGGACATGACACAGAGGAAAGCGTCATGCCCGGGTTTAACCCGGGCATCTCTCTAGTATTATCCTCGGCTTCTTCCCCGTCATGTTCGGCCTTTTTTCTTTGTCATATTCGGGCTTGACCCGAATATCCCTTTTAGATTCCCGTGCCAAGCACGGGAATGACAGTATTATTTTTTCTTCTGTCGTCCCCGGACAAGCGCAGCGCGTTCCGGGGATCTCTGGATGTCCGGGTCAAGCCCGGACATGACAATGTTTATTTTTTCTTTTAGATTCCCGTGTTAAGCACGGGAATGACAGTATTATTTTTTCTTCTGTCATCCTTGGCTTCTTCCCCGTCATGTTCGGCCTTGAGCCGGACATCCAAGTTGAGGCGTCATGCTGAGCGTGTGACCCGAATATCCAGAGATCCCCGGGTCGCGCTATGCTTGCCCGGGAATGACAAGAGGAAAGAAAGCCGGGAAATGACATCTGCAAAAAAGCCGTTGCAAAATAGAAAACAGCTTTTATAATCATCTTCGTTATCAGAATTGGTTAAGCTGATAACGGAGTATGAAAGCTCTTTACGAGAAACCAAAAATGACCTCCGGAAATGGAGGATGGCATGAAATAAGCGGTTTCGGCCGACGAATAAATGCACTGTTCTCGTACAGCTTTCAACATCCTCCGCCTTTTCTGACCAAAAAGGCGGTTTTGTTTTAACAAAACGTGAAGGAGTTGAACATAAAATGAAACAGGTTTCAAAAACAGCAATCAGAAAAGAATTTTTGAAAGACTTGGGCTTGGCCCTTTGGCTGGAACGGCGGAACCGCCGGTTGAGCATTAAAAAAGTCGAGAAGAAAGCCGGCGTTCCGAGCTGGATAATAGACCGAATAGAGAGAGGTCTCTGCGCCGATGTTTTCAAGCTTTTTCGGCTCTGCGGCTATTACGGCCGAAAAATCAGGGTCAAACTGGAAGAGTGACGTTTTTTTTGAACGGCGGCAAAAAATCCGCCGTTTTTTGTTGACTCGCGGATTTAATGTGCTATCTCAAAGGCAGATAAGGAGAAAAACATGTTCGGACATTTTGACTGGCACCATTTTATCAGCGCTTTTGTGGTTTTGTTTGCGGTAATTGACATTACCGGAAATATCCCGGTTATCCTGACGCTCAAAAAGCGCGGCAAGAAAATCAATGCCCTGAAGGCGGCGCTGTTGTCGCTGGTAATGTTTTTTATCTTTTTCTATGTCGGCGAAGCGTTTTTAAATCTGTTTAATGTCGACATCTCGTCTTTTGCCGTTGCCGGTTCGCTGATTATTTTTATTGTGGCTATGGAAATGATTTTGGATATCGAAATATTCCACGACCAGCCCGACGCGCCGAAAGACGCAACCTTTGTGCCGGTGGTCTTTCCGCTTATTGCCGGAGCCGGAGCCCTGACCACGCTGCTGTCCATTCGTTCCCAATACAGCGACATCAGCATTCTGGCCGCGGTTGTCGCCAATATGATAATCGTCTATCTGGTGCTTAAGCTGACCAAACGCATTGAACGGCGGCTTGGTCCCGGCCTTATTTATATGCTGCAGAAGTTTTTCGGCATTATTCTGCTGGCCATTTCGGTCAAGCTGTTTATGACTAATATTACCCCGCTGCTGGCCAGCCTCAAATAATCTGCAACATCTTAACCATATATTATGAAAGTTTTGTTACCATAAACAAAATTATGGACAAAACTTGAGGTTTGTGCTATTCTGTCCATAATTAAAGGCGTTTATCGGGAGACAGAACAATGGCTGAAGCAGTAAATTTGGGTACCTATCATGACCTTTTCTTCAAACTCGGCGGTACGGACAAAACGGCGGATGAATTTGCCGCACTGACCGACCAGAAAGAAATTGACCGTATTAAGGAAGTTTATGCAAGCTGGGTCGCCAAATATATTAATGTTGACGAAAAAAATCCGCCGGAAGAAGGTCTGCCCAACGACGTCGAAGCCGAAAACAAATACTTTGCCAAGAAGGAAGAAGAAGTCGCCAATACCCCGGAAGGGGAAAAAGCTTCAAAGCGCCAGGATTTAAATGAAGAATATGAAAAGGCGGGCTGGAAGGAAATTCGGGTTGGTTTGGCTCCGCAGGACGGCCCGATGATTTTAAAGACGTATCATTACAATCCCAAGGATCCGGCTTATGAAGGTATGACGCAGGATGAACTGCGGGCTCATTTTTCCGAAAAGCTGAGAGAAGAGCAGGACGAAGGCAAGCCGAAGGACGAAAGAGAAGGCGACCGTCAGGAACCCGAGCCGCTGAATGTTTCCGAAGGCGAAGAAAGAGAAGAGGTTCCGGCGAATGAGGAAGAAAATCAGGATTGGAAAGACGACAAGGAAAAATTCTGGAAACAGCATTGTGCCGGATATGAGCAGGACTGCGAACGCGATGCGGAAGATACCGAAGGCCTGACGCTTAACATCAGCAAGGACGACAAAAAGCTCGGTCAGGTTCGCTACTCTGACCAGAAGCACGCCAGCATTGCCGGCGCCGACGGCAAAACCGCCGATTATTCGGTTTTCCTCGGTCTGGTTAAAGACGCCAAGCGCAACAATCAGGCCATTAACTTTTCGGGCGAAATGTCGCCGGAGTTTGCCGCCAAGCTGAAACTGGCCTGTGAGGAACTGGGCGTTGCCTATCAGAATGCGCCGGAGGGCAAAATTGACGCCAACGGTTTCGAAGATCAGCTGAGCGAAGAAAGCAAACGCAAACTGGCCGAATACAATGCCAAGTTTGACCGGCAGGAAGAAAATGCGCAGGAGCAGCCGGCCGGTCCGAAAAACTACGACGAACATCTTGACCAGTTCAAAAAGGATTTGGCCGACGGCAAGGAAATTGACCTTTCCGCCATTGCGGACGAAAAAGAAAAGGTTATCGCTTACGCCGCTGCCATGGTCGCCGCCAAAGACGCCCAAAAAGAAGACGTCGCCATTAAAGGCGCGCCGGAAAAGACAATCGGTTATAAAAACGAAAAGGTTTTCGAACAGGATGAAAACGGCGTTATCAAAAGAGGCGAGGACGGCAAGCCGCTGATGACAGAAAATCCGCTGTATGCCGCAGCCAAAGATTTGCCGGAAGAAGCCCGGGCCGCACTTGAGGGACACAATCAGGGCGTTCGCCAGCAGCAGCTGGAAGCGGCTCGCAGCCGGGTTGCCGACACGCCGGAACGCGCGAAAGAAGCTGCGCGCCGGGCAGAGTTCCGTGACAACAATCATCAGTATGACGAAAACAGCAATTTCAATACCAGAGCCGACCGTGAAGCGCGGGCGGCCGTGATGAGACAATATTGGGAAAACAAGCGGACCAACTCCTGATGGCCCAAGCCCCTCGGAAGAGGGGCTTTTTTACGCAAAAAGATTGCAGTTTGCTTAAAATTTGCTAAAATAGTCTTATCTTGAACGATGGAGGAGCAAATGGCCGAAAACACCTATAACTGGCAGTCAATGGATTATAAGGAGCTTAGTTTTGTGGATAAGCACCTTGATATGTCTTTGCCGGAACAGGTCGAACTCCGCCAACAGCTGCGCGATTATACCGCCGGCCGGGTTAAGGCCTTTGCCGACGGTTCCGCGCTTATTCAAAATGCCGCGGAATACAAGCTTATTTACGGCCTGATTAATGACCGGGATCTGAACGGTTCGGCGGCCGACGGAGGCAAAGCTTCGACCGAAGCGCTGCAAGCCTTTGCCAAAGTCAGAGGTTTCAAAAATACGACCACCGGCGAACTGGACATTTATGATCCCCGCTGCGGTATGAGCGCCGAGGAATTTAAGGCTTCCATGCTTAAACCGGTGCTTGAGCAAAGTGCAGATTATAAGCCCGACGGCGTTTCCGGCGTGGAAATCGGCGACAAAAAGGAAATCGCCGGCGGCGGCATTTCGCAGGCCGCGGCCGAGAAAATGCAGGAACAGATGGCGCAGATTCTTGACACGCACAAGATGGACGCCGGTGCCATGCAGTCACTGCAGGAAGACATGGCCAAACAGGCCGGTGCCGGCAGTGCCAAAGCGCCTTATGCGGCGCCGGAAACCTCGGCCGAAAAGACCAACGAAGAAAAGGAGTTGGACAAAGGCAAAACCGATGAAAACGCGCTGGGTTCCGATTTGGCCGAAAAGCAGATTGAACTTCATGCCGTTGCCGACAACGGTGCCGACAAAATCCGCGAGCGCCAGATCGGCGAGGCCATGCTGGCTAAAGAAACCGCCGAAGCGACGCAGGATGCAAGAGAATGGAAGGAGTTTGCCGAAGCCAATATGGTTCTTGCCGAAACGGTTTTGGACGAAAAGGCGATTGTAACGAAAATTTTTGAGGGCGTGAAAAAGCAGAAAGACAATGATTATTGCGCCATAATCGAGCGGCCGTCCGAAGATATGATTAACGTGGGCGCGCGCAAAAAAGAAAAGAGAAACGAAGAAAAAAGAGATAACGAAAACAAAGGCAAATCGCCGGAAAAGGAACCGGATTTGAATGTTTTTCGGCAAATATTTAAAATGGCCAAAAAAAGAAACGTTAATAAAGTTGTCATCGGCGACGATTTGTCCCAGGAGGCTCGGGAAAAAGCCACCGTTGCCGCTGTTGCCGAAGACATGAAGGTCGACGGCAAAGGCAAAACAAAGGAAGTTGACCTCAAAAAAGACTACGTTAAAAAACTGCCGCCCGCCGTCCGCCGCAAGGTTCGCAATTACAATGTTTCCAATCTAACGCCCGAAGAACGGAAAAAGTATCGCGAAAAACGCAAAATTCTGCGCATGAGCGGACGAATCAAACCTAAAAAGCCCGAAAAGGAAATCAAGCCGGAAAACAGCTTTGTCAATGAAAAAGCTGCCGAACTTCAGGCTTCGGTAACCGGCAAAATGATGCCGCAGGACATGTCCGGTTTTGGGCGCGAATAAGCGTCCGTTCGGATTGGCTCCGACGTCCCATGTATGGCTGAAACTGTCATATAAAATAAATTTTAATCTTTTTGCTGTAAGCTCTTCATAAATAAGACGAAAATGTGCTGACATTCAAAGTTTATTGACAAAAATTATTGAAATTTTCGAATTTTTGTACTAAACTGAAGTTAGTCATAAACGTATAAGGGCACGAATATGGTGGACGAAACGAAATTGAACGATTCAAATCAGGCCGGCGGTGTTGTCAGCGCCGGTGAGGGAAACGCAGCCGATGCCAGGCGCCGCGAACTTCAGCAGGCCGTTGAACTGGTTAACAAAGGGCTGGACGGTTTAAGTCCTGAAGAACTGACCCGGATATACCGTATTCTGAAAACGCACAGCGGCGAACCGGGCGCAGCCGGCGAAGCTTTTGCCAAACTTGACGCCTTTGCGCAGAAACAGGTCAAGGATTTTGCCGAGGGCAAAGAAAAAGTTGCGCCAGAAGACCTGACCGGCATTCAGAATCTCGAAGCCGAAATCGTAACGGTTCATAACCCGGAAACGGGAGAATTGTCCGCCGCTGAACGTGTGGAGCGCGAAAAGCGCGAACTTGACGCTCAGCTCGGCCTGACCCATTTGTCGCCGTCGTTTAAACCGGTAATTGACAAAAATCTGTCGGAAATGGACGCCATGTTGGCCGGTTTCGACGCATTCGCCCGTAAACCGGACGGCACACCGCTCCACCCCGAAATGGCCAATATTGCCGACTTTTTTGAGCATGTCGATTTGCAGGCCGGTAAGGAAGACGGTGCCAAAGACAAGGAAGAACTTCGCCGCGAGCTGCTGGAAATGGCAATTTTGCAGGCCGAGTCCGAACTGGCGGTTAATCCTGCTTTTGCCGGGCTGAGTGCTGCTGAAAAAAGAAAAAGGCTGCTTCAGGCCATCGGCAGCCATGCCGATGCCATGGCGCTTGAAATGCTCAAGGCTCAGTTTCTGGCCGATTTTCAAACGGAAAATGCCGAACTTTTGGCGCATAAGGACAATCTGACGCCGGAAGAGGAAAAAGAACTCGAAAAGAAAATCAGGGAATTTAACGACAAAGTCAAAACTGCGGCCAGAGGTTATATCGAACGCAAGTATCCCTCCGGACATTATAGCCTGAGCGGCACGAACGCCACAGCCGTAATCATTGCCAACAGCCGCAACCAGGTTGCCGTCAATAACCGCATCGCCGAAAAGACCGGCCATAAAACCCTGAAAGAAAGAGCGCTTGGTTTTGACGCCCGCATGAAAGAAAAATATCCCAGGCTTTACCCCGCGGTCAAAAAAGGCATGGTTTCGGGTATTGTCGGATACGCTACCGGCGGCGTCGGTCTGGCGGCATTGTCCGCTTACCGCTCTTACCAGCTGTTTCAGACTTCTTATAAAACCTATAAGGACAGCGGATTCGAAGGTTCATACTGGAACTATCTGAAAAATAACAAAAAAGAGCTTGTCTCTCTTACCACGTCAGTTGTTCTGAGCGGCGTTTCCGCCTATTTCGGCGGCAGCGACGTCATTCAGCACGGCTGGAATGCCGTCGGCATGGTCGGCCGGGCCATCGGCGATACGGCTGCGGCCAAAGCCGGCGACAAACTGCTCAAAGCCGCCATTCGCGGCAGCATATCCGTAACGTCGGGTCTGACCAATGCCGGTATGGATTTCCGTGCCGCGCTCAACGAACCGGACAAAGCCAGACGCAAACAGTTGTACAAACAGGCGGCGCTGACCGCCGGAATTTCGATATTCTCCGGCGCCGTCGGCGTGTTTTCCGCCGAATACGGCGACAAGGCCTTTAGCTGGCTCAGAGAACGTTTTTCAAGCCATGATGACGGCGTGGACGGCATTACCGGTGCGGCGCCGAAAGTAAGCGGCGTTCAGCCGCAACCGGTGCAGCAGACGCCGGACTTCTCCCGCCTGAACGAAAGCCAGCTTGATGCCAAACTGCATGAACTGGGCGTAAATCCGAAAGTTTATGAGGAGATGTCCCCGGCGCAGAAAGCGATACTGCTGAACAGACGCGTTGAAGAGCTTGGCCCGCTTGCCAAAGAAACGCCGGAAAATTCCGTTGCCGCCCAAAACGCCGAAACCGGACCGGTTTCCGAAACCCAGCTGAAAAACATGCTGACCCGCAATGCCGAACGCCATCCCGGTGTCGACATGAACAAGGTTTACGGACAGTTAAAGGCTGCCGGAATCAAAAATCCGGAAGAAGCTTTCTATAAGCTGGAGCAGGCACGGCTGCTTGCCCCCAATGACAAGATTATGACCGTTGACGGCACCAATATCCGCGACACCTTTTCCCGCGCGCTCAAAGGCGAAGCGCTGAGCAAAGCCGATATGGAAATCATCAGCCGCTCAGCTGCCAACGTCGACAACACCGGCCATTATCTGAACGATGTCCGCGCGCAGGGCGGCACCGGCTATTCTTACCGCCCGAACGGCAAAATCATTGCCAATGAGCAGGAACACGGCGGTACGCCGCGCACCGGTTCAGTCAAAAACGGCGAAGTCCGTACCGAAAATCCGGAAACGCAGCCTTCCGGCAGCAAAATGCTTGATGTCGAAAAAATGTCGGAAGCCGACCGCAAACTTTATGAGAGCATGATGACGTCTTTCCGGGACGGCAAAGCGGACGACTGGCAGCTTGAGGCCAACAAGGCGTATTTGAAATATTGCCAGCTGCGCACTGACGGCAAAACCGAAGAGGCCGAAGCTTTTGCCAAAACTTTTGCCAGGCCGCAGACGACCGAAGCGGTTAACGAAGACGGAAATAAGGATAAGGACGAAAATAATCCTTACCGGGTAGAAAAAGGCGACGGCAAGGCGCTGATTGCCGCCAAGCGAGAAGCCGCCCGCGCCGAGGCTGCCTGGAAGGCCTCCGTTGAAAAAGTCCGTCTGACCGGCAAAGACGTTGATGAGGTCAAAGATCTGCCTCTTGACAACAAACGCCGTATTGACGCCGAATATAAACATGCTCTGGCCATGAAAGAGGAAGTCAAAAAGCAGATGGAATTCTCCAAAAAAGAGATTAAATTGGCCAAAGCCGAACGTGACCAGCTTGGGGACGATATTGAAGCCCGTAAAAAAATGGAAGCGCGCGTGACCGAAATCGGCCGCGAACTGAAACGCTACGGCATCGACAAGACCGATGCGCCGGTCATGACCGGAGATTATGGCGAAGACCGCCGTGCCGTGCGCGAATATTATAAAGACGTTTTGTCCAATAAAAAACATCATGGTCCGGCCATGAAACTGCTCAAGGAACGCGAAGAACTTCTCGGCAAAATGAGAGAGCAGGGGCCGCGTCCGCTGATGGAACAGAAATATGCCGATGCCGAAGCCAGGGTTGACGCCTTGAACAAACGCGAACAGTATCGGGAGAATCAGGAACGCGAAACCGGGACGGCTGCCATGGAAAGACGGACGCTGGAAAATCCTTTGGAACGTCAGGATCAGCCGGCGCCTACGCAGAATGCCGCAGACAGTGAAAAAGAGGCTCACGGTTCAAATACAGACAGACTGGATCAGGCCATGATTGCCGTCCAGGAGGGAAAGGAAAGGGAGATGGACAGCTATGCGACGGTTTCCCTTGCAGACTCGAAAGGCATGGAAAACGGACAGTTCTTCAGTGCCAAGGACAAGCTGGGCAACAATCAGTATGTCGGCGTAGACAAAGACGGGCATGCTTTCCGTCTGACGGAATTTCATAATCTTAACCCCGACGGAAAGACGGCAAACGGTCAGTTTCTGCGTATTGAGGTTGAAGAAAACCACCCGTTGTACAAAGCATTGAACAGCGGAAGCATCAAAGAACGGATCGCGGCACAGCAACAGTTTTATAAGGAGTTCAAGCAGAGTTGTGCCGATAATGAAATTACGTCGGTCAAAACGTCTCGTACGGCGGGCAGTGCCGATCGGAGTTCGGGTGTTGAGAGGTAAAGTCTGTTTCTCAAAAAAAATTGCCTAATTTGACAAAAAACATATTGAAAAAAGCTCGTTTTGTGCTATAATGCCCACAATTAGCAAGAAAATTAAACAGGGAGTTTAGAATTATGAATGCTCAGGAAGCAGCAAGAATGGTTAATTCCGGCATGGAAAAATTAAGCCTCGCCCAGTTGGTGGAAGTGCATGCCGTTTTGAAGGGCGACGAAAACAGTGCCGGCCTGTTTCGTTTGGTCAGCGGTTATGCGAGAGGCCAGCTTTCGGTTTATGCCCGCAGCACTGAGGATTTTCAGTCCCAAATGACGCTGGAAGACGCCGGCGCGCTGCGCGAGCTTGCCGAGGAAGTCGGCTTTGACAAAGATGATAACCTGACCAAAGACGGTCAAAAGGCTCTTGAAATTGCGGCTCGCGTTTCCAAACGTGCCAAGGACAAAAAAGTTGAAGAGGCTGTTGCCGCTGCCAAAGAACAGCCGGACAAGGAGGAAAACCGTCTCGAGAGCATTTCCCTGACGCCGGAACAGATTAAATATCTGGATGAAAAAGGCATTGTGCACAACGGTACGCTGGAAAGCATCGCCTGGTTCAAAGACCGTGACGAAGCGATGAAAATTTTGGCTGATGCCGGAGCCAAACCGGAAGAGACTCCCCGGGCGCCGATTGCCGAAATCGAGGAAGACAATGTCGCTGAAAACGTAAACGAAAACAATCTTGGCAGCGTTGATATCAGCAAAAACATGCAGCAGCTGGAAATGCTGTCGGCCTCGGTCAATCCGTTGGACGAAAATGACAAGTCCTTCGCGGACAACCGCGCTTCCCTGAATGTTCTTGACGTTTATGACGAAAAAGGCGTCAAACATGACGTCAAATCCGAACTTGTTGAGCAGGCCAAACTCAGAACCGAAGCTGAAATGCTTGATGCCAAAAAGGTTACCAAAGAGGAATACGTCGAGCGTCTGAAACTCAATATTGATTCGGCCGTTTATTCGGTTGTTACCGGCAATGCGGTTGATTTCAGCCACTATAACGGCAATCGCGAACATCTGCAACAGGTTCTGAAAAACAAAATTGACGTTTTAGCCAAAGCCGAAGGCGGCAGCAAACCGAGCAAAGCACATGTCCGTTTGGAAAGCGTGCTCGGGTTTATGGCCGTTGAGTCCGCTCGTATTGACAGCAAAATCGAAAAAATTGAAAAAGCGGTCGGCAGCATTCCGGTCATTCAGAAGTTCAAGGCTAAAATTAAGAAATTTGACGAAAAATGCGAGCAAAAATTCGGTCCCAAAACTTGGGGATACGTCCGCGGTGCGGCTCTGGTTGCCGAAAAAGCGGCGCCGGCAATCGGCATGGCCTTTGTCGCCGGTATGGGCGGCCCGCTGGGTATGGGCGTTTATGCGGCATATGTCGTTAAAAAGCATGTCGTTCCCTTTACCAATAAATATATGGCTCTGCCCAAAGAGCAGCGGACCGGTTTCAGAAAATTCTGCAAGGAAAACAAAAAAGACGCGGTTCTGGCCGGTTTGTATGCCGCTTCGGCGGGTTTGAGCGCCGGTATGGCCGTTTATGGTGCCGTCAGCAATTTGAGCGTGGCCGCTGCTGAAGCCGCCTCTGCCGGACAAACGCTGGATACGGCGGCCAAAGCTTCCCTGCTGACCCGTCATGTCGGCGTTGCCAAAATGAGTTTGTCCGGTGCCGCAATGCTGACCCGCAGTGCCACCAGTGTTTATGAGGCGCATAAAGCCGGCGACAAAAAAGAGCGCAACCGCCGTTTGCTGATCGGTTTGGGTTCTGCCGTTGCGTTTGCCAGCGGCATCTGGGCACGTGATATGCTTGGTAAATGGTTAGGTGAGGGAAAAGAAGATACGCACACTGAACCGAACCCGGAAAATGCCGGCGTTCAGAACGGAAACGGCGATGAAGGCGCGGCGGTTCAGCCCGGCAATGACAATCAAAATGCCGATAATAATGCGCCGAATCACGAAACGCCCGATGCCGTCGTTCAGTATGATGATTTCTATCATGGTCCCGAAGTTGAAGCCAGAAGCAAGGAGAGCGTTATCCGTCTGCTGACCAACAGTCAGGTCAGCCGTTCGGAAGCCGCTCTGAAGGCCGAAATGATGATTTATCGCGTCGGCCATATGGATGAGAGTGTTCGTACCGCATTTCCGAGCGCCTCCGATGCTCAGATTGCCCACGCCATTCTTTTACGCGCAGCTGATGTTCGTAAAGGCGATGCCGATGAGCTGTTGAGGGCGTTGCTCGGTGACGGAAGCTGCTCCAAGCTGACGATGGAACAGCAGGTTTCCGAAATCCATAAGGGTTTAACCGGTTATAACTATGGTCAGCGCACCGATTTGCCGTATGGCCGCAATTTGGATCCGAATTATGTCGGTATCAATACCCGCTCGCGTTTTCTGCTTGATGACTGTGCCAGTGAACGTCTGGTAGATTATTACGATGTTAAGGAAGAGCCCGTAGAAACGGTTGTTCCGGTTACGCGGGAAGTTCCTAAACCGGATGAACAGCCGGTTCAGCCTGTGGCAGATAAGCCGAATGAAAATCCGCAGCAGCTTCCCGAACGGAAAGAAACGGAACAGCCCGAAACGCCGCAGCCGATTATAAAATCCCCTAAGGCAGGTATGTCGTTTGAGGGTAAAGATACATTGGCCGGCAGCCATGACCAGATTAACCGTTTGGCCGAACTCGGCGTTGCCCGTTATAATGACGGCAAGTTCCGCTATGTTGATTACGATGAGCACTACAAAATGCTGAGACAACTCGGTTTTGAAGATGGCCGGGCTCAGGAGATTGTCAAGAACCGTATCGCAGTGGAACAAAAGGAACTTGAAAATATGAACTCCAGAAGCAAATAAGTAAAAAAAACCGGAGCTAAGGCTCCGGTTTTTTTTACGCGCCGATATAAGTCCGTATATAACGCGTATTTTTGCCGATACGGGATAAAATCTCATAGCTGATAGTACCGGCATCGCGCCCCATGTCGTCCAGCGTATAATAGTCGGTAATAATGCCGGCCAGATCGCCGATCTGCAGGTTGTCAATTCCGGTAACGTCGCAGATGATGTTGTCCATCGACAGCCGCCCGAGAACGCGCGCTTCGTGGATTTTGCCGCAGATGTTGAAAAAAACTTTGCCGACGTTGGACAGCGAACGCGGAATGCCGTCGCCGTATCCGATGGAAACAATTGCCAGCCGGCGGTTTTCGGTTGCCCGGTAAGTGGCCGAATAGCCGACGAAATCGCCTTTCGGCAGGTCGGCAATCTGCAGAACCGGCGCTTTGACCGTAACCACGCTTTTCATCTGGTTTTCGCGGTACGGCGCGGTATTGATGCCGTACATTGCCGCTCCCAAGCGCACCAGATCCCATTGATATTCGGCGCCGAGGAAAGTTCCGTCGGAAGCCGACAGAGAAGCCGGCAGTTTCGGAAAATATTTTTCTTTCAGGCGGCGGAAATTGTCCAACTGGTGCTGATTCATAAAATGCTCCTTGGCGTCGGCACAGGCCAGATGCGACAAAATCATCGAAAATTCGTTTTTGTCGGCGTCGGAAAGTTTTTCCAAATCCGTTTCGCGGAACCCAAGACGGTTCAGTCCGGTTTCAACCTGAATGACAGGCTTAATGCCCTCAATTCGGTTTTCCTTCCACCAGGCGAACATTTCCGGCGAACCGATGACCGGAATCAGCCGGCAGCGGCGGAAAGAATCGACGCTGTCTTCGCCGATGCCCTGCAAAACGTAAATCGCTGCTTCGGGAACCAGATTGCGGATTCTTTCGCCCTCAATTCCGTGTGCAACGAAAAAATGGCGGCAGCCGCCTTCTTCATAAAGTTTTTTTGCTACAATGTCTGCATGCAGCCCATAGGCGTCGTCTTTGACCACAGCCGCCGCCTGTGCGTGTCTGGACAATGCCTTGAGGCTTTTGTAGTTGTTAAGCAGATTATTCAGGTCTATTTCCAAAATTGGTCTTGTCAAAATATGCATGGCTGTCTTATTATCCTATATAAATTCAACGAAAGTCCTTATATGCAATTTATTGACACGCACATACATTTGCAAGATTTTAAGTCAAACTGTGCAACGGATATTGTCGGCGCTGCCCGGAAGGCCGGCGTCGCAGGCATGGTCTGCGTGTCGTCTTATCCCGAAGACTGGGAGCGGGCTGCGGCTCTGGCGTTGTCTTTTCCCGGTTACATCGTTCCGGCTTTCGGGCTGCACCCCTGGTATTTGGAAAAAGCCGAAACCGGCTGGGAAACTTTGCTGAGCGAATATCTGCAACGGTTTCCGCAGGCGCTGCTCGGCGAATGCGGTCTTGACCGTTTGAAAAATTCCGCGTATGAGCCGCAGGCGGAAGTCTTTGCCCGTCAGATCGAGTTAGCCGTAAAATACGGTCGTCCGCTGATCGTGCATGCGGTACGCGCCGACGCCTGGCTGGAGGGATTTTGGGCAAAATTGCCGCCGAAATTTGTCTTTCATTCCTTTTCCGGCTCGCGCGAACAGCTTAATAAAATTATGATCCACGGCGGTTATGCCGGATTTGGTTATTCGGTTCTGCGCAGCCGGCATCGGGAAAATGTGCTTAAGTCCGTTCCGGCGGAACGCATGCTGCTGGAAACCGACGGACCGTATCAGGGACCGCTCCCGAACGAGGAGGTAGCCTCTTCGGCGCTGCCGGAACTGGCAAGGCGGATTGCCGCCGTTCGCGGCTGTGCCCCGGAAACGCTGGCCGGACAAGTGTATCGCAACGCATTGGAGTTTATGGGCATTGGAAAATAGAAGATTTTTGCGAACCGAAGCTCTGCTGGGGCACGAAGGCATGGAACGCCTGCGCGGCGCCCGTGTGATGGTCGTGGGTCTCGGCGCCGTCGGCGGCTATGCTTTGGAAGCCTTGGTCCGCGCCGGGGTCGGACATTTGACGCTGGTTGATTTCGACGTCTTTGACGAAAGCAACATCAATCGCCAGATACTGGCGCTGAGTTCCACTGTCGGCCGCAGAAAAACCGAAGTGGCGCGTGAGCGGGTTCTGGATATAAACCCTGACTGTGACGTGAAAATCATCGAAACTTTTGTCAATGCCGACACCCTGCCGCAGCTTTTGGCCGAACCTGTCGATTATGTCGTCGACGCGATTGACGCGTTGAACCCGAAATGCTGTCTGATGGAAACGCTATATCGCAACGGCATCCCTTTTATTTCTTCTATGGGGGCGGCGCTCAAAACCGATGTTTCCCGCATCGGGCTGCGCCGGCTCAGCCGTACCGAAAACTGCAGTCTGGCAAGGTTTGTGCGTAAGCGTCTCAAACGCCGCGGCGTCGATATCGGCAAAATTGTCTGCGTTTCTTCCGACGAACAGGTAAAACTGCCCGCAACCGCGCTTTTTGACGATAATGAAAATGATGCCAATCCGGTTGTCAGCGGTGGCAGAAACGGCCGCAAACGGCTGACGATGGGATCTCTGCCGACCGTTACCGCCGTCTTCGGTCTGACGATTGCCGGCGAAATTATCAAAAACATCAGCCGCCGGGCTGATTCTGAAAGGTAAAATAATATGCTGCAAACACCAAAATCCCTGAGGCTTCACATTGCTTTGCTCGGTCGCGTCAATGCCGGAAAGTCAAGCTTTTTAAACCTGATTGCCGGTCAGGAGGTATCCATTGCTTCCGATGTTGCGGGTACGACCACCGATGTTGTCGAAAAAGCGCAGGAGCTTCTGCCGCTTGGTCCCGTCGTCTGGTTGGATACGGCCGGTTTCGGCGATGAAACCGTTTTGGCTGCGGAACGTCTGGCCAAAACCCGTCGGGTTCTGGACCGTGCCGACGTGGCGGTTCTGGTCTGCGAAGGCGGCAAAATCGGCACTGAGGAGAAGGAAATTGTCCGCGAGGCCGAAGCGCGCAAACTGCCGCTGATTAAAGTTTATAACAAATGCGATTTGTATGGCTGTCCCGAAGACGGCATCAAAGTCGTTTCGACCGACCGCGGCAGCCGCGACCGGGTGCTGAACGAGTTGAAAGCCGCTCTGATAAAGGCAGTTCCCGAAGACTTCATCAATGCGCCGGTTCTGCTGGGCGATTTGGCACCGGCTCATTCGACGGTGGTCATGATAATTCCGATAGACTTTGAGGCGCCGAAAGGCCGGCTGATTATGCCGCAGGTGCAGGCTATCCGCGATGCGCTGGATCATAGTCTGACCGTGCTGGTCGTCAAGGAAGGCGACTATGCAGCCGCCCTGAATAATCTGAAAACGCCGCCGGCTTTGGTCGTCTGCGATTCTCAAGTCGTAGACAGGATGGTTGCCGAAACCCCGGCAAATATCAAATGTACGACCTTTTCGACGCTTTTTGCCCGTCTTAAGGGCGATATTGTTAAGCTGGTCGAGGGCGCCGGAACCATCTCAAAACTTAAAGACGGCGACAAAGTTCTGATTGCGGAGTCCTGCACGCACCATGCGGTGGAAGACGATATCGGCCGGGTAAAAATTCCGCGCTGGCTGCGGGAAAAGACGAAAGCCGATTTGCTGATAGACCATGTTTCCGGCTGCGATTTCCCGGCCAATTTGTCCGAATATAGTCTGGTTGTCCAGTGCGGCGGCTGCATGAACAACCGGCGCGAGATATTGTCCCGTATCAACAAATGCGAAAGTGCCGGCGTGCCGATAACCAATTACGGTATTTGCATTTCCGAACTCAAGGGCGTGCTTGAACGCGTTTTGGAGCCGCTGCCCGAGGCTTTGGCCGCATATCGGCGCATAAAGGCCTGATATTGAAAGTCACTGCTTCGGCAGTGATTTTTTTTGCTGGAATTTTTTAACCGGCCATGCTATTTTGGCGCCGATTGATGTATAATTGTGCGGTTGAGAGACAAATATTAAATGTTTAACTGACAAAATTTAACTGTTATGGACGCAAATGTTAAAATTGAGCCTTTTTGGCGCGTTGTAAGATTTAAACAACAGTATTGGATCCAGCTTTTTGCCGAAAACGGAGCTTACCGAACCCTGACCAAAACCACCAGAAAACCGGTCAGGATAGGCGATTACCTGCTGGTGCAGGCTTCAGCGGGGAAATGTATGACCGTTGTTTATCTGGATGAAAAGCAGGACGAGGCGGTGCCCTTGTTTATTGCCGAGCAGGTTGATGTCTGCGGCGGTTTTATCCGTATTGTCCGCAACGGCAGGGTGTTTTTCTGGGAACCCTCCATGCGCGGCTGGAGCCACCGGACGCCGGAACGTTGTATGCTTGACTGCGGAGCCGGAATGCAGACTTATGTTTGCTGCGAAGGAAGCGAAAAGGCTTTGCAGATATTTGCCGAAGCCCAAAAGTTGGGCGGATTTTAGCCCGTGCGGGTCGAGCTGTTTTGCCTCTGAAGGCAAAACAGCTTTTTTGTAAAAATTTACCGAAAATAAAACATTTTGCCGTAAACTGAAAACAAGGTAAAACAGCTTGCTATTGCCGCGTTTTCGGATTAAAATTCGACAAAATCGGCAAGGCTGAACTTATGTGGATTTTCAAAAAATGATTAAAATGATAAAACCTGTTGTCAATATCTCAAAGGTCATTGAGCCGTTTGATACGGCTATTGTCGGTCTTTATGGTGTCTTGTACGACGGCAGAAGCTTTAAAACCGAGGCTGTCGAGGCGCTCAAGGCCATGAAGCGCAGCGGCCGGAAAATTGTTCTGGTCAGCAATGCTTCTTTGCGTGTGCAGCAGGTTATCCGGCTCCTAAACGACAACAAGGTGCCGGTCATGGTTTTTGATGCCGTCGTTACCGCCGGCGAAATTCTGCACTACAAACTCAAAGTCAAGGATGAAACCTTTAAAGGGCTGGGGCTGACTTATTTCAACATCGGCGGCTCGGAAGGCCTTGGCGTTTTTGCCGGGCTTGATTATCTGCCGGTTGAAGAACTCGGCCGGGCCGATTTTATGTATATGGGTTCCTGTCGTTCGGCGGCGGATTTGGTCGATTCGTACCTCCCGGTTCTTGAACATGCCGCCAGTCTGAACATGCCTTTGGTCTGCGCCGGCAACGACACTTCCAGCTACATCGGCGGCGAAATCAGCTTGGCACCCGGTGCCGTTGCCGAACAGTATGCCGTTTTGGGCGGCAGAATCATTACGTTCGGCAAGCCCGATGTCAAAATCATTGACTATGCGCTGGACGGCATCGATGTCAGAGACCGTTCCAGGGTGCTGCTGATTGGCGACAATCTGGCCACTGACATAAAAGGAGCCAATCTGGCAGGTCTCTCCGCCGCTTTGGTAACCAAGGCGGTGCACGTCAACTTCCTTGGCGAGGGTTATATTCCTGATGTTGCCAAGACGCGCGAACTGGCGACCAATTTTGACGCTTATCCCGATTTTATCATTTCCAATCTGCGGTGGTAATATGAAAAAACTTGCCTTTATTTTCTCGGTTCTTCTGGTTGCGGTATATTTTGCCAATCTGATGTACACCGATTCCAAAGAGGCGAAAATAAAGCTGGAACAGATGCTGCGCAAAACGACGGTCGACAAGGCCGAAATGGATCGGTTCCTCCCGGTTTGGGCGGAGTATCTGGAAGACGGCGTCAGCCGTATCGGCGCCCGGCAGATATCTTTGACCATGGGGCCTGCGTCGGAAAAATTTCCGGTTAAGACCGTTAATTGGCTGGCGGCCCGCGGCTGGAATGCCGACCGCTTTTTTTATGTCGAGCAGCGGATGAAGGCGATTGTCAAATCCGCATTTCTGCAGGAGCATGTCAAATCGACCATTCGCATGCTTGAGCAGGGCGGAGCTTCCGGCGTTGACGGTTCGGCGGTTCAGCGGATGATTGACGAACAGAAGCAGCGGCTTGGCGTCGAAAAGATTAGTCCGGCCGAAATAGACATGGTAACGCCGGATTTGGTTTTAATCAGCGATATTCTTGACGGCACTAAACCTTTCAGCAAAATAAAATAGGCGGCCGATGAGCGACGGACTGAAAATCAGCGAGCATATTTACAGCCATACATTGTTTGGCGACAAATGCGAATTTTCCGGATTTGGCACCCTGACCGAGTTCTTTTCGTCCGTGCCGCAAGCGGTTCAGGAACGGTGGCCGTTTGATCTTTCCGACAAGGGGTATCGTACTTTTTACGAGCAGGCGCTGGTCGTTTCGGAGCAATTGGGGTTTGTCAGCAGACTTCATCTCCGTGCCCGGATAACCAAGGGCGAAGAAACTTATGCAGTCAGCCGGAAAATATGTTTTGAAGACGACAAGATGGTTTTTGTTCATGATTCCCTGCGTCGCGAAAAAGGCGCGGCCGGAGCAAATTTTGCCCATTTGCTCATGGCGCGTACGCGGGATTTTCTGCAGGCCTACGACCAAACCCGCAAAATTTGCTACAAAAACGAACATTCGGAAATTTTTGTTCAGGCACGTTCGGCGCCGAAAGGAAAAATTCCGGTTTACGGCGGTTATATCTGGGCCAATCAGGGGTTTGATTTTCGCGACAAAAGCGATCTTCCCCGTTTTCGCGACAGGTTCAAAAGTTTTCTTTCCGCTCATGGTGTGGAAATTACCGACAAAGACCTGAAAAGGTTTACCAAGCCCTGCCATTTTGCCGCTTTCGGCTGTGGAATTCAGGTTGCGGACGATAACGGAAACGGCGTCCATCTCGGCAAGGCGTTTATGCTTGAGCAGACATGGTTCGGACGCTGGTCAACCGAAAATCCCCGCGCCGAAGAAAAACGCTATGCCGAAGCCTACAACCGCGAGGGCATACCGCACGCTTCACGGCGCCGTCAGGCTGTCGCCGTCCTGAATGAAAATTATAAAAACATTTTGCGCAAATTTTATAAACAATATGCGCCCAAACGCCGTGTCTTGCCCAGAATCAAAGTCTATCAGCGTTTGGCACAGCGCCAATGGCATCATCTCGTCGGCGGCGGTCGAAACTGAATCAGGCGCCGATGCTCTCGCGCAGCATTTCAATTTCAAGCCACTGGTTTTCCGATTTTTCAAGTTCGGCTTTCAGTTCTTCCAGTTGTTTGGTCAGTGCGTCGAATTTTTCGGGATTTTCGGTATACAGGCTGCTGTTGCTCAACGCGGCCTCCGTGTCGCCGATCTGCTTTTCCAGCTCGCTTATTTTGCCCGGCAGAATTTCCAGCAGGCGTTGCTGGTTATAACTGAGCCTGCCGGTTTTTTTTGTCTCGCTTTTCGGCGTTTCCTCTTTTTTCGGCAGTGCTTCTTTTTTGTTTTCCTTTTTTGCCGGGATTTTGCTTTTCAGTTTTTCCAGCAGGTCGCTGTAACTGCCGGCATGTTCGGAAACCGAACCGTCGCCGGGCATGTAAATAACCGATGTGACCACGCGGTCGATAAAGTCGCGGTCGTGGCTTACCAGCAGAATGGTTCCCTCGTATTCGTCCAGAACCTCCTGCAAAAGGTCAAGCGTATCCATGTCCAAATCGTTGGTCGGTTCGTCCAGTACCAGAAAATTGGAGGGCTGAGCCAGCGCGACGGCCAGCATCAGACGGTTTTTTTCGCCGCCGGAAAGCGCCGAAACAGGACACTGCGCCTGATCGGGACGAAACAGAAAGTCTTTCAGATAAGCCACTACATGACGGTACGAACCGCGGACGAAAATATGGTCGCCTTCGTTGCAAAGCGTTTTCCAAAGTGTTTTTTTCGGGTCCAGGGTCAGCCGGTTTTGGTCAAAATAGGCTTCTTCTAGATTTTTGCCGATACGGACATGCCCGCTGTCAGGTTCCAGACGCTTGGTCAGCAGCTTGATAAGCGTGGTCTTTCCCGCGCCGTTGGGGCCGACGATACCGATTTTGTTGCCTTTGATGATACGGGTTGAAAAGTCTTTGACGATTTCCCTGTCGCCGAAAGCCTTGCAGACGTGTTTGGCCTCGATGACCATTTTCGAGCGCAGTTCCCCTTCTTCGACCTCCAGTTTGACCGAACCGATTTGCCTAATCTGTTCGCGGCGTTCCTGACGCAGCTGCTGCAGCCGGCGCAGACGTCCCTGATTGCGTTTGCGTCGGGCGGTTACGCCTTTGTGCAGCCATTCGGTTTCTTCCTCGATTTTCTTGTTAAGATACTTTTGTTCGATGATTTCCTGGTCGATAACCTGTTCCTGCCATTCTTCAAAATAGCGGAAACCTTTGTTGTTGCGGCGCAAAATGCCGCGGTCGAGCCAGAAGGTTGTCCGGGAGGTGTTGCTCAGAAACATCCGGTCATGGCTGATGAGAATGACCGCGCCGCGAAAATCGGCGATGATTTTTTCAAGTTTTTCAATCGTGGGCATATCCAGATGGTTGGTCGGTTCGTCCAGGAGCAAAATGTCCGGTTCGTTAATCAACGCTTTGGCCAGAGCGGCTTTTTTCCGTTCGCCGCCGGAAGATTGCTCGGGGCTTTGCGCGGCGCGGATGTCAAACTGCTCAATCAGGATGTCTGCGCGGTATTCCTGACCGCGCTCATATTCGGGCAGGCCGGAAAGCACAACCTCGCGCAGCGTGGCGTAACCGGAAAAGTCCGGATCCTGCGGCATATAGGAAACCTTGACGCCGGGCTGAACAAAAATTTCGCCGGCATCGGGTTCAATGTCGCGGGCAATTACTTTCAGCAGCGTCGACTTGCCGCAGCCGTTGCGGCCGACCAGCGAGATTTTGTCGCCGCGGTTGATATAAAGTTCAACATTGGTAAACAGCTCGTTGGTGCCGAAAGACAAACGGGCGCCTTTGATAGTCAGAATCGGCGGTTCAAACATGGCTTACAGATTGTCCTCGACCAGTTGCGTGCCTTCAATCTGCCACTCGATTCCCTTGGCGGCCCACAGGAAAAAGTCGCTGATTTTTTCCTCCTTAAGGCCGCTGCAGGTGCCGATTTGATAGATGGTCTGAATTTCCTCGTCGGTCAGCTCGTGGTCGGCCAGCGCCAGCAGAATCATCTCGCGCAGGATAAAACGCTTGACTTTGATGTCGCCGATTCCCTTGATGTCTTTGGCCAGTTCGCCGGCCGTTTTAACCTTTTTGGCGCTGCGAAAATCTTTTTTGCTCAGGCCGATTTCGGCCATTTGTGTTTCCATATATTCTTTCTTTGCGTCGTTGTTGCTTTTGCCGACGTTCAGAATAAAGGCCAACGCTTCCATATAGACGTTTTTTTCGTCAACCGACAAGTCTCTGCTAAAAAACAGCATTAAGTTTCCTCATTCAAAATTTCTTTGTTTGAAATACTTATACATTAAAAATAAAGATTTGCAAAAAGAAATAAATCAATTATATAATACCGAAAAGTTAAAAAGACGAAATTCTCTCAGGAGCTTTAAGCACATGCCTTTAAAAATCGAACTTAAACCGCACGAAAGCATCATTATCGGCGAATCTCTCATTACCAATGACGGCGAGCGCACCCGTTTTTATATTGAAGGCAATGTTCCCATCCTGCGCGAGAAGTTTATTCTGCGCGAAAAAGAGGCTAATACGCCCTGCAAACGCGTTTATTTTGTCGTTCAGCAGATGTATCTGGCCAAAGATCCGACCCCGCTGCAGCCGATTTATCTGGAATATGTCCGCGATTTGCAGTCGGCCGCGCCGAGTCTGATTCCTTATATTGCGCCGATTAATGAAAACATCATTAACAACGACTACTATTCGGCTATCAAAAATGCCGACCGTCTGGTTAAGAAAGAAGAGGAATTTTTCGGCAAACTCTGAACACTGCCGCTTTTCTCCGATTAATGTTTTATTTACGTTTGCCCTCTAAGATGAGTCAATAAAGTATTGAGGTAATACTTTTTTTGTGCTAAAATAAATTCTGTAGTGTCAGTAGGACACCACAGACAATGTGTTCAAAAGTATTTTGGAGAAAGACCATGGCAGATATTTCATTAACAGCAAGCATGCGTTCCAACCTGCTTTCCTTACAGCAGACGCAGAGCTTGATGGATACCACTCAGGAAAGACTTTCCACCGGTAAAAAAGTAAACTCGGCGATTGACAACCCGTCATCGTATTACACCGCGCAGTCCCTGACCAACCGCGCCAGTGACCTGAGTTCGCTGTTGGACAGCATGGGTCAGGCGGTTCAGACGATTCAGGCAGCCAACGAAGGTATTGAGGCGATTACCGAATTCGCTTCGCAGGCAAAGGCGATTGCCACTTCGGCCAATGATACCTCGGAAGCCGATTCGATTGAAAACTACATGAAACAGTTCGACGAAATTCTGAAACAGATTGACGGTATCGCAAAAGACTCCGGCTACAAGGGCGTTAACCTTCTGGACGGCGAAGATCAGGAACTGAAAGTTGTCTTCAACGAAGACCGTTCTTCTTCTTTGACTGTTAAGGGTGACGATGCTTCTTCCGCAGGTCTGGGGCTTGAAGCTTCTGACGGCAAATGGGTTAAGTCGGCAGACAAGACCGCGGCTGCATTTGCTACATCAACTGAATATACGGCAGATAGCTATGTCCGTGATGGTAGTGGCAAGATCTATAAAGTAGCTTCCCAGATTGAAGATACAAATGACAAAGATATTCAGACCTTGGTTGAAGAAGGTGTATTGGTTGAAACTTCTTATACGACTGAAACTTCCGGCGGCGATGCCGGCAAGTTTGTCGAAAAGACCATCGACAAAGACGCCATCAGCAAATCCATTACACAGGTTGAAGACGCCGTTTCCAAACTGCGCAACATGGCTTCGGTATTTGGTAACAACTACTCGATTGTTGAGAACCGCGAAGAGTTCACCGAGAACCTGATTAACGTTCTTGAAGAAGGCGCCGATAAGCTGACGCTGGCCGACATGAACGAAGAGTCCGCAAACATGCTGGCTCTGCAGACCAGACAGCAATTGGCGATTAACTCTCTGAGCCTTGCTTCTCAGGCAGCTCAGTCGGTTCTGAGCCTGTTCTAAGACAGAGCGATAATGTTTCGAAAAGGCGGGAGAAATCCCGCCTTTTCTTTTGGCATATTGAAAGATTGATAAGGCGCACTATTTATAAATAAGCAAACGAAAAAGAAATGAAACGTTAAGTTTTTATTTAGGTTTGGCTTCTAAACTGAAAACAGTGTCAATAAAGTATTGAGGTCATACTTTTTTTGTGCTAAACTAAAACCTGTAATGTCAGTAAGACATCGCAGATAATGTGTTCAAAAGTATTTTGGAGAAAGACCATGGCAGATATTTCATTAACAGCAAGCATGCGTTCCAACCTGCTTTCCTTACAGCAGACGCAGAGCTTGATGGATACCACTCAGGAAAGACTTTCCACCGGTAAAAAAGTAAACTCGGCGATTGACAACCCGTCATCGTATTACACCGCGCAGTCCCTGACCAACCGCGCCAGTGACCTGAGTTCGCTGTTGGACAGCATGGGTCAGGCGGTTCAGACGATTCAGGCAGCCAACGAAGGTATTGAGGCGATTACCGAATTCGCTTCGCAGGCAAAGGCGATTGCCAACTCTGCGAATGATACTTCTGACGGAGCATCTATTGAAAACTACATGAAACAATTCGACGAAATTCTGAAACAGATTGACGGTATCGCGAAAGACTCCGGTTACAAGGGCGTCAACCTTTTGGGCGGTAAAGATCAGGAACTGAAGGTCGTCTTCAACGAAGACCGTTCTTCTTCTCTGACCGTTAAGGGTGATGACGCTTCTTCCGCAGGTCTCGGGTTGCATTCTGCCGCCACGACGGATTCCGAATGGGCAAAATCGGCGACGGCAACGGAATTTGACGGCAGCGCAAATGTAACTTATGATGCAGATACGCCCGCTTACGTATATGATGCGGAAGACGGTTCTGTTTATGAGATTAAAAAGTCATATAACGGAACAACAACCGCCAAGACGATTGACGAGCTTGTTGGCGACGGTTCTTTGGTCAAAGTTGGTACGACGGATGTTGAAGATCCCGGCGATTTTGTCAAAATAAACAAAGATGCCATTAATAACTCGATTACCGAGGTTGAAGACGCCGTTTCGCAGCTGCGTAACATGGCTTCGGTATTCGGTAACAACTACTCGATTGTTGAGAACCGCGAAGAGTTCACCGAGAACCTGATTAACGTTCTTGAAGAAGGCGCCGATAAGCTGACGCTGGCCGACATGAACGAAGAGTCCGCAAACATGCTGGCTCTGCAGACCAGACAGCAATTGGCGATTAACTCTCTGAGCCTTGCTTCTCAGGCAGCTCAGTCGGTTCTGAGCCTGTTCTAAGACAGAACAATAATATTTTGAAAAGGCGGGAGAAGTCCCGCCTTTTCTTTTTTATCATGTCCGTTTTTCTTATTTTTGTCATTCCGGTGCTTGACCCGGCAATCCAAAAAACACAAGGCACGGTCTCACGATATGCACGCAGGAAGCATCGCGCTTCAGCAAAGGTTCTCGCCGCAGCCGGTGTTGAGGTCAAGCTGGCTACAGCTTGCGCGCTTCAACAAAGGTTCTCGCCGCAGCCGGTGTTGCGGTTAAGCTGGCTACAGCTTGCGCTTAAGGGCGTCCCCTTGTCAAGCCGGCAACAGCTTGTCATATGCCGGCTTAACCGGAGAAACTATAAAAAATGTCTGGATTAGATGGTATTTCTTTGGGCTGCCGTATTTTGCCGGTTGAAAAAATGCTTTCGACGCTTATTTAAAATATATAACCAATTGTTATGAAAGGATAAAATAAAGGCGTTTTAATCTTTTGTTTAGAATTAGCTTCTAAGATGAGTCAATAAAGTATTGAGCTGATACTTTTTTTGTGCTAAAATAAACTCTGTAATGTCAGTAAGACATCGCAGATAATGTGTTCAAAAGTATTTTGGAGAAAGACCATGGCAGATATTTCATTAACAGCAAGCATGCGTTCCAACCTGCTTTCCTTACAGCAGACGCAGAGCTTGATGGATACCACTCAGGAAAGACTTTCCACCGGTAAAAAAGTAAACTCGGCGATTGACAACCCGTCATCGTATTACACCGCGCAGTCCCTGACCAACCGCGCCAGTGACCTGAGTTCGCTGTTGGACAGCATGGGTCAGGCGGTTCAGACGATTCAGGCAGCCAACGAAGGTATTGAGGCGATTACCGAATTCGCTTCGCAGGCAAAGGCGATTGCCACTTCGGCCAATGATACCTCGGAAGCCGATTCGATTGAAAACTACATGAAACAGTTCGACGAAATTCTGAAACAGATTGACGGTATCGCGAAAGACTCCGGCTATAAGGGCGTTAACCTCTTGGGCGGCAAAGATCAGGAACTGAAGGTTGTCTTCAACGAAGACCGTTCTTCTTCTCTGACCGTTAAGGGTGATGACGCTTCTTCCGCAGGTCTGGGGCTTGAGGCTTCTGACGGCAAATGGGCTACCAAAACGGATAAAACTGCAACGGAGTATACAACGAACCTGAAAAAAGATGCCGGTGATTTCGTTTATAAAGACGGTAAGGTTTACGAGGTTGCCAAAGCAATTGATGGTACGACAACCCAGCATGATTTTGATGCTTTGGTTGCCGATGGTTCTCTGGTTGCAACGGAATACACCACAACCGACGGAAACTTTAAAGAAGTAAACATCGACAAAGACGCCATCAGCAAATCCATTACGCAGGTCGAAGACGCCGTTTCCAAACTGCGTAACATGGCTTCGGTATTCGGTAACAACTACTCGATTGTTGAGAACCGCGAAGAGTTCACCGAGAACCTGATTAACGTTCTTGAAGAAGGCGCCGATAAGCTGACGCTGGCCGACATGAACGAAGAGTCCGCAAACATGCTGGCTCTGCAGACCAGACAGCAATTGGCGATTAACTCTCTGAGCCTTGCTTCTCAGGCAGCTCAGTCGGTTCTGAGCCTGTTCTAAGACAGAACAATAATATTTTGAAAAGGCGGGAGAAATCCCGCCTTTTTGTATTTTAAAATTTTTTTTCCATATATACAAGTGGTTACTTGTTGTCGTCAAAAACAGGTAAAAGTATTAATCTTTTGTTTAGTATTAATCAGTAAACTCTTAAACAGTGTCAATAAAGTATTGAGGTCATACTTTTTTTGTGCTAAACTAAAACCTGTAATGTCAGTAAGACATCGCAGATAATGTGTTCAAAAGTATTTTGGAGAAAGACCATGGCAGATATTTCATTAACAGCAAGCATGCGTTCCAACCTGCTTTCCTTACAGCAGACGCAGAGCTTGATGGATACCACTCAGGAAAGACTTTCCACCGGTAAAAAAGTAAACTCGGCGATTGACAACCCGTCGTCGTATTACACCGCGCAGTCTCTGACCAACCGCGCCAGCGACCTGAGCTCTCTGTTGGACAGTATGGGCCAGGCGGTTCAGACGATTCAGGCGGCCAACGAAGGTATTGAGGCGATTACCGAATTTGCCTCGCAGGCAAAGGCGATTGCCAACTCCGCGAATGATACTTCAGATGTCGATTCGGTTGAAAACTATATGAAACAGTTCGACGAAATTCTGAAACAGATTGACGGTATTGCAAAAGATTCCGGCTACAAGGGTGTCAACCTTTTGGAGAAAGATCAGGAACTGAAAGTTGTCTTCAACGAAGACCGTTCTTCTTCTCTGACGGTTAAAAGTGATGATGCTTCCGCCGAAGGTTTAGGCTTGAATGCTGCTACAGGAGCTTGGACTGCTGAGGCTGAAAAAGGAAATGTAACAGAATTTAAGACCAAAACCCAGATTAACAATGCAGCTTATGTTTATGGTGCGGACGGAAAAGTTTATCAGGCCACAAAACAAATTGAGGCTGCAAATACTGACGATATTGCGGCCTTAGTTGCTAAGGGCGATTTGGTCGAGACCGATTATAAGCTTAATGACGATAAAAATAAGGCAATTGAAGTTACCATTAGCAAAGATAAAATCAATGCCTCAATTACCGAAGTTGAAGGTGCTGTTTCCAAACTGCGTAATATGGCTTCGGTATTCGGTAACAACTATTCGATTGTTGAGAACCGCGAAGAGTTCACCGAGAACCTGATTAACGTTCTTGAAGAAGGCGCCGATAAGCTGACGCTGGCCGACATGAACGAAGAGTCCGCAAACATGCTGGCTCTGCAGACCAGACAGCAATTGGCGATTAACTCTCTGAGCCTTGCTTCTCAGGCAGCTCAGTCGGTTCTGAGCCTGTTCTAAGACAGAACAATAACATTTTGAAAAGGCGGGAGAAATCCTGCCTTTTCTTTTTTATCATGTTCGTTTTTCTTATTTTTGTCATTCCGGTGCTTGACCCGGCAATCCGTAGTCTGGATGTCCGGGTTAAACCCGGGTATGGCAGAAAGAAAAAAGAATGGCAAAAAGGACAATGCACTCCTCCCGCTCTTTATTTGTATAAAATTTTTGGCACGTCGTTTGCATATAAATTCTGCATAACAAACCGTTTGAACAAAATTTGCAGGCTTTATAAGAAGGTAGTTATAAACCGTAGGTTCAAATGGTATTGACAATTATTAATAAATGGTAAAAACTTTTGTTAATAAAAATTATAAATTTTGAGATAAGTTTTGGCTCACCGGTGTGGTAAAAAGGAGCTGACACTGCAAAAATCAAGGCTTGTCGGGGATTAACAAAATATTTGGAGAAAACTATGGCAGATATTTCATTAACAGCAAGCATGCGTTCTAACCTGCTCTCCTTGCAGCAGACTCAGGACCTGATGGATATGACACAGGAGCGGTTATCCACAGGTAAAAAAGTCAATTCGGCGATCGACAACCCGTCGTCTTACTATACTGCGCAGTCTTTGACTAACCGCGCCAGCGACCTGAACGCCCTGCTTGACAGCATGGGACAGGGTATTCAGACCATTCAGGCGGCCAACGAAGGTATTGAGGCGATTACCGAATTTGTTCAGCAGGCAAAGGCGATTGCCAACACGGCGCGTGACAACGCCACCATCAAGGGAACGACCTCCAGCGGCACATATGCGGCGGCTGACGATACAAAAAACATTACTGTCAAAATTGAGGGCGTTGCCGATCAGAATATTGAAGTAACTCTGGAAGATACCGATACTTTGGAACAGGCTGCAACCAAAATTGCTACGGCGTTGAATGACGGCACCGATGGTGTTAAGGATGCCGAAGGTACCGTAATCGGCGGTTTTACGGCAACGGTCGAAAATGGCCAGATTAAAATCAGCAACTCCAAAGGTATTGTGGCCAATGTCAGCGGTACGATTTCCGGTATTACGTTTAACGGCGAAATCGGCAACAGCACCCGTACGACTTCCATGAACCAGTATAACGAAATTCTGGATCAGATTGACCAGCTGGCCAAAGATTCCGGTTACAAAGGCGTCAACCTGCTGCAGGGCAATGATTTGAAAGTTGTCTTCAATGAAGACCGTTCTTCGTACCTGACCATTAACGGTACTTTTGCCGACACTTCCGACGAAGGTCTGAAAATCAGCCGTGCCGAAGACTGGACCAATCCTGACAATGAGGCGATTGACGCTTCTATCAGCGAGTTGGAAAATGCAATTACCTCCCTGCGTAACATGGCTTCCGAATTCGGTAACAACTATTCAATCGTGGAAAACCGCGAGAACTTTACCGAGAGCCTGATTAACGTGCTTGAGGAAGGTTCCGATAAGCTGACGCTGGCCGATATGAACGAAGAGTCCGCAAATATGCTGGCCCTTCAGACCAGACAGCAGCTGGCCATCAACTCTTTGAGCCTGGCATCCCAGGCAGCCCAGTCGGTATTGAGTTTGTTCTAATCCGGCGGCGGAGTTCAAAAAAGAGCGGTGGCGACTTCCACCGCTCTTTTTTATTGTGTTTAAACCCGATTCGACCTATAATCTATAAGTTAAGGAAGAAAACCGAAAGACAGAAGAATGCTTAACGATACGGAATTCAGCAGAAAAATATACAAAGAACTTTGTGAAGAATTCGGCGATAATTTTTTGGAACAGTCTGAGAAGTCTGTTTTTGAACGCACCATTACCGCTAAGGACATCGTCAAATACAGCTCGGAAGAAATTGACGCCATTCAAAAGGAATATGACAAGGAAAACTGCCGCGAAATTTTTCAGGCCTATGTCGAGCACCGCATCAATCAGGAAGAGGTGCTGTTTTTGCTCAATTATTACCGCGACGGCATGAAGGCTTATCGCGAGGTCTACCGCGGCCTCTATGAAATTTACGGCATTCCGGAGCAGATTGCCTGCATGAATCAGCTCAACGGCGAACTGGAAATGCACATCCAGAAGATTCCGCATGTCGACGCTAAGAAAAACAGGATTATTACCGTTCGCGAAAACGTCGTTACCAATTACAGCCTTAAGGAGGTTACGCCTTTTACCTGTATGCGGCTGGAATACCGCGACAACGAAAACAATCCGGTTTACGTTATCCTTCCGGTTATGAAAAAAGCGCGCCGTGCGATTGAAAAAATTCAGGATTATCGTGTCGAACAAATGGCCGAAGTGCGCAAAATCAACGAGAGTTTTCAGCAGCACGGCGATGTTAACCGCCTGCAGCAGGAGCTTTCCGGCGTTCGCGGCCATCTTGACCGCGTCAATGACATTCTGCGCCTGACCATTACCCGCAAATATTATACCGGTGTCAGCAAAACCCGCAGCACGCTGACGCGGGCGCCCAATCTCGGCGTCAATCCGGCCGAAACGCGCAGCCTGTTTTATGACAACGACATGAAAAACTGCGCCCAGCTTAAGAAAAACGGCAAAAACTATTATGACGACAAGTTGTATCTGCATCTTTCGCTGGGCGGCGGACGGGAATTCAAGGCCGAGGTTCAGATAAAAATTGACGCCTTTTATCGCGCCGACCTTCAGACACATTTGCTTTATGAAGAGCAGCGGGCTTTGGAAGAAAATCTGAAAGCAAGCCGCAAAAAGATGTCTGCGCAGGAGGTTCAGCGTGCCGAATACCGTATTGAGGTCTTGAAAAAAGGCATTCAGAAAATCAATAAACAGGCCAACCACGAATATAATATGATGGTGCTGGAAAAAGTCCGTTGGCTGGAGGACGGCTACCGCGCGCTGCGTATCCCTCCCGATTATCAAGACGGCACCTACAAGGCCTGCCATGACCTCATTAAAAGCTGTTATATGGTGCGGCCGCATAAGATATTTGACGTTGAAAAGGAATTTGACTTCAGGGACAAGGACAACATTGCCATCGCCGCCCGCGGCAACTATGACCTGAAAAGCATCTATGAAATTTCCGGCCGCTATCGGGAAAGCATTTCGCGCAAATATTCGCCGCTGCACGATAAAATCGACGTAACCGGCAAGGACAGAACTTATCCGAACTTCATTTCCGCCCAAAAGTATGATCCGCGCAAAGACAAAAGCGATTGGGACGGTTATGGCAAAGCGCGCAAATTCCGCGTCGACATGAACCGCAACATTTATCGCGACAATTATGAACGGGATTACTGGCAGGATTATGACGCCGCCGAAAATGAGGTTGCAAAACGCGAAAAGAAATTGACGCGGCGCCAAATAAGAATATATCATAAAAACGTCAGTAAAGAGCGTGCGGAGATTGAAGTTCCGCTGAGCAACCGGTCGGAAGGCAGATAAGGGGGAAAAATGCGCAAATTGGTTTTGTTTTTGGTATCGTTGCTTTTTGCGGCCGAAAATGCCGCGGCGCAGGTGCCGGACATCGGGCAGAAAAAAGACAAGCCCCAGCTGAGCCTGACCGATACGGTTAAGAACATTGACCGCGGCGACGGGACGGAAACCAAACCTGAAGACGAAGAGGACAAAGGTATCTTCTCGTTTATGAACTTTTCCTTTTCCAAAAAGAAAGAAAGCAAAAAGGTCTATGCCCGGCCGGACGAAAAGAAGGAATCTTTTGTGCAGCGCATAACCCGGCAGGCGGAAGAGGGCGACGTTAATGCCCAGCTTACTCTGGGCTATATGTATCTGTATGGCGAAGAAGGCGTTGAAATTGATTATGATAAGGCTTTCCGCTACTATTCGATGGCCGCGGCCCAGAAAGACAATGTGGCTATCAACAACCTTGGCAGTCTGTATTACAGCGGTATCGGCACCGAAAAAGACTATTTGAAGGCCGCCACCCTGTTTGACGAAGCGGCCAAACTCGGCAATGTTGAAGCTTCGGTCAATCTGGCCTTTATTTATCTCAGCGGTTCCAACGTCGGCAAAAACAGCCGCGCCGCTATGGAACTGTTTAAGAAGGCTGCCGGCAAGGGCAATCCGACCGCCAAGTTTATGCTCGGCTATGCCTATTATAAAGGGTTCATTTATCCGCAGGACTACGGCAAGGCGGTCAAGCTCATCCGTGAGGCGGCCAATGCCGAATATTCAGAAGCGCAGTACGTTTTGGCGGAAATGTATTTGAACGGGCACGGCATTACGCAGAACTACGGCAATGCGGTTAAGTTTCTGCGTTTGGCGGTTAATCAGGGCAATGTCAATGCCATGACCGAACTCGGCGATATTCTGGCGCTGGGCACCGCTTATCCGAAAGACATTTACCGCGCTCATGTCCTGTTTAACATTGCGGCGGTTCGCGGCGCGCCCAAAGCGGCCGAAAAACGTGACGCTCTGGCAAAAGTCATGAAGATTGAAGAGCTTTTGCAGGCGCAGACCGAAGCTGAAAAATATGTCGAACAGCCCTCGGCGCTGACTTCTTACATTAAGCAGACTTTTGGCCGCGATATCCGCAGTTATATTGACGAAAATCTCAAAAACGTTAATAACCGCGGCCGCGCTTAAGGCCTCTTCCACAAAACTGTGACCGATTGTCTTTTCGGTTTGCAAATCTGCAAATTTTCGTTTATTTTGAAAGGCAGGAAAGGTTGGCTTTTCCTGCCTTTCTGGTTCTTGTAAAAGAAGCGGAGCCCTGAGAAGCTCTTAATCTGTAGTAGCCTCGTAAGCTTTAATTTTTGCAAAAAAAGCTTATGTCTTCTGACCCGAACCCTTACCGGTCGGGGAGATTTTAGCGAATGTACAGAGATGTTTGTCTTAAAGGCTAAAATGTCATTTCTACAGATATGATTCTCAGCTCTCCGACCACCTTTTACAGGTGGTTTTTTTTATGACATATAGGAGGGCTTATATGCCAAAAGTCGGTGCAATAGATGTCGAACTGGGAAAAAGACTGCGCTTCTTCCGCGAACAGAACAATTTCAGCCAGGAGCGTCTGGCACGCGAAATCGGCGTCGTATTTCAGCAGGTGCAGAAATATGAGGCCGGCGTTAATCGTATTTCCTGCGCCCGGCTGTTAAAGATTTTGAGCGTGTTGAATATCTCGCTGGTCGATTTTTTTGCCGGCATCTGCGTCGATGAAAAAGTTTTGGTATCTGACGCCGAACTTTGTCTGGTTAGAGGTTTCCGCCGCAAGGATGAAAATGTCCGCCGCGCGATTTTGACGCTGTTGCAGTAACGTTCGCCGGCGCCATAATAGAGTTTTGAAAGCAAAGCTCCCTGGGCTTTGGGTGTAAGTCAGTTTTTGACTTTGAAATCGTCAAACAGCAAGCCGTAAACGTGAAAAATCAGCCGGTAGGCTTCCGGCCGCAAATTGTAAATTCCTTCCTCATAATCCTGAAGAATTTCGGGGTCAATGTCGCAGAGTTTGCCCAAGGCTTCGAAACTCAGCTGCGCCTCCCGGCGAACATTCCTGAGCAGCTGCCGCATATCGTCTTGCGAAAGCAGACAGCCCTCTTCGCCCTGGTCGTTGTGGATGATTGTGAGAGATAGTTCTTTTTCCATAGTCCCTCCTTTTCGTAAGATGAGAGAGCTAAAGAAAAACCACCTTGAAAAAGGTGGCCGGGGGAGTAGAACAACCATGATACACGAAAATGGCTTGCCCGTCGTTGCCTCAGGGCCTCCCCGGCCATAAAAGGCTTTTACAACCGGGGATATAGTCCTAATTGCGGAAAAATCCACAATTAAGTTTCAGAGTTATATCCAAACCCTGTCGTGTATCTCTAGACGTGTTCTAAACGCCCGGACTATCTCTAGCCCTTCGATAACCGCCTCTTACTGCGGCTATTCTTCCGTTGATAATAATCAAAATTTTCAGCTTTGGCAAGTAAATATCATGCGTATTTCTGCTTGCCGTTTCAAATATCCTTTTAGGTAAGTATAAAGAGCTATGGCTGAATGTCAAGTTAATTTATAGTCTTGTTATGAATAAAAGAGAAGCACAGACCATAAGCGATGAAATTGTTGGCGTTTTGCGAAAAAAACGCATTCAGCAGGGCATCAGTCAATATAAATTAGCTCAGGAAACCGGGCTGAGCAAAAGTTCTATATTGTATATCGAGCGGTTAAAACAAAAACCAGCATTGTATACGTTGTTGATGATTGCCGACTGTCTGAATGTTGATTTGTCCGATGTTTTGAAGTCGTTGCGCTGATTTTTATATTGTTTGGTTTTTATTGCATATAAAAAACCCGCCGTTTCCGGCGGGCTTTTGTTTTTGCCGTGACTTATTCGTGCAGATGCGGCATCTGCGCTTCTTTGACTAAAGCGGCGACAAAATCGTCAAGTTTAACCGTTTCCTGTTTTTCGGAACCAAGACGGCGGACGGTAACCGTACCGTTCTCTTTCTCTTTGGCGCCGACAACGGCAATAACCGGAACCTTGGCTAACGAATGCTCGCGTACCTTGTAGTTGATTTTTTCGTTGCGCAGATCCGATTTGGCATACAAACCCGCCTCTTGCAGCTTTTTGACAACTTCTTCGGCATAATCGTCAATGTCGCTGACAATCGGGCAGACCACAACCTGTTCCGGCGACAGCCACAAGGGCAGCTTGCCGGCATGGTTTTCAATCAGAATGCCGAGAAAACGCTCAATTGAGCCGAACAATGCGCGATGCAGCATAACCGGCTGATGTTTTTCGCCGTCTTCGCCGATGTACGAAATGTCAAAGCGCTGCGGCAGGTTCATATCCATCTGAACGGTTCCGCACTGCCATTCGCGGCCGATGGCGTCGCGCAGAATAAATTCCAGCTTCGGACCGTAGAACGCGCCTTCGCCTTCGTTGATTTCATATTTGTAGCCGTTGTGTTCCAGAGCATTGGCCAGGGCTTTCTCCGAAATGTCCCAGATTTCGTCGGAACCGATGCGGTAAATGCTGTCCGGGCGCGTTGACAGATAAATCTTGACGTCTTCAAAGCCGAAGTCTTTGTAGATGTCCAAAATCAGTTTGATGGTCTTGACGCATTCTTCTTCCATCTGTTCCGGCGTGCAGAAAATGTGCGCATCGTCCTGCGTAAACTCGCGGACGCGCATCAGTCCCATCAGCGAACCGGAAGCCTCATAGCGGTTGACCATACCGAACTCGGCCACGCGCAGCGGCAGGTCGCGGTAAGACTTAATGCCCTGTTTGTAAACCAGCAGGCCGCCCGGACAGTTCATCGGCTTGACGCAGAACTGTTTTTCGTCTTCGGTCTTGCCCGAGTAGTTGTGCGCGCCGTATTTGTCCCAATGGCCGGAAATCTCCCACAGAACGCGGTCCATAATACGCGGTGTGGCAATTTCGATATAGCCGTTATGCTCTTGGCGATTGCGCATATACTCAATCAGCTTGCGGTAAATCTTGTAGCCTTTGTCGTGCCAGAAAACCGCGCCCGGCGCATATTCAGGCTCAAAGTGGAACAGATCCATCTCGCGGCCGAGTTTGCGATGGTCGCGTTTTTCGGCTTCTTCCAGCATTTCCAGATAAGCCTTGAGGTCTTTTTTGTCCGCCCAGGCCGTTGCATAAATACGCTGCAGCATTTCCTTGGTAGAGTCGCCGCGCCAGTATGCGCCTGCGACTTTCATCAGTTTGAAGGCGTCGCCGATTTTGCCGGTGGAGGGTACGTGCGGCCCGCGGCAGAGATCCGTAAATGCTCCCTGACGATACAGCGAAATCGTTTCGTCTTCCGGCAGGTCTTCAATAATTTCGGCCTTATAATGCTCACCCATGTCTTTGAAGTATTTGATGGCCTCGTTACGCGGCATGACGATACGTTCGAGCTTTTCGTCGCGTTTGACGATTTCATGCATTTTAGCTTCGATTTTTTCAAAGTCTTCGGTCGTAAACGGTTCTTTGCGCGCAAAGTCGTAATAAAAGCCGTTTTCAATGGCCGGGCCGATGGTAACCTGAACGTCGGGCCACAGCTCCTTGACCGCCTGCGCCATGACATGCGAGCAGGAATGGCGCAGGATGTGAAGGCCTTCCTTATCCTTACCGGTGATAATGGTCACGGTTGCGTCGGTAGTGATGGGAGTGCTTAAATCCTGTGTTTTGCCGTTTACGGTAATGGCCAAAGCTGCTTTGGCCAGGTTTGGGCTAATCTTGTTTGCGACGTCAAATCCGTTGACCCCGCTTTCCATCTCTAAAATACTACCGTCAGGTAATTTTATCGCAACCATTTTAAAATTTTCCTTTTGTTAAATTAATCGTTTGGTTTATCCGAAGCCATAAGCTCCTCATAAACCTTGATAGTTTTAGCACACATAATTTCTTTTGTGAAGTTGTCTTTTACGTTTTTGACCGCCGCTTTGGCGATTTTTTCTTCCTCGCTTTCGGAGAGCGACAGAGCCCAGTCGATGGCTTCGGCTAAGGAAGCGGCGTTATTGTTGTAAAAGAGGCGTCCGGTTTTGCCGTCAATGACGCTGTCCAGCGAACCGCCGTGATTGGACGCGACGACGATTTTGCCCATGGCCTGTCCCTCAATGGCGATACGGCCGAAGGCTTCCGGTTCGATGGCCGTCGACAGGATGACGTTGGAAACCATCATCAGCGCCGGCATGTCCAGCACTTTTCCGAAGATGGCCACCCGGTTTTCCAGACCGTACTTGGCAATCAGTCCCTTAAGCTCTTTGACATACTCCTCGCGGCCCTGTTCGTCGCCGGCAATAATACAATAATAATTCTGATTTTTGACCTTTGACAAGGCCTCAATCAGCAGGTGCTGCCCTTTCCACCGGGTAATCCGGCCGCCGAGCAGCAAAACTTTTTTGTCGTCTGGAATATTGTAGTCCCGCACTGTGTTTATCATTCTTTCCGGCGTAACCGCTTCCGGCGAAAATTTTTCGGTATTGACGCAGCGGTGCACCAGGCGGATTTTGTCTTCCGAAATTTTGTAATTGGCCAGAATATGGCGCTTGATATGCTCCGAAATGGCAATAACGCGCTCGCCGTAGGTCATGACCCGGTTATAAAGCTTTTTCAGTCCCCAGGGGCCGAGTCCGTAAGTGCCGTGAAACGTGGTCATGTAATGGACGTCGGCTTTCTTTGCCGCCCAATAGGCGCTCCAGGCCGGTGCGCGCGAACGGGCGTGCACGATGTTGATGCCGTTTTCCCTGATAAACTGCGCCAGCTTGTCGGCGTTTTTGCGCATTTTGAAAATGTTTTTGGTTTTCAGCGGCAGCGTCAGATGCCCGACCCTGATTTTTTCCAGGTCATAAACCAGTCGGCCGCCCTGCGAGGCGACAAAGTTCGTAATGCCGTGTTTCTGCATGCCCCCGGCGATTTCGACCGTGCCGATTTCGACGCCCCCCATTTCCAGTTCGGGCAGAACCTGCAGAACAACCGGTTTGTTTTCTTTACCTTTGACCATTTTCCGTAAATCATCCTCTCAAAACATAACCAAATGCAGCGGCCGGACAGCCGCGGCAGACAATTAATCCTGACTTTACTATTATTTTTGCTTTCCGCAAAGAAAAATCTTCAAAATCCCACAGTTTATCCCCACGTCGGAACTGCTTACAAAAATACGCCCCGGCTTCTTGAAAGCGCATGATTGCCGCTTATTTAAACTTTGAGCTTAAACATAAAGTTGAGGGGTTGTAAAAAAATGGAATACGGGGAAGAAAAGAAAACTTACGGCGTTTTGCTGCCGGTTTTGCTGGTTGTCGCGCTGTTAATCGGCTATTTCTACCTTAAACCCGGCCCCTCAGACAAAGCTTCGCCGGAAAACGGCGGCGAACTGGTGCTGCACACCGCGCCGTTGCAGCCTCAGGACGTAACGGTTGAGAAGACCTATATCGGTTATGTGACTCCGATTAGCGACGTTGACGTCATTCCCTATATCAGCGGTTTTCTCGAAGACATTTATGTTGAAGGCGGGCAGGAAGTTGCCGCCGGCGACACTCTGATTGTCATAAGGCAGAATGAATATAAGGCGCGGATGGATGCCGCCGCGGCGCAGGTTCTGGAAGCACAGGCCAATTTCAACAATGCGCAGGTCTATTACCGCCGCATCCGCAGCGCCGGCGCCCGGGCGGTGTCCAAAACCGAAGTCGACAACGCCAAGGCATCTTATTTGTCGGCCGAGGCGCAGCTGGCCGCCGCCAAAGCCGACTATGAACTGGCAAAAGTCAACTATGACTATACGGTTATTCAGGCGCCCATATCGGGGATTGTCGGCAACGTTTCGCTGACGAAGGGCGATTATGTTTCGCCGTCCGGGCAGCCGTTGTTGAGCATTATCCAGTATAATCCGATACGGGTCGTGTTTTCGATAACCGACAAGGATTATCTGGAAGAAATCGGCAAGGGAGGCCTTTTTGCCGGCGAAAAAATCCGGCTCCGCCTGGCTGACGGCCGCATTTTCGAACAGCCGGGCACTTATCGTTTCGCCGACAACCAGATCAATCGCAGTACCAACTCCATCGCCGTTTACGCCGATTTTGCCAATGCGGACAAAACTCTGATTGCCAATGCCTATGTTGACGTGCTGGTTGAAAGAAAATATACGGACGGCATCCTGATAAGGCAGAGTCTGGTCACGCTGGCGCCGGACGGCAGCTATGTCTATGTCGTCAACGGCAACCGCCTTGACAAGGTCAGGATTGACATCGTTGCGTCGGTCGGCAGCGATTATCTGGTGCGCAACGGTTTCCAAAAAGGCGACCGCATTGTTCTGGATAAGGTCGGCACCATTCGCAAAGATCAGAAAATCAGGGTTGTTTCCGCTGCCGGGCAGGAGGGTAAATAATGTTTTCCGAATATTTTATCGACCGTCCCCGTTTTGCCGGCGTCATCTCCGTCATAATGATTCTGCTCGGCCTGCTGGCGATAGCGGTGCTGCCGGTTTCCCAGTACCCGCAGATTACGCCGCCGCAGATTGTCGTTTCCACCACTTATCCCGGTGCCAGTGCGCAGGTTTTGGTTGACACGGTGGCCGTGCCGATTGAAAACCAGATTAACGGTGTGGAAAACATGCTTTACATGTCTTCTTCTTCCGATGACAACGGTTCATACAGTCTGACCATTACCTTTGATGTCGGCACCGATCCGGATATTGCGCAGGTTAAGGTTCAAAACCGTTTGTCGCAGGTTATGTCGCAGCTGCCGGCGCTGGTGCAGCAGGAAGGCATTGACGTCAAGACCCAGATGTCCAACATTCTGGGCCTGCTGGTGCTGCGTTCGCCGAACAACACCTATAATGACCTTTACCTCAGCAACTTCGCCTATACCGACATTCAAAATCCGCTGGCCCGTGTTGACGGTGTCGGTGACGTTTCCGTCTACGGACCGCAGTACAGCATGCGCGTTTGGCTCAACAGCGACCGGCTTTCTTCGCTGGGCCTGAGCAGTACGGATATCGTCAACGCTATTTCCTCGCAGAATATTCAGGCATCGGTCGGCCAAATCGGCGCCGCGCCGAGCGACCGAGATACGGCGTTGGTTCTGTCTCTGACCGCTAAGGGGCTGCTTAACGACGTCCGGGATTTTGAAAACATAGTCGTTACGACCGACAAGGACGGCGGTATCGTCCGCCTCAGCGATGTCGCGCGGATTGAATTGGGTGCCGACAACTACAACATGAACGCGCATTTTGACAACGCGCCGGCGGTCATCATCGGCCTCAGCCAGACCCCGAACTCCAATTCGCTGGACATCATGAAACGCGTCCGTGCCGAGATTGAAGAACTCAGCAAAGGTTTTCCCGACGACATGGAGTTCCGTGTTGCCTACGATTCAACCGATTATGTCCGCGCCTCGATTGCCAGCATTGTCGAAACGCTGGTCATAACCTTTTCGCTGGTCGTTCTTGTAACATACGTCTTTTTGCAAAAGTTCAAGACCACGCTGATACCGCTGATTACCATTCCGGTTTCGCTGATTGCCACCTTTGCCGTCATCTATCTGCTGGGCTTCGACATCAATATTCTGACTCTTTTTGCGATGATTCTTGCCATCGGTCTGGTTGTCGACGACGCGATTATCGTCGTCGAGCGCGTGCAGTATCTGATGGTCTATGAGAATATGGATGCGCATTCAGCCTCGGTCAAGGCGATGCAGCAGATTGCCAGTGCCATTGTTGCCACCACTTTCGTGCTGCTTTCCATTTTTATCCCAGTCGGCCTTATGGCCGGTATTACCGGCAAAATTTATCAGCAGTTTGCCGTTACCATTGCTACCGCCGTTGTCTTTTCGGCATTCAATGCCCTCACCCTCAGCCCGTCGCTTTGTGCCATTTTTCTTCGCGGTGACCGCGAAACCGAACCTCATGGTTTTTTCAAATGGTTTGACGAAACCATAGATTTTTTCAAAAACCATTACCTGAATACTGTCGGCTTTTTCTCAAGCCGGCTGAAAACGACGGCTTTGGTTACGCTCGGAACCATTGCCGTCATAGGTCTCGGATTTCTGGCAACGCCGACTTCGTTTCTGCCGGAAGAAGATCAGGGCATTATCTTTGCCAACGTTCAGCTGAGCGATACTTCGAGTATCAATAAAACCAACGGGGTAATGGCGGACATTGCCGAAAGGGCTATGAAAATCGACGGTGTCAGTTATTTTATTACCGTTGCCGGTTACTCCATGCTCGGCGGCGGAGGCGAAAATGTTGCATTCGGCGTTGTCGGTCTGGAGGAATGGGCAAAGCGCACCTCTAAAAACCTCTCCATTGAGGCAATTACCGAAAAATTGACGGAAGAGTTCGGTCAGACGCCCGGCGCCGAGGTCAACTTCTTTGCGCCGCCGTCCATTCCCGGCATTGGCAAAAGCAGCGGTTTGTCGCTGGAACTTCTGGCAACCAATGCCGCTTTTACCCCGTCGGACTTATATCGGGTCATGGGCGAGTTTCTCGGACGCCTGAATTCCTCTCCGGATTTGTCTTATGCCTTTTCCACCTTTACGGCCGATACGCCGCATATTTATCTGGACATTGACCGTACCAAGCTGGAGGCATATGATATTCCGGTTTCCAATCTTTTTGAAGCGCTGCAGAACAATCTCGGCTCGCGCTATGTCAACAACATCACGCTCAGCGGCCAGATTAACAAGGTAATTGTTCAGGCGGACTTTGCTTACCGCCGCAGTGTGCAGGACGTTGAGAATCTTTATGTTCCCTCAAAAACGGGAACCCTGATTAAGGTAAAGAGTTTTGCCGACGTCAAAACCACGATTTCGCCGAAAATCATTTACCGTTACAACCAATATACAGATGCCTCGATTACGGCACAGAGCAAAACGGGCGTCAGCACCGGCACTGCGATTGACGGCATTCGCGCCATGGCTGCCGAAGTGCTGCCCAAGGGATTTTCGATTGCCTGGACCGGCCTCAGCCTGCAGGAAGTTGAAGCCGCCGGGCTCGCTGCGTTTCTGATTGTTCTGGCGCTGGTTTTCTGCTATCTGTTTCTGGTGGCGTTGTACGAAAGCTGGATGCTGGCTTTTGCCGTCATGTTTTCGACCGTATTTGCCATTCTCGGCGCCGTTGTCGGCCTGCATCTGATGGGGCAGGCACTGAGCATTTACGCACAGCTCGGACTGATTATGCTGATCGGTCTGGCGGCAAAAAACGCAATTTTGATTGTTGAGTTTACCAAGGCTTACCGCGATGACGGCGATACGATTCTCGATGCGGCCAAAAAAGGTGCCGGCGAAAGGTTCCGCGCCGTGCTGATGACGGCACTGACTTTTATTTTGGGCGTTTTTCCGATGATTGTCGCCACCGGAGCCGGCGCGTCCAGCCAGATTGCCATCGGCACCTCGGTTTTCTACGGCATGATTGCGGCGACTTTTATCGGCATTATTTTTATTCCGGCGCTGTTTGCCCTGTTTGAAAGCATTAAGGAATGGGCAGGGCACGGACGTTATGAAGCTGAAATCCAAGTCGAAACCAAGGCCCGCGGCAACCCGCTCGGTATCAGGCTGGAACCGAAGGTTCCGGCTCCGGGCGAAAACGCGGCGAAGAAAAACGGCCGCAAAAACGGAGGCAAAAAAAATGAGAAAAAATAATCTGTTTCTGTTCTCGGCTTTTATATTGGCTTCCTGTACCGTCGGCCCTGATTACCGGGCGCCCGGATTTTTGCCTGAAAAGCAGATTGCCGCATCATTGGAGCTTAACAACACGGCAGGGAGAATTATTCCTTCCGACTGGTACCGGCAGTTTAACGACCAGACGCTCAATTATCTGATTGCCTGCGGCCTGCGCGACAGTCCGAACGTTGCGGCCGCCGTTCGGCGCCTGCGGGAGGCCCGTGCCGGTTTGAACATAGCCAGGGCCGGTTATCTGCCGGTTCTGAACGCTTCCGGAGCCTATAAATATGACAAACCCGGCAAAAATATCGGCTACGAATTGAAAAACAACTATTATCAGGCCGGCCTTGATGCCAGTTGGGAACTGGACATCTGGGGCGGCGGCCGTCGGCAGAGTGAAGCGGCGCAGGCTTTGTTCAAAGCCGCCGCGGCAGACTTGGATAATGTCCGCGTGACGCTGGTTGCCGAAATTGCCGATACTTATATCGGTCTGCGTACGGCGCAGGAGCAGCTGCGTATTTCCCGCGAAAATTTAAAGCTGCAGCGCGACATTGCCGGATTGGTTGCCGAAAAATATCGTGCCGGCCTGACTGACGACATAGCCCTCAATCAGGCCAACTATGCGGTGGAAACCACTCAGAGCCTGATTCCGGCATTGGAGCAGCAGGTCTCGGCTTCCTCCAATGCGCTGGCGATTCTGACCGGTGTGCTGCCCGGGCGTCTGTCGGTAAAACTGGAACCGGCAGCCGACAATCTGGTTTCCCGGCGTTTTGACTTTGACGTCGACGGCATGTTCGATATTCCGGCGCGGGTTGTCCGTGCCCGCCCGGACGTCCGTGCCGCCGAACAGCAGCTGATTGCCCAAAATGCCAAAATCGGGCAGGCGGTGGCTTCGCTGTTTCCCGATATAAGCATTTCGGCCATGTTCGGTTATCAGTCCATCCGCGGTACACAGCTGTTTACGCCGCGCAGCGAGGCTTTCAGCTGGTCGCCTGCTTTAACGCTGCCGGTTTTTCATTGGGGCGAACTGGTTAATAATGTCGAACTGCAAAAGGAAACCAAGGCCGAATATGTCGAATTGTATAAGCAGTCGGTATTGACGGCCGTCGGCGAAATCAAGGACAGCATGTCTGCCGTTCAAAACGAATATCGGAAGAATCGGGCGGATTACAAAGCGGAAGAAGACATGCGACGCGTGCACGAATATACTCTGGCTAAATACCGTCAGGGGCTTATCAGCTTCAGCGATATGCTTGATGCCGAACAGCGGCTGCTGAATGCGCAGAATGAACTTGCCGCCAGTAACGGCGCGATTTATCAGAACATTATTGCTTATTACAAAGCTGTCGGCGGCGGTTTTGAACCGGCATTGTACTGATTTAGTAGGCGCCGCGGTTAATCGGGTCGTCCTGCAGCACGCTCTGCGGCCGGTAAACGTATATGTTGGTCACGCTCGGCAGGTTGTAGGTACGGTGCCAGTAGCCGCGGTCTTCCATGCACAGGCGATATTTTCGCGGGCTGGAGTCAGAATCGTTGCGCAGGCTGTTGACCATGACCGGCATGGCGCCGGGGTAGGGAACATAACTGGCCCAAATGCCTTTTTCCGAATGCCAGTCGGCGCGGATGTTCATCTTGACCTCTTCCGAAAAGAACCAGGTCCGGACGTCGGGAAGCAGTTTAAAGTCTTCGGCCTGGCGCATACATTCCGAATGGTCGCGGGCAAATTTCTGAACGCCGGTGTTTTCTCTTTCCCAGTGATAAATAACCTGACCGTCGCCGTCCTGAAAAAGGGTGCAGGACGAGGCCAGAAATGCGGAAATCAGCGAAACGTAAAGTTTTTTCATTTTAAAAGTCCAGATTTGCATAATGTTTGGCAGGAAGAATTCCTTTGATGTTGTCTTTCAGAATTTCCTTGAAACTTGGCCGCGACTTTATTTTCGAATACCACAGCTTGGCGTTTTTGTAGCCGTCCCACGGAACGTCGCCCAGATAGTCGATAACCGACAGGTGTGCGGCTGCGGTAATGTCGGCCAGCGAAAAATCGTCGCCGGCCAGATAGTTGCGCCGTTCGGCCAGCCAGTCGATGTATTCGAGATGAAAGTTGAGGTTGTTAATGCCGATTTTCAGAATTTTCGAGTCCGGCGGATTGCCAAAGCCGAAACGCTTGTGAACCTTTTCATAAACGATGTTGCGGTTGACTTCCCGCATGAATTTGACGTCAAACCATTCAATCAGCCGCCGGACTTCGGCCTTTTGTTTCGGGTCGGCCGGCATCAGGCGTATCTCGCGGTTAACCTCCTCCAAAAATTCGGTAATTGCGTAGTTTCCGGTAATGACGTTGCCGTCAAAGACGAAAACCGGCACTTCGCCGGAGGGGTTGAGCTTGTACAAATCCTGAGACGGTTTCCATGGTTCTTCTTCCTTGAGAACAAAGAGCATTCTCTTCTCAGCCATAATAATCCGGACCTTGCGCGATGCCGCCGAAACAGGATGATGAATAAGGAGTACCATATATTTGCCGCCTTTTGTTAAAGGTTTAAGTTATGTACAATTTAAACAATAAGTTCCCAAAGGTCAAGATGACGATGCCTATTTATTATGCTTATTTTCGCCGTCCGGGGGCCTGAATCATAATCATCGTGTTCGGCTGTTCGTCAACGACAGGTTCCGCAATGTCGGGCAGAGGCTTGTCACTGCTGAACGACGGCGGAACAACGCCTTCGGTTTCCTTTTCGACCTTTTTGATTGTATCTATCAGAATCTGCTCGATACGCTTGGTTGTTTCCGGTTTTTCCATCAGCGCCGTAAACGTGCGGGAGAGGAGTTTTTTGTGAATCGAGGTTTTCGAAATGCCGATAAACAGCGGCATGTTCCAGATTGACTGTTTTGAAAAGCTGACTTTGTTGTATATGCCGAGTTTCAGCGCTTCAATCATGCTGAAATAACGGCTGCCCAGAATATAGTCGATTTGTCCGGCAAACAGGCGTTCGTACATGTCGAGGCTTTTTTCAAACTTTTTGACGTTGTACTGTTTCAGTTCCTGCGCGACAAAGTCGCTGATATGCTCGTGCGTGCTCATGGCGCCGCGCAGTTTTTTCAGGTCGGCGCGTGATTTTACCTCATGAATGCGCCCTGGCAGCATGATGGCGACAATCGGATTGTTGACTGCCGCCGGAAAAACATATTCCAAACCCATGTACATCGCCGTTTCATGATACATGCCGAGCAGCATGTCGATTTCGCCGCGGCGTACGTCGCGAACCAGCGTCGAATAGTTTTTGGTAATAACGTAGGTTACTTCAAAATTCTGCTTGGCCGCGTAGTCTTCGACAATCGGCTGAAAAATGCTGCTGAAGCTGTCGCGGTACGGCGGGTTGGCATAGTTCCCGAACGGCGGATAGTCTAAAAACGCCGCCACTTTAAGCTCTTCCTTGACGCGGTTCTTTTCTTTCTTAAGCTCCACCATCTGTGCCGTTGCCGTTTCGGCCAGCAGGACAATCGTCAGAAAAAGGGAAATCAGTATCTTTGAAATTTTTATCATCATGACCGCCATAAAAAATTTGTATTATCGCAAAATCTATACTAGAATATAACCATAATTTAACTAAATTTATTTAAAAAGGTTTTAATTCAAAATTATTCAGAGTGGCAAAGATGAACGAATCGCAGAAATATTCCGCAAACGAAGTGTCTTCCTTGGGGCAGAACGAATTGGAAAGCCGGGCCTTTATCCGTACGGCTTCGGCATTAAACCTCATTAAGGAACATTGGGAGGAAAAAAAAGGCGAACTTCCCGAAGCCCTTGACAAAAACCGCCGCCTCTGGACGATTATTGCCAGTGCCATGCAGGAGAGCGACTGTCCGCAGCCGCCCGAAGTGCGTCAGAATATCATCAATTTGGCCATGTTTGTCTTTCAGCGCACGGTAAAAGTTCTGGCTGAGCCTTCGCCGGACAGCCTCGGCGTTCTTATTAATATTAATATGAATATTGCCCGCGGTTTGGCCGGCAAACAGGCTGATGAGAGCGAAACGGCCGCCGGTTTGTAGTTTCCGGTTTGCAGTTTTAAGCCCTCTCAGATGAGAGGGCTTTTTTGTATGACAAAAAAATTTTATGTAGCTCCATCATTGGTAGACAG